>ERZ773241.981-NODE-981-length-29742-cov-5.039479_pt1 | contig 29742 bp, 26 predicted proteins | sample MGYA00580989_ERZ773241 | MGnify/ENA primary metagenome ERZ773241 (study PRJEB29015, sample SAMEA2737804) | human gut metagenome | biome: human gut; feature: human-associated habitat; material: faeces | place: China | collected 2012 ... | reverse complement strand
TGCGTGGCAATGACCTGTTTCTTTATGGTGAAAAATTAAAGGCACATCTTATAAAGGGATCATTACCGCTTAATGGAATGAATATACCTGATGATGTTACCGGGTGGGGGAAAATGTGCATGGCACAAAGTATATAATTTTCTTGATTTTATAACAGCCATATGGGTATAATAATTCCACAATACATTCCGTAATATAAACGGTTTGTCAGATATAAAAACATAAAACCTCTTTTCTGAATGTTTTTTGTTTTTATATCTGACAAAAAACATTCAGAAAAGAGGTTTTATTATGGTTATAACACAGAATAATTTTAATTTGGAAGTTGAAAATAGTGATAAGCCTGTTCTTATTGATTTCTGGGCATCATGGTGTGGTCCATGTATGATGATGTCACCTGTAGTGGAGCAGATAGAAAAAGAACATCCTGAAATTAAGGTTGGAAAAGTTAATGTAGATGAGGAGATGGTACTCGCACAGAAATTTATGGTTGTCAGTATTCCTACACTTATTTTATTTAAAAATGGAAAACCGGAGATTACATCTGTAGGTTTCAAAGGAAAGGAAGAGCTTGAGGAAATATTCAAGCTGAAATAATTTTTATGGCACAGAAATTTTACGCAGTGCGTGCCGGAAGAAAACCTGGAATATATATGTCGTGGGAAGCATGTAAAACACAGGTTCATGGCTTTGCAGGAGCACAGTACAAAAGTTTTACGACAAGAGAGGATGCAGATGAATATATGAGTGCGGCAAAATGCAGTCATGTCAGATCTGAAGCATTTGCATTTGTTGATGGTTCATTTAATACATCGACATCAGTATATGGTTATGGCGGATTTATAGAGTATAAAGGTGAACGCTATGAACTTATGGGAAATGGAAACGATGCTGATATGGCATCAATGAGAAATGTTGCAGGAGAAGTGCTTGGCAGTATGGCGGCAGTAAAAAAGGCGATAGAGCTGGGAATCAGGTCGCTTGATATTTATTATGATTATATGGGAATCCAGATGTGGGCAACAGGTGAATGGAAGCGTAATAAAGCCGGAACTATAGCATATTACGATTATATTCAGTCAGTAAAAAATGATATAGAACTGCATTTTGTAAAAGTTAAAGGTCACTCAGGCGTAGAAGGCAATGAAGAAGCCGACAGGCTGGCAAAAAAAGCGGTGGGCATACAATAAACAAATAACCCGGCATTTACGGAAAATGAGCAGAATCCATGTTTATTCCGTAAATGCCGGGATTGTTATTATTTTTTCAGGCTGTTAATATATTTATTAGTCTCGGATACAACAACGCCATTTAATGCAATAAGTGCAATAAGGTTTGGTATAGCCATAAGACCGTTGAATATATCTGCAATTGTCCATACAGCTGAAACAGTCATAAAAGGACCTATGAAAATACATAAGATATATAACCATTTGTAGGCTTTGATAACATTTTTCTTATCTCCGATAAGATATTCAAGACAGCGTTCGCTGTAATAATTCCATCCAAGTATTGTTGTAAATGCAAAGAATACAAGACAGAGCATGAGTATGAATGAAGAGAACTGTGCCGGAAGAGGAAGTCCCATCTGGAACGCTCTTGTTGTAACAGAAACGCCTTCAAGACCGACATTCCATGAACCTGTTATAACAATTGTAAGTCCTGTCATTGTACAGATTACAAGTGTGTCAATAAAAGTACCCATCATAGAGATAAGACCCTGCTGTGCAGGTGCATCAGCAACGGCAGCGGCAGCAGCAATAGGAGCACTACCAAGACCTGCTTCGTTAGAAAAGATACCTCTGGCAACACCCATCTGCATAGCTATCATCATAGAGCCGATAGCACCACCGCCTACAGCACGCAGACCAAATGCACTCTGTACAATAGTTGCAAGAGCATTGGGAATTTCCCTGAAATTGTATACAAGGATAGCAAGTGTAACAACAAAATATGTAACAGCCATAAAAGGAACTATAACCTGTGCAACAGATGAAATTCTTTTGAGACCGCCAATGAGTACAAGAGCTGTAAATATTGTAAGAAGTATGCCGGATATAATAACAGACCATGAATATTCACGTCCAAACAGTGTTACTGCCCACTGGTTATTGGCATCAAAGAAATTATTTACAGCACTTGTTATACCGTTAATCTGTGTAAATGTACCGATACCAAGAAGACCAACGCCAACACCGAAAAATGCAAATAACTTGGCAAGCCATTTCCATTTTTTTCCCATTCCATGTTCAATATAGTAGAAAGGTCCTCCGAGAATATGTCCGTCCTTCTGGACGACACGGTATTTTACAGCAAGAAGACATTCTGAATATTTTGTTGCTGTACCTACAAGGGCGGCAATCCACATCCAGAATAAAGCACCGGGACCGCCTGCAACAAGAGCAGTTGCTACACCAACGATATTACCTGTACCTATTGTGGCTGATAAAGCTGTACAAAGTGAAGCAAAACCGGATACTTCGCCATCGCCGGATGCTTCATTTTTTACCGTATGCTTAATGGCAAGTCCGAGCTTTGTAATTTGGAGTCCTTTCAGACGGATTGTAAGAAACAAACCAACAGAAATAATAAGAATAATAAGGGGAAGTCCCCAAACGAAACTATCAATCGTTTTAAGGATTGAATTAAAGCTTTCAAACATAAATAAGTCTCTCCGTTCAAAAATGATATTTTCTTAAAACTATAACACAAAAATGTTTTACTTGCAAAAAAAAATATTAGAAGATAAAATGTATAAGGCAGAATAAAAATTAAAGAGGAGTTTTTTAAATGGAATTACAGATTTTACATTGGTTTGAAAGCCTGCACAATCCGTTTCTTAATCCAATTATGTATGGCATAACAATGCTTGGCGAGAAAGGAATATTTCTTATACTGGTAGCACTGGCAGCTCTTACGGTTTTACCTAAAAAATATAGAAAAGTAGGACTTACAATGGCATTTGCACTTATAATATCGCTTATAATGTGCAATGGAGTTATGAAAAATGCATTTGCAAGGGTCAGACCTTTCAATGTAGATACATCATTTGAGAGTTTGTATAATATTTTTGCTACAATTGATGACTGGTCATTCCCTTCAGGTCACACATCAGCAGCTTTTGCGGCAGCACTTGCCATTTTCATGTGGTATAAAAAAGAAGGTGGATTTGCTATTGTTATAGCAGCACTTATAGCAATTTCAAGACTTTACCTTACAGTGCACTATCCTACAGATGTTCTTGTCAGCCTTATACTGGGAAGCATTTATGGAATTATTTCATATTACATAGTTAAGTTTATTATGAAAAAATCAGAAAAGATGCGTAAAGTATTTGATGAAGGAGCACCTTATAAAACGTTATTTCAAAAATAATTAATGACAGGTTAAACTTTTTTGCAGATGATTTCGTATATAGCTATAGACAAATAATTAAAGAAATGTCAGATTTATTTTTCTAGGAGGTATTTATCTATGGTGGGAGGAATCGGACCGGTTAATGATGAGCTTATGGAACTTTTATATAACAAAGATAATTCTTATGAGAGTGGGCATGACATGACAAAAAAGCCATGCAGGAGTGGAAATATCAGTGTCATAGACAGTGAATATGTACCATTAAAAATTAAGGGCTCAAAATTTCCGGATATAAAAGGGTTTATTAAGAAATTCCTGAAAAAATAAAATGGAGATTTATATGTTAGATGTAATAATTGATACACTTATTGACAGTGTAAAACTGCTGCCGTTTTTGTTTTTTACATATCTGGCGATGGAATATATAGAGCATAAGACGACAGCAAAAACGAAGCGGATGATAAAGAATTCCGGCAAGGCAGGTCCTTTTGCAGGTGCTATCCTTGGTGCTGTGCCTCAGTGCGGTTTCTCGGCGGCTGCGTCCAATCTTTATGCCGGAAGAGTAATTACGCTTGGAACGCTGATAGCGATATATCTTTCGACATCAGATGAGATGCTGCCGGTGTTTTTATCTGAGAAAGTTCCGGCAAGCACAATACTTACAATTATTTTATGGAAAATAGTTATCGGAATGGCTGCCGGATTTATAATTGATTTTGTAATAAGAAAAGCAAAATCAAGAAATCAGGATGATATAACACAGAAAATCGGTCATGTATGTGACCATGACCATTGTCACTGTGAAAAGAGCATAGTTGCGTCTTCATTAAGGCACACTCTTGTTATATTTGGATATATCCTTATTATATCATTTATCCTTAATACGATAATACATTTTGTAGGAGAGGAAACACTTGGCAGCTTCATGCTTGACAAGCCGGTTATCGGACCGATGGTATCAGCACTTGTTGGACTTATACCGAACTGTGCGTCATCTGTTGTTATAACACAGCTTTATATTGAAGGGCTTATGCCTCTTGGAACTGCTATGGCAGGACTGCTTGCCGGTTCGGGTGTCGGCATACTTGTGCTTTTTAAAGAAAATACAGATATAAAAGAAAATATAAAAATACTTGGTCTTTTATATGCTCTTGGTGTAGTATCAGGAATTATAATTGAACTTGTAATAAGACTGATTTAAGATATTACCGGAATAGCGTTTTGTGCGTTATTCCGGTTTTTTATTTTTTGATAAAAATTTATATATTTTTGTTGATAAATGATGCGTGAAGTGATATTATGATAACAACTTTGAAAAACACATTTTATAAAAGTTGTTTTAATAAGCCGGAACTGAGATTCATATAATAATCCGGCGGGAATGGAGGAAAGCATGAAAATTCATAGTGTCTGTGACAAAGAATTTGCACAGTACGGAAGAGTTCTTACAGAACTTGATACAAAAGAACTTATAAGTGCAATGGAAAAGACACCTGTGCCGGATGATGTTATATATGTTACATCCGACAAAGAATTAGAGTCACTTAACGTGTATGATGTAATGTCAAAAGTGGTTTACGGTGATATGCCTGTTCAGATAGGATACTGTAACGGACATAACCAGAAACTTAATGCAGTGGAATATCATAGAAGTTCTGAGATAAATGTAGCTGCTACTGATATGATTTTACTTTTGGGAAAACAGCAGGATATAAAGGAAGATTATACATATGATACGGCAGATATTGAGGCGTTTCTTGTACCTGCGGGTATGGCTGTTGAAGTTTATGCGACAACGCTTCACTATGCACCATGCGGCGTGAATAATTCAGGTTTCAGGTGTACGGTAGTTCTTCCAAAGGGCACAAATTACGATGTAAAAAGACAGAAGAATACAGGTGAGGACAGACTGCTTGCAGCAACAAATAAATGGCTCATAGCACACAAAGAAGCACATATAGACGGAGCATTTGAGGGACTTATCGGGGAAAATCCAGAAGTCTGAAAGAAAATATAACAAAGAATAGGAGAATTTATCATGAACAAACCGACAGTTAAAGTGGGAATTGTAGCAGTCAGCAGAGATTGTTTCCCGGAATCACTTTCAGTAACAAGAAGACAGAATCTCGTAAATGCATATAAGGCTAAGTATAACGCAGATGAAATTTACGAATGTCCTGTATGTATCGTTGAGAGCGAGATACATATGATGCAGGCACTGGATGATATCAAAAAAGCAGGATGTAATGCACTTTGTGTATATCTTGGAAACTTTGGCCCTGAGATTTCAGAGACTATGCTTGCACAGTATTTTGACGGTCCTAAGATGTTTGTTGCGGCAGCAGAAGAGACATCTGAGAATGGCGGACTTGTACAGGGCAGAGGCGATGCATACTGTGGTATGTTAAATGCAAGTTATAATTTAAAGCTTCGTAATGTAAAAGCATACATTCCTGAATATCCTGTAGGAACTGCAGAAGAATGTGCAGATATGATTCATGAATTCATACCTGTTGCGAAGGCAGTTTATGCACTTTCAAATCTTAAAATAATAAGCTTCGGACCTCGTCCTACTAATTTCCTTGCATGTAACGCTCCTATCAAGCAGCTTTATAATCTCGGAGTTGAAATTGAGGAAAATTCAGAACTTGACCTTTTTGAAGCATTTAATAAGCATGCGGGAGATGAAAGAATTCCTGAAGTCGTAAAGAGCATGGAAAAAGAACTCGGAAATGGCAATAAGAAGCCTGAAATTTTACCTAAGCTTGCACAGTATGAGCTCACACTCCTCGACTGGGTAGAACAGCACAAAGGCTCAAGAAAGTTTGTTGCAGTCGCAGGAAAATGCTGGCCGGCATTCCAGACACAGTTTGGTTTCGTTCCATGTTATGTGAATTCAAGACTTACAGCCATGGGAATTCCTGTATCATGTGAGGTTGATATTTACGGAGCGTTGAGTGAATTTATCGGTGCAGTTGTAAGTGATGATACAGTTACGCTTCTTGATATTAATAATACAGTTCCTTCAGATATTTATGAGCAGGATATTAAGGGTAAGTTCCCATATACAATCAAAGATACATTTATGGGATTCCACTGCGGAAATACAGCAGCATGCAAACTTTCATTCTGTGAGATGAGAAATCAGATGATTATGGCACGTTCACTTCCTGAAGAAGTTACAAATGGTACACTTGAGGGAGATATTATTCCTGGCGACATCACATTTTTCAGACTCCAGAGCACATCAGACGCCAAGCTTACAGCATATGTGGCACAGGGGGAGGTACTTCCTGTTGCGACACGTTCATTCGGAGCAATCGGTATATTTGCAATTCCACAGATGGGCAGATTCTACAGACACTGGCTTATCGAAAAGAATTTCCCACATCATGGTGCTGTTGCATTCGGCCATTTCGGAAAGCAGCTTTATGAAGTATTTAAGTATCTCGGAGTAGAAGAAATAGGCTTTAACCAGCCGGCGGGAATGCTTTACAAGAGTGAAAATCCATTTGCCAATTAATTCTTGATTATAGATGGGAGACGCATATGTATTATATAGGTGTTGATTTGGGAACATCTGCCGTTAAATTGATTTTAATGGACAAAGAAGGTAATGTAGTTAAGACAGTTTCAAGAGAATATCCGCTTTATTTTCCTAAGCCGGGCTGGTCAGAACAGAATCCGTCAGACTGGTATGAAAATGCAGTTGAGGGAATAAAAGAACTTACAGACGGAGTTGATGCGGCACAAGTTGCAGGCATCAGCTTCGGCGGACAGATGCATGGGCTTGTAATTCTTGATAAGGACAATGAAGTAATAAGACCGGCGATACTCTGGAATGATGGCAGAACAATAAAAGAATGTGATTATCTTAACAATACTATAGGTAAAGATAAAATAGCAGAATATACAGCAAATATCGCATTTGCAGGATTTACAGCACCAAAGATTTTGTGGCTTAGGGAAAACGAGCCTGAAAATTTCAAAAAAATAAGCAAAATAATGCTTCCAAAAGATTATCTTGCATATAAGATGACAGGTGTGCATTGCACAGATGTTTCAGATGCTTCAGGAATGTTGCTCTTTGACGTAAAAAACAGATGCTGGTCCAAGGAAATGCTTGATATATGTGGCATAGATGAAAACTGCATGGCGAAAGTATTTGAGAGCTATGAATGTGTAGGAAATCTTACAAAAGAAGCTGCACAACGCATGGGACTTACAGAAAATGTCAAAGTGATAGCAGGTGCAGGAGACAATGCGGCGGCAGCAGTCGGAACCGGAACAGTAGGCGACGGCAAATGTAATATTTCACTCGGAACAAGTGGCACAATATTTATTTCAAGTGATAAATTCGGCGTTGATGATAATAATGCACTTCATTCATTTGACCATGCAGACGGACATTTTCATCTTATGGGCTGTATGCTCAGTGCAGCTTCATGTAATAAATGGTGGATGGATGAAATTATAAAAACAAAAGAGTATTCAGAAGAGCAGAAACCCATTACAGATGATATGCTTGGAAATAACAGAGTATTTTTCCTGCCATATCTTATGGGAGAGCGTTCACCACACAATAATCCGGCGGCAAGAGCAACATTTACAGGAATGACAATGGATACGGACAGAACTGATATGACACAGGCAGTTCTTGAAGGTGTTGCATTTGCAATACGTGATTCGTTTGAAGTCGCTAAAAGTCTCGGAATAAATGTGACAGAGACAAAAATCTGCGGTGGTGGAGCAAAGAGTCCGCTCTGGCGTAAGATGATAGCTAATATTCTTAATATTAAGGTATCAGTTCCTGTCACAGAGGAAGGTCCGGCACTCGGTGCTGCAATGCTTGCGGCAGTGGGAACAGGTGCTTATAAAAATGTAGAAGAAGCAGCTTCGCATATTGTAAAAATCAAAGAAACAATAGAGCCTGATAAAGAGATTGCGGCAAGATATGAGAAAAAATATCAGCAGTTTAAAAAAATTTATCCGGCACTCAAATCAGTATTTGACGAATTCGATTAATGCATATAAAATATTATCAGATTGTATTTTTAAAAGGAAAGGTGGTTCTTTATGAAGTTTTTTATTGATACTGCAAACGTAGAAGATATTAAAAAAGCAAATGACATGGGAGTTATTTGCGGAGTTACAACAAATCCTTCACTTATTGCAAAAGAGGGAAGAGATTTTAATGAAGTAATCAAAGAAATCACATCAATAGTTGACGGACCAATAAGCGGTGAAGTTAAGGCAACTACTGAAGATGCCCAGGGCATGATTGCAGAAGGCAGACAGATTGCTGCAATACATCCAAACATGGTTGTAAAGATACCTATGACAGTTGAAGGATTAAAGGCTACAAAAGTTCTTTCATCAGAGGGAATAAAAGTAAATGTGACACTTATTTTTTCAGCAAATCAGGCACTTCTTGCAGCAAGAGCAGGTGCTGCATATGTATCACCTTTCCTTGGAAGACTAGATGATATTTCACAGCCGGGTATAGATCTTATACGTGATATTGTAGATATATTTGCCAACTATGATATTTCTACAGAAATAATATGTGCCAGCGTGAGAAATCCTATACATATTACAGATTGTGCACTTGCGGGTGCAGATATAGCAACTGTTCCATACAAGGTAATTGAGCAGATGGTTCATCATCCACTCACAGATGCAGGAATTGATAAGTTTAAAAAAGATTACGAGGCCGTATTTGGTAAATAATTATGATAACTACTTCTAAGATTACAACAACAGATGTTAAAAGATATAATAAAAACAGAATATTCCAGCTTATATATACTACAGGAAAAATTTCACGTCAGGAGATAGCGGATGTGCTTCAGCTTTCACTTCCGACTGTAAATCAGAATTTAAAGATTCTTTTTGAGAAGAACCTTCTTATATACGAGGGTAATTTTGAGTCTACAGGCGGAAGAAAAGCACAGGTTATATCAATAAACGGTGCAGCAAGATATGTTATAAGTGTCAATCTGTCGGACAAAGGAATCAAAGCAGACATACTTGATTTGAATTGTAATGTAATAGGCAATATGCGTGTTCCTGTTAAATATGAGAAAGGCAGTGCATATGGTGAGATGGTGGCTGATACTGTAACAAGGCTTGTTGAACATACAGGCATTGATAAAGCGGCTATTCTTGGTGTAGGCATTACAGTTCCCGGAATATTTGACATTGAGAATTCAACTGTTGTATATGCACCAACAATGGGAATTAAAAATTATTCTCTTGAAAATATACAGAGGCTTCTCCCTTATGAGTGCCGTGGCATGAATGATGCACGTTCAGGTGCATTTGCTGAGTATTGGTTTGATAAGAAAGATATTAATCCTGAAAAGAGAGAAGGAAAGACATATCTTATGTTAAATACAGGTGTCGGAGGTTCTTATATTGACAGGGAAAATATCCGTTTTGGCAAGCATAACCGTTATGGTGAGTTTGGACATATGACACTTTATCCTGCCGGAAGACCATGTTTTTGTGGAAAAAGAGGATGCTTTGAGAGTTATGTGTCAGCAAGGTGTCTATCAACTGATTTGGGAATTACACTTGATATATTCTTTGACAAACTTGAAAATGGCAATGAAGAGTATAAAAAAATATTTGATAAATATCTTGATGATTTGACAACAGGCATTAATAACCTTTATATTATGAGTGATGGCGATGTTATTGTTGGCGGACCTGTTGCTGTATATCTTGAAAAATACAAAGATATAATAAGTAAAATGCTTATTGACAAATGTTCATTTGATATTGATGGTTCATATCTGAGCTTTGCGAAATGCACACAGCAGCAGGCTGATTCAGGTGCCGCATTAACATTCTTTTCTGATTTTATAAGTCAGATATAATATGTTTATTAATGATGAGGCTTTATATGAAAATTCATGATTTCAGGTTAAATTATTATATAAAACACTGTGCTGTCATCCTTTTGACGGCATGGTGTTTTATTTGTCTTATGGAGATGCCATTTAACATATCGTGTGGAATAAATCCTGTTAGTGATATATCATCCGTTTCCAATATCAGCATTGCCGGGCATTGTGCAATGGTTTTATCATTATTTCTGATACTTTCTGTGTTAATGATTGTTCTTGGAAAAAGGGCAAAAAATATACAGAATGTGCTTCTTTTTATATCAGTTTTTTTATATGCAGTCATAAGTTCCGGAATATATAATAATGTCTATTATGGTCTTTTTGCTGCGTCAGTAACATCAGTTATACTTATGTATTGTTTTAATAATCTGGTAAAAGAACAAGATGTGGCAGGCGGCTTAAAAGATTTAAAAAATTGGCAGTATGTGGCACTGCTCTCTGTATTGATGATTTTTACGGCAGGATTTATAGGAACTTATACAGTTATAAGGTATCTGACATATTCAAGTCCTAATTTTGATTTTGGCATATTTTCTCAGATGTTTTATTATATGAAACATACATTTACAATGAAAACAACATGTGAAAGAGATATGCTGATGTCACATATGAAAGTTCACATATCTCCAGCGTGGTTTCTTATACTTCCATTCTATGCAATATTTGAAAGCCCTGTGACAATTCAGGTTATGCAGGCTGTAATACTCGCCATCCCTGTTATACTGCTTGCAAAAATATGTTCAAAACATAATTTTTCAAAAAAAGTGACGATACTTATATGTGCAGCATACTTGTTTTTTCCTGTTATAAGTTCAGGCTGTGGTTATGATGCACACGAAAATATGTTTCTGCCGCTTGCATTATTTATGCTTATACTTGCCTTTGAGACAGATAAAACATGGCTTCTTGTCTTATCAGTTATTTTTACGCTTGGAATAAAAGAGGATGCGGCAGTGTATGTCATATTTATTTCATTATATATGATATTAGCGGACAAAAAATATAAAAAGGGAATTGTAACATTTATCGCAGCGGCACTATATTTTATTTTGGCAGTTACATGGCTTAACCAATATGGTGATGGGACGCTCACATTCAGATATAATAATGTGATACCGGCAGGCGACGGCAATGTATTTGGAATGATAAGAACATTTATTACAAATCCAGCATACATGATAACACAGATTATGAGTAAAGATAATATAGAATTCATAATATCAGTTACAGGCGCACTTGCATTTGTGCCGTTTGCGGTAAAAAAGTGGCAGACACTCATACTGTTTGGACCATTTATATTGTTTAATCTTCTGCCTGATTATGCCTATGCACATAATATAGGATTCCAGTATGTATTTGGAAGCGGATGTATGCTTATATATGCGGCAATCTGCAATATGAATGAATGTGAAGATGCCGTAAAAATAAAAAAGGCATCAGTTATGGCAATATTTTCAGTTATATTTTTTGCATCGCTTTCATGGAGTAAGATTAATGTTGCAGACAAAATTGATTCATCTGAAAAGAGAGAGACATACAATATAATAAATGAGGCTCTTGATATGATACCTGATGATGCAAGTGTTGCTGCAAGCACATTTCTTGTGCCACATCTTTCAGAAAGAAAATATCTGTATGAGGTTTATTATACTGACAAAGAGACCGGCTATGTGGCAATAGATTTGCGGGGAATCGGGTCTTCGACTATTTATGCGGATGGAATAGATGTATCACAGCTTGACAGCAAAAGCAGAAAATATATTATGAGTGATGAGTATGAAACTTTATATTATAAAGAATCGTGCATAATAATTCTTAAACATAAATAAAGCGATTGTCATATTGTATAAATTTCTGTATAATAACAAATGAATTCATAGCCCCGCAATGTAAGGGACAGATAGGAGCTGAATATGAGAAATTGGGAAAAATATATTAGAAAAGTTGAACCATATGTTCCGGGTGAGCAGCCTAAGGATGTGAATGTAGTAAAGCTTAATACAAACGAGAATCCTTATCCGCCTACACCTAAGGCACTTGAAGCTGTTGCAGCATTTGATATTGACAGATTAAGACTATATCCTGACCCTGATGCATCGGTTCTTATAGAAGCAATATCAAAAAGGTACAATATAAACAAAAATCAGATATTTGTCGGAGTTGGTTCTGATGATGTTATATCTATGTGTTTTATGACATTTTTTAATTCTGACAAGCCGGTATTATTTCCGGATATTTCATATTCTTTTTATTCAGTGTGGGCAGATGTTCATAAAGTAAAATATGAGACAGTTGCACTTGATGAGAATTTTAATATTATTCCAGAGACTTTTTATAAAGAAAACGGAGGAATAATATTCCCTAATCCTAATGCACCTACAGCTTTATATATGGAACTTGATAAAGTTGAAGATATAATACGCCATAATCAGGATAGTGTAGTTATTATTGATGAGGCATATATTGACTTTGGTGGAAAGTCAGCTATAGATTTTGTCAATAAATATGACAATGTAATTGTTGTTCAGACATATTCAAAGTCACGTTCAATGGCCGGTGTGAGAATAGGATTTGCATTCGGAAGCCCTGAACTTATAAAAGCATTAAATGATGTCAAATTTTCATTTAACTCATATACAATGAATGCATATTCACTTATATGCGGTGTTGCGGCAATGGAAGATGAAGATTACTTTAATGCAGGTGTAAGCAAAATCATTAATACAAGAGAAACAGCAAAAAGTAAGCTTAAAGAGCTTGGATTTTCATTTCCTGATTCAAAGGCAAACTTCATATTTGCAAAACATGAGAGTGTGCCGGCAAAAGTGATTTTTGATAAATTAAAGCAGCGTGGGATTTATGTAAGATATTTCAATAAAGAAAAGATTGACAATTATTTAAGAATATCAATCGGCACAGATGAGCAGATGGAAAAATTATATGCTGCATTAAAAGAAATTATAAAAGAGGAAAAGTAAATATGCCTGTTTCATTTGAAAACAGAAATTTTCAGAAAGAACTTGATAAAAAGCTTGAACTCATAAAAAAAGAAGAGAAAGTCCCGACACTTCTTTTACACAGCTGTTGTGCACCGTGCAGCAGTTATGTAATAGAATATCTTTCTGATTATTTTAATGTTACTGTTTTTTATTATAATCCGAATATTTCACAGGATGAGGAATACTGCAAAAGAGTGCATGAACAGCAGCGTTTTATAAAAGAATTTCCGGCAAAATATCCTGTTTCGTTTATAGAGGGTGATTATGAACCACAGAAGTTCTTTGAAAATGTACGAGGCTATGAAAAATGCCGTGAAGGTGGCGAGCGATGTTTTATATGTTACCGCATGCGTCTTGAAAAGACAGCACAGCTTGCAAAACAAATGAATTTTGACTATTTTACAACGACGCTTACAATCAGTCCGTTGAAGAAAAGTGTAAAGCTTAATGAGATTGGATATGAACTTGGCAATACATATGGAGTAGAATACCTTTTGTCCGATTTTAAGAAGAAGGAAGGCTACAAACGCTCAATAGAATTATCAAAGGAGTATTCACTTTACAGACAGAATTATTGCGGATGCGTATTCTCAAAAACTGAGAATGAAAACAGTTGCAAAGAAAAAACAAGTGATATATAATTAATATAATAAAGTAATGAAAAAGTAGAAACAAGGAGGACAAATCCTCTCCTCACATGAGGAGTTCGGATTTTGCTTCGCAAAACAAGGAGGACAAATCCTCTGCTCCTGTAAGGACAGTCGCATTTTTACTCCGTAAAAACAAGGAGGATTATTATGGCTAAGAAAAGTAAATTCGCAAAAGTAGTTGTGGCACTTGGTGCAATCGGTGTCGCATCAAAGATTGCTTATGATAAGTATAAAAATGTAAAAGATGATTTTGTTAAGGAAGAGACAGCAAGTGCTGAAGATGATGTTAAAAAGTATAATGCCATTTTTGAAAAGAAGGTTGTCGAAGTAGAAGATGAGGAGTTCATGGGCTGTGAAGTTAAGGCAGTCGGTTCAAAGGCAGTTATCGACCTTGGACTTGCAGTATTTGAAAGGGATGTATATATTAATTTTTCAAGCAATGCAAGTACAGTTACAATTATTCTTCCGGAAGGCGTTAATGTAACGTGCGACGTTGAGAAGAAGCTAAGCGGCGTACGCAATCTTGTTGAGAACAGTGACGAAGATGGTGTGCATACAGTATATATAATCGGTAAAGCAGTATGCAGTAATGTTGAAATTATTCCTGTTAATTTCTATATTGATGATGACGACTTTGAAGATATTGATGATTCAGAAGATGATTTTGAAGATGAATCTTCTGATGAGGCAGAAAATAAAGAAGATGTTCCTGCACAGGATTCAGATGAGGAAGCTTCGGCTGATAATGATTCAGATGAAGAAGCTGAGCAGGAAGATGAACTTGAGATTAAAGAAGTTAAAGAGGATTAAAGGTATAACGGGATTTTATGGTAAAATACAAAGATAAAATAATTGCGTATTTTGACAGTTGTCCTGACGGTGTTGTTGTGGCTGCTAATGAACTCTATGAAAAGGAATTTTCTAAGATGTCAGAGGCAGCCTTTTTTAAGGCGTTGGAGAGACTGGCAAAATCAGGAATAATACAGCGTGTTGCAAAAGGCATGTATATGAAAAGTGCCTCATCGAAAGGTGATGACGTGCTGAACCATTTTTTTGGTGAAAATAATGATAACGGAGTGTATATCGGGACACGGCTTTATAATAAATACGGTATTTCAGATGTAAGATCAGATGAAATATGGCTATATTCTAACTCTATCAAAAACGAAACTTGTAATATAGACAATATTCATGTGAAAAAAGCAGATATTGAACTTGATTATGAGAACGCCCGTGTTATTGAGGCACTTGAGATTCTTCAGAATTATTATAAAATAGAGAATATTGATAAATATAAATTCGCCCGGTTTGCGAGACAGTTTGCAATCGGATACAATGACGAAAGAACAGTTTATGTTCTTGAACATATGAAATACAAGAAAAGCACAATTGCATTTATGAAAAAAATACTTGATATGTATAAAGTGGAAAATTCACTTCAGAAATATTTAAGTTATGCATCAAGATATAAGGTTCCTCCGGTGCAAAGAATTGCAAAACATTAAATATATTTATAAATATTTTTCTTTTCTATTTACAACTTAATAAGATAATAATATAATGATTTAGAAATTTAAAAAAGCAGAGTAGAATTGTGTGCGTTAAGTGCCTGGTGAACAGGGAGTTGTCATCAGGACGAAAAGGTTTCTTGCGGTACATGATTCGCATCCCGCTGTTACATATCATGGTCATTTATTTTTATACCTCTTATGTAGAGCGAAACTACTGCAAAGGAGGTATATTTTTTATGCAAAAATTTTTTGGAATTTTTGTGGATTCTGCAAAAGAATTCAAAAATCTGAAGTCAGTCATAATGGCTGCACTTCTTGTGGCACTTCACACTGTATTTGCAATGTTTTTGTCAATACAGGTAACTGATTCATTACGTATTTCAGTATCATTTATCGCAAATGTGGCTGCAGGCTGTCTTTTTGGACCTGTTATGGGTTTTGTCTGCGGTGGAATTGGTGATATAATCCAGTTTATATTAAAACCTACGGGACCATATTTCCCGGGCTGGACGCTGAGTGCGGCACTTGCCGGATTTATTTATGGAGCCTTTTTATATAAGAAATTTCCACAGAAAGTAAAAAAAGCAACAGATGACACAGGAAATTTTGGTCAGCTTGAAAAGCTTTATATGACAGCAAAGATTCTTATCAGTGTCTGTGTATTTGTATTTCTTATGGCAGCACCATATGTGACAGTAAGAGATAAGGCATCAAAGGAGATTATTGTAACAGGAAGTGTATTTGATATTGTAAAACATGGATTTACAGGTCCCGGACGAAACAGTGCAATTGTTGGAATTATTCTTATAGCGGTTTCAGTGGCTATGGTAGTATTTGCTGTATTTAAAATTAATGCCGTAGCTCTTATGGTAACTGTATTTGGCTGCTTTGCATCAGCATTGGCAATCTATACTGATAAAAAAACGACAACGGCAGGCTGGGGATTTTATGTGGCTGTAATCCTGATTATAATTTATATGGGAATATGTATTAAAAATATGGCAGATAAACATGCACTTGATCTTGGATTTCTTGCCCGTGTAACGCTGGTGCTTACATTTGATACTATGCTTGTGAACGTTTTGATTGGAACATACTGGGTATCTGTTATGTATGGAAAAGGTTTTGCATTTTATTTTATAACCAGATTTATAAAAAACATAATCCAGTTGCCAATTAATATAATATTGACGTATTATGTACTTGGATTTATAAAGACAATCAATGACAGATTGAGATAAGGATGGTAAAAGTTATGAAAAAGATTATGATTGCTTCTGATATACACGGTTCTGCATATTATTGTGAAAAAATGCTTGAATGTTACAAAAATGAGAAAGCAGATATGCTTGTTCTTTTAGGGGACATTCTCTATCATGGCCCGAGAAATGACCTGCCGGAAGGTTATGCACCTAAAAAAGTAATCGCAATGCTTAATCCGCTCAAAAATGAAATTATCTGTGTAAGAGGCAACTGTGATACAGAGGTTGACCAGATGGTTCTTGATTTTAATGTGCTTTGTGAACAGGCTCATATTTATGTCAACGACAGACATCTTGTTCTTGCACACGGACACAAGCTTGACGAGAAAAATATTCCGGCATTAAGAGACGGTGATTATCTTGTATGCGGTCATACACATATTCCTGCATGGGAAAAGAGAGGTACATATACATATGTTAATCCGGGTTCTGTATCAATTCCAAAGGAGAACAGTGAACACGGATATATAATTTTGTCAGATAAGTTCTATTGGAAAAATCTTGACGGAGAAGTTTATAAGACAGAAGAATAAAATCATAATCGTTTTATTATAATATTTTATATATATTTAATTGATTTTAATTGGGCATATGGTACAGTATTTAACATAAGAAAAATTTATAGAAAGGCTGTGCAATTTGCATAATTAGGGTTATGGATAAGTTTAAGAATAAGATGATGAGATTTATGCAGGGAAGATATGGTTCAGATCAGCTTGCCAGACTGACGATGTATATTTCATTTGCATGTCTTATTGTTACAATTTTCTGGCACAATACATTTATATATTTTTTGGCACTCGTATTGCTTATATATACATATTTCAGAATGTTATCACGTAACATTTCAAGAAGATATAATGAGAATCAGATATATCTGAAGTACAGATATAAGGTGATAGCTAAGTTTAACGGATTCAAGGCAAGGATGCGTGACAGAAAGACACACAGGGTATTTAAGTGTCCGGGCTGCTCACAGAAAATCAGAGTTCCGAGAGGCAAAGGCAGGATTAGTATCAAGTGTCCTAAGTGCAGAATTGAATTTATAAAAAGAACATAAAAAAATGCCGGTTGAACATCAAAGTTCTTCCGGCATTTTCCAGTTGTCAGCCTGTTTTTCATATTCGCTGGCATTATTGTTATATGTATCGGCAAGTACATCATCGCCATGTGCAACAGCTTCTGAGGCAAGAGTGGTGTAGCATTGTGCAAGCCTTCTTAATGGAATGTCACCGCTTGTTCTTATGTCAAGAACGCTCTCTGTTTCACTGCTGGCATTGATATACCATAAGACAGCCTCAGATATGTCGTTTTTATTGAAAAAATAGTCGCCAATTTCCAGACAGATTTCAGAACATGGTGATACAGCAACATTTTTAAGTGCAATCTTAAAAAAATCATCGCTAAGATTTTTAAGACGGTACATTCTGGCAAGGACGCATGATATTGCTTCAAGACAGTCATTGTCTGTATATTCGTATATGAGTCGTCTGGTAAATATATCATAAAATTCTTCAAAGTCATCATCGCTTCCTGATATGAGCAATTCCTTGCAAAACATTCTAAGAACATAATTTTCAAGATGTGTTCCATTATCAATTGATTTTTTGAATATTGAAAAATCTCTTTTTGAATGAGATGACTGCGGCATATGCAGTATTTCAATGTCACTGTCAAATATCACGGGCTGCAGCCGCACTGTTTCGTGTATCGGTGAAATCCATGTAAATGTACGCAGACGTTTATACAGCTTCGGACGCAGTTCTTTTTTGGAATTATAGACTGTATTGTGTGAACAGTTGACATATTTCATCTGTACGATATCAATCTCCGGCAGTAGAACTGACTTTAAACGCATAAATAAATTACGGTTGTAATCATCAAGAACTTCGTCGGCATCAGCAGAGAAAATGTAATCGCATGATGCTTTTGAAAATGCAAAATTTCTTGCTTCGGAAAAATCACCTGTCCATTCAAAATCATATATTTTATCGGTGTATCCGGCAGCAATATTTTTTGTGTTATCCGTTGAGCCGGTATCAACAATTATTATTTCATCAAAAAGTCCGCTGTATGAGTCAAGACAGCGTTTAAGAACGGATTCTTCATTTTTGGCTATCATACACATAGATATAGATATCATAGAAACTCCTTATTAATCAAAAATGTATCTGATATGATTATTTTGCATACGAAAAAGATTAAAGTCAATACTTTTCTTGATTTAAGTCTGCGTTGAAAGTATAATAATATAAAGGTAAAAATTATGGAAGAATATATTGAAAATGAACGCTTCAATGCGGCAAAAGAAAAGATTATAGGTAAAAAGCATAATGATAAAGGAATCGGAACGCTTTCAGAAAAGACTGTTCACGGTGTGTTGAAACATTTTTTTGAACCCGATGAGGATTGCCATGAAGTGGCACTTAACGGTTATTTTGCTGATATATACAATGACAGCGGTGTTATAGAGATTCAGACAAGACAACTTAACAAGCTAAGAGAAAAGCTTGCGGTATTTCTTAATTATTATCCTGTCACAGTCGTTTATCCGATGCCGGCTAACAAATGGCTTTCGTGGATAAATCCTGAGACGGGGGAGACCGGAGGACGAAGAAAGTCGCCGAGACATTTTACAATATATGATTCTTTTTTTGAACTTTACAAGATAAAATCATACCTGAAAAACCCTAATCTGACGATAAAGCTTGTTCTTATGGATGTTGAGGAATATAAGCTTCTCAATGGCTGGGATAATTCAAAGAAAAGAGGAGCGTGGCGGTATGACAGAATTCCCGTAGGAATCCGGGAGATTGTTGTGCTTGAACAGCCTGAGGATTATATGCAGTTTGTTCCATATGAACTGGAAGATGGATTTACATCAAAAGATTTTGCAAGGGTGTGCAGAATAAATAAAAGCACGGCAGGTCTTGCACTTAATATCCTTAATTATATGGGAATGGTAAAAAGAACAGGGAAACAGGGAAATTCGTATATTTATGAAGTTGAATAAAAGGAGGATGTTTGAGATGAAGAAAAATGAAGATGGAATAGGAACTTTTTTTAAGAAGATGCAGGGGAGCTATATTGTTATGGCTGTCGCATACGTTGTATTCGGGCTCAGTCTGCTTGTTAAGCCAGAGTTATCAACAACTGTTATATGTTATGCAATCGGTGCGGTATGTGTCATTTATGCAATTGCAAATCTTATCAAATATTTTACAGGCAGCATGAATCGAATGTATATTGAGCCTGATTTTGTTCTTTCGGTTATTATATGCGTATTCGGCATTGTGACAATTGTAAGGCCATCAGTAATTATATCAATACTGCCATTTATAGTGGGCATTGTACTTGTGTTCAGCGGACTAATCAAAGTTCAGGACGGAATTAATCTTAAAAGATTTAATTATGACAGATGGTTTCTTGTATTGGGATTTGCTGTTATATCTGTTATTTTAGGCATTGTCGTACTTCTTAATCCATTTGGAACAGGTCTTCTTTTTACAAGAATGGTCGGACTTTTCTTTACAGTTGACGGTGTACTCAGTATTTCAAGCATTGTCATGCTTAGAAAAAACGGCAAATTTTATTAAAAGTTATTCAGTTGAAAAGGAATTGATATGTATGTTATAAAGGGCAGTGCTCTGCGTATTTCAGTAAGAAATCTTGTGGAGTTTTTATGCCGCGGCGGTGATATAGATGCGGGAAGCGGTTTGGGCACGGATGTTACAGCGATGCAGGAAGGAGCAAGAATCCACAGACTTATCCAGCACAGGATGGGAGCAAAATATCACGCAGAAGTACCTTTAAAGTATAAATGTGATTATGATGAATACAGTATAAGCATTGAGGGCAGGGCTGATGGTATAATCTGTGATATGGATGAAGATGAGGATGGAAATAAGACACCTGTATCTGATGTTATTATAGATGAAATTAAAACAATGCAGACAGATGTGTCAAAGATGAAAGAGGCTGTATATGTCCATAAGGCACAGGCAATGTGCTATGCATACATATATGCCACACAGCATAATCTTGAGAAAATTACAGTCCAGATGACATATTGCAATTCTGAAACGGAAGAAATAAAAAGATTTGCAGAAGATTTTTCATATGATGAGATAAATAAGTGGTATGAAAATCTGATGAAACAGTTTAAAAAGTGGACGGATTTTATATTTGAACAGAGACAATTAAGACAGGAATCAATAGGGAATCTGGAGTTTCCTTTTGAATACAGAGAGGGACAAAGAGAACTTGTGGTCAGTGTATACAAGACGATAAACCGTGGAAAGACTTTGTATATACAGGCACCGACAGGGGTCGGGAAAACAATTGCAACAATATTTCCGGCTGTTGCCGCCATGGGACAGAACAAGGCTGATAAAATATTTTATCTTACATCAAAAACGATAACACGCACAGTTGCCGAAAATACATATGTATTGTTAAGAGAAAATGGACTGCATTTCAGGACAGTTACGCTTACAGCAAGAGATAAGATATGTATGGCAGAAAAAAGAGAATGTAATCCGGTAAACTGTGAGTATGCCAAAGGTCATTTTGACCGTGTAAATGATGCGATTTTTGATGCGATATCCAATAATGAAGTTATAGACAGGACATGCATAGAGAAATATGCATTAAAGCACAGAGTGTGTCCGTTTGAGATGAGCCTTGATATTTCATACTGGTGTGACGGCATAATCTGTGATTACAATTATGTATTTGACCCGAATGTTGCACTGAAAAGGTATTTTGGTGAAAAAGTAAAAGGTGATTATATATTTCTTGTTGATGAAGCACATAATCTAGTTGACAGAGCCAGGGAAATGTATAGTGCATCAATAGTAAAAGAAGATTTTCTTGAGATAAAAAAACTGCTTAAGACAACGGATGCAGGGTATATAGATAAAAGACTTGTGTCATGGCTTGATAAATGTAATAAAAGTCTTCTTGAAATGAAAAGAGAGTGTGATGATTACAGGGTTTTTGGTGATATAACTTCACTTAAAAGACTGCCGGAATATCTTGAATATCTTTCAATGGGAATATCATCATTTCTCGATAAAAATAAGAAGTTTGAAAAAAAGGATGAACTTCTCGAATTCTTTTTTAAGATAAAACATTTTCTTGCGATGTATGACTGTGCAGATGAAAAATATGTAATATATTGCGAGCATGATGATGAAGGGAATTTTGTGCTGCGTCTGTATTGTGTTGACCCGTCCGGAAATATATCAGACAGGATTTCCATGGGATGCAGTACAATATTTTTTTCGGCAACGCTTCTGCCTGTCAATTATTACAAAGAAATGCTGTCAGGAGAGATTGATGATTATGCTGTATATGCACATTCGCCTTTCAAAGCTGAGAAAAAATGTATAGTTGCTTCAAAAGATGTGAGCAGCCGTTATACAAGACGCAATGATAATGAATATGAAAAAATCTGCCGTTATATATATGAGACTGTCAATGCAAAAAAAGGTAATTATATGGTATTTTTCCCATCATATGGATATATGGAAAATGTAAAGAATATGTTTATGGAAAATTACAGCTGCCGTCCGGCAGAAACAGCTTTTACAGCCGGAGAAGACATCTGTGGGAATAAGGATTATATAAATATATATATTGCGACACAGAGAAACGGAATGAATGAAGAAGACAGAGAACAGTTTTTAAAACTTTTTGAAGAAGAAAAATTTGATGGGTCTCTTATTGGAATGTGTGTTACAGGAGGTATATTTTCTGAGGGGATTGATTTAAAGAACGACAGTCTTATAGGTGCTGTAATTGTCGGAACAGGGCTTCCTATGATATGCAGGGAGAGAAATATTTTAAGAGATTATTTTGATGCAAATGAAAAAGACGGATATTCATATGCCTATGTTTATCCGGGAATGAACAAGGTACTGCAGGCAGCAGGCCGTGTTATAAGAACAGATGAAGACAGGGGAGTGATAGAACTGCTTGATGACAGGTTTCTTCGTCCTGAATATCAGAAAATGTACCCGAGGGAATGGGAAAATGTTATTTCGGTAAGAAGAGAAAATGTCAGAAAACAGCTTGATATTTTTTGGAAAAACTAAAAAATATAAATATTTATATAAATTTAATAGTGCATTATGATGCATGGTAATGTATAATCATAAGTAAGATATACGGTGAAAGGGATGGTAACTGTATGGATGATAAGTTTAGAGAAAAAGTTAAAAGAGCCATAGAAGACGGTACTTACAAACAGGAACTTGAAAAGATGAACTTTGACAGATTCCAGTCAATAGAGATTCAGAAAGGAATACAGTCCCATGTTGATGTTTTAAAATATGCTTCGCCTGAATTTGATGCGGCACAGATGAAGTCTATAAGACTTGCACTTGAGGATGGAATGGATGTTGAGGCATTCGCAAAGCCTGAATATGATTATATCCAGATGGAAGAGATTAAGAGTGCAATAAAAGACGGAATGGATGTCGCACAGTTATGTAATCCGCTGTTTGATTTTTCAGTTATGCGTGAAATAAGAATGGCAGGAGATTATCAGAAGCGTATATTAAAATTTGCCGATGAAGGCTGTGACAGCGGGGTGCTGAAGCAGATAAGGCTTGCAGCACAAGCGGATGTCAATATTGATTTTTATGTTCAGGAAGGATATGACGAATATCAGCTTAATGAGATAAGGCTTGGCCTTATGCACTGTGTTGATGTTAATAAGTATCTGTATCATGAATATAACGGGGAACAGATGAAGCAGATAAGGCTTGGACTTGAACAAAAAGTGGATGTTTCAAAATACTCAATGACGGGATTTTCATCGACACAGATGGAACAGATAAGGCTGGCATTAAAAGACGGGCTTGATGTTGAGGAATACGGTGACCCATTTGTTGAGGCACTCCAGATAAAAGACTGGCGTGAGGGTAAGGTTCCTGAAGCACCGAGACAGCCGGATGAGAATCAGTCAAAAGAGATTCTTGCTGGACTTGAAAAAGGACTTGATGTAAGCCTGTATGCGGATACAGATTACAGTGCAGAACAGATGAGACAGATAAGGCTTGGCCTTGAGGATAATCTTGATGTCTCGTCTATTCTTGATAAGAATTTAAGTGCAGAGCAGATGTGTAAGATAAGACAGAGTTTAAAGTAAAAGGTGGTGGCAGGTATGGATAATACAAGTAAAGATTCACTTGAACAATTAAATAAAGACATCCTGGTATCTATTGCTGATGACTGTATGACTGCATATATCTGCCTTAAAAATCCGGGAACGGAAATCTGCTATGGTTATGAAGATGTTAAAAAAGCACTGGCAGATGCCGGTGTTAAAATGGGAATCAATGATGAGCTTATCCATAGAATTTTATCGGAAAAAAGATATAACAGTATGGAAACAGTGGCAGAAGGAAAACATGTTGAAGACGGTGAAGATGCAAGATATCAATTATTTTTTAATACAGATGTCAGTAACAAGCCGGTAATACGTGAAGATGGTTCGGTCGATTATTACAATCTGAGACTTTATGAACTTGTGAGCGAAGGAGACAAGCTTGCAGAATATATACCTCCTACAAAAGGTGTGTTTGGATATGACGTAAGGGGTAAGCTTCTTGTGCCAAAACCGGGCAAACCTAAGACAAAGTTAAGAGGAAAAGGATTTACCGTATCGGAGGATGGCAATACATATTATTCAGCTATTGACGGAAAAGTTGAATACAGGAATACGGACCTTAATGTTATTGGGGTTTTGCAGATAGAAGGTGATGTTGATCTTAATATAGGTAATGTTGATTTTAACGGTGATGTTGAAATAAGCGGCAATGTTATAAGTGGGGTTTCTGTTACTGCAAAAGGAAATGTTACGGTTGGCGGCTTTGTTGAAGGTGCTGTCATAAAAGCGGATAAAGATATTATTTTAAAGAAAGGCTCTAACGGAAAAGGCGTTGCCAAGATAGAGGCAAAAGGCAATGTCACAGCGAGCTTTCTTGAAAATCTGCGTGTTTACTGTGATGGCAATGTATATTCTAATTCGATTCTTAACTGTGAAATATCAGCAAAAGGAAAGGTTATTGTTTCGGGGAGCAAAGGCGTCATATATGGTGGCGATGTAACAGGAATGCTTGGTGTTGAGTCAGCATCAATCGGTAACTCGTCAAATGTTTCTACGATTGTAAGAATAGGTGCTGCAAAGCAGGTACATAAAGATTATCAGGATACGCTTGTGAAGTTAAAAGAAATTACAGCTGAGATAGATACGCTTGAAATTGTTACACATAAGTATGAAAGGCTGCGTGAAGCCGCACCGGAAAGATTTGACAGGGAAAATTATAATAAAATTATACAGTCAAAGATAATAAAAAATTCGCAGAAAGCCAAACTTCAGGAAGAAAATAAGCAGCTTTTTGACCTCATAAAAGAAGCGACAGTTTCGGGAGTAAAAGTTTATAAGACATTATATCCGGGCGTGAGGATTTATGCGGAAAATGTTATATATGATGCCCAGACGGAAAGGAACCATATCCTTCTAAGAAGAGGCGGGGATGCAATGAGAATTATTGAACTGGGCGATGATGAGTAAAGATTAACGGTCGCTTTGCGGCAGCAGAATTGGAGTTTATATGATACAGGAAGTAGTTTCGGTAGATTTACCGGTACATGAAAGGCTTGTTATAAAAAAGAACCGTCTTGAGCCTGAAAATATGACAGGAAAAGAAAAGAGGATTTCTATAGTTACAGGCACCCATGGTGATGAACTTGACGGGCAGTATATCTGCTATGAGATAATAAAAAAGATACATATGTATCCGGAAAAACTAAAAGGAATAGTTGATATATATCCGGATGTTAATCCGTTGGGAATTGATATGGGTTCAAGAGGAATTCCGATGTTTGACCTTGATATGAATAGAGTCTTTCCGGGAGATAATAATGGTGCAGTAGCTGAATATACTGCTGCCGGTCTGATTGATGATATTATAGGCAGTGATTTCTGCCTTGATATTCATTCAAGCAATATATTCTTAAAAGAAATGCCACAGCTTAGAATGACAGAGGAAAATAAAGATAAGCTTCTGCCATATGCAAAAAAACTGAATGCTGATTTTATATGGATATATTCTTCTAAGACAGTTCTTGATGCAACACTTGCATACAGCCTTAATAATATGGGAGTTCCGACACTTGTTGCTGAGATGGGAGTTGGACACAGAATTAATAATGAATACTGTCAGCAGCTTATTGAAGGTATATTTAATCTAATGACAGAGCTTGAAGTATGGGATGATGCACCTGTAAATGTCAGGAATTCTATAGTTTCAACGGAAGGACAGGTGAGTTTCATATCTGCTGCGGGAAGCGGAATATTTGTTTCATCCATTAATTCTATGGGAACGATAGGAATGGGAACACATATAGGAGATATTATAGAACCTATAACTGGAAAAGTAATCCAGCGAATAGAGTCGCCTACTGATGGCATAATATTTTCGTTAAGGGAACACCCGGTTGTTTACAAGGGAGCATTAATTGCCCGTGTATATGGTGGAAGAAAGCAGGAGTAAGATTTGAGAAAAGAAGTTTTATATACATTAAAAGGATTATACAGGGAAGATTTTGAGATAGAAGGATACAGATTCGGAGGCGGAGAGAAATCAGCATGTATAGTGGGTGCAATGCGTGGCAATGAGATGCAGCAGCTCTATATCTGTTCTCTTCTTATTAATGCATTAAAAGAACTTGAGGCACATGGTTCGATTACACATAATCATGAGATTCTTGTGATTCCGTCGGTAAATAAATATTCGATGAATGTAGGAAAAAGATTCTGGGCTATTGACAATATTGATATTAACAGAACATTTCCGGGAGATGCACAGGGCGATACGACAAAACAGATTGCTGCAGCACTGTTTGAGAATGTTAAAGGATACAATTACGGTATTCAGTTTGCAAGTTTTTATATGCCGGGTGATTTTATTCCGCATGTAAGGATGATGGAGACGGGGTATCAGAGTGCAAGTCTTGCAAATCTTTTCGGCTTGCAATATGTTGTTATCAGAAAGCCTAAGCCAATGGATACGGCTACGCTTAATTACAGCTGGCAGATGAACGGAACTAATGCCTTTTCGATATATACCAATGCGACGGACACGATTGATGATAAATCGGCAAGACAGGCAGTATCGTCTGTTCTTAGATTCCTTACAAGAATGGGAATTTTAAAATATAATAATCACAGCGGCTATATAGCAAGCGTGATTAATGAGCATGAGCTTCTTGCTGTAAAGACTTATGACGGTGGTTTTTACAGGAGACTGAAATCACCGGGGGATCCGGTATTCCACGGAGATATAATAGGTGAAGTAATAGATCCGTTTGAGGGTTTTGTGAAGTCGCAGATTGTATCACAGACAGACGGAATTGTATTTTTTGCACATACAGCACCTACAGTTATGGGAAATCAGGTAGTATACAAAATTATACGAAGAATGCATGAATAAAATCTGATATTTCTAACTAATGGTGGGATTGTTAAATACAAATAAATGTGTTAATATAAATTTTATTATTGTATCGGTTATCCGGCAATAAATATTCTAATCATACAAAGGTTAGCAGGAGGATTATGATGAGCGGCGTTAAGAGAGTTTTTGTTGAAAAGAAGAAACCGTATGCTGTTAAAGCAAAGGAACTTTATGATGAGATAACAGATTATCTCGGTATTAAGACTGTTACCGGTGTAAGAGTTCTTATAAGATATGACATTGAAAATCTGTCAGATGACACTTATAAGAAAGCACTTACAACTGTATTTTCAGAACCACCGGTAGATGATGTGTATGAGATGCAGTTTGAATCAGGCAGTGATGATTATGTATTCTCGGTTGAGTACCTTCCGGGACAGTTTGACCAGAGAGCGGATTCAGCAGAACAGTGTGTAAAGTTTTTTAATGAAAATGAAATACCGGTCATTAAGACAGCTACAACTTATGTAATCAGTGGAACATTGACAGATGAGCAGAAAGAAAAGATTAAAGAACTCTGCATTAACCCTGTTGATTCAAGAGAAGCTGACAGCAAGATACCTGATACACTTGTTACAGAGTTCAAGGTTCCTGCTGATGTAATTATTTTTGACGGATTTAAAGATATGGCAGAGGCAGATTTGAAGGAGTTATATGATTCACTTGGACTTGCCATGACATTTAAAGATTTCATCTTTATACAGGAATATTTTAAAAACGAAGAAAAAAGAGACCCTTCTATGACGGAGATAAGAGTGCTTGATACATATTGGTCAGACCACTGCCGTCATACAACATTTGCGACAGAACTTAAAGATGTTAAGTTCAAAGATGGTTTTTACAGAAAACCTATGGAAGATACATATAAGAAGTATCTTTCTGACAGAGCAGAGATTTATAAGGGGAGAAAAGATAAATTTGTATGCCTTATGGATCTTGCCCTTATGGCAATGAAGAAGTTAAAGGCAGAAGGCAAGCTTAACGACCAGGAAGAATCAGATGAAATTAATGCATGCAGTATAGTAGTTCCTGTAACTATAGACGGCAAGGAAGAAGAGTGGCTTGTTAATTTCAAGAATGAAACACATAATCATCCTACAGAAATTGAACCATTTGGTGGTGCTGCAACATGTCTTGGCGGTGCTATAAGAGATCCATTGTCAGGACGTACATATGTATATCAGGCAATGCGTGTAACAGGTGCAGCAGATCCCACTGTTTCTGTAAAAGAAACTCTCAAGGGTAAACTTCCGCAGAAGAAACTGGTAAGAAGCGCAGCTCATGGCTACAGCTCCTATGGAAACCAGATCGGTCTTGCAACAGGTTATGTAAAAGAAGTTTACCATCCTAACTATGTAGCGAAACGTATGGAGATCGGTGCTGTTATGGGTGCTGCTCCGAGGCGCGCGGTTATCCGTGAGAATTCTGATCCGGGAGATATCATTATCTTACTTGGAGGACGTACAGGACGTGACGGTATCGGTGGTGCTACCGGTTCTTCCAAGGTTCATACAGAAGCTTCTATCGAAGTATGTGGCGCTGAGGTACAGAAAGGTAATGCTCCTACTGAGCGTAAGATCCAGCGTATGTTCCGCCGTGAAGAAGTCAGCCATATTATCAAGAAATGTAATGACTTTGGTGCAGGCGGTGTTTCCGTTGCTATCGGTGAGCTGGCAGCAGGTCTTAGAGTAGACCTTGACAAGGTTCCGAAGAAATATGCAGGTCTTGACGGTACTGAGATCGCTATTTCCGAGTCCCAGGAGCGTATGGCAGTTGTAGTTGATCCTGCTGACGTAGAGAAATTCTTAGGCTATGCAGCAGAAGAAAACCTGGAAGCAGTTACCGTTGCAGTTGTAACTGAAGATCCAAGACTGGTGATGAACTGGAGAGGAAAGACCATTGTAGATATCAGCCGTGCTTTCCTTGATACAAACGGCGCTCATCAGGAAGCAGATGTTACCTTAGAGGTTCCTGCACATGAGGGAAATCTTTTTGATAAGAAAGAAGTAGGAAATGTAAAAGATAAATGGCTGAACATGCTGTCCGACTTAAATGTGTGCTCACAGAAGGGACTGGTAGAGCGTTTTGACGGTTCTATTGGCGCAGGTTCTGTATTTATGCCATTTGGCGGCAAATATCAGCTGACAGAAACACAGTCCATGGTAGCAAAGCTTCCTGTATTAGAAGGACATACAGATACCGTTACCATGATGAGCTATGGCTTTGATCCATATCTTTCCAGCTGGAGCCCATACCATGGCGCTGTTTATGCAGTTGTCTCTTCTGTAGCAAAGATCGTGGCTGCAGGCGGTGATTATAAAAAGATCCGCTTTACTTTCCAGGAATACTTCCGCAGAATGAGCAGCGACCCAACCAGATGGAGCCAGCCATTTGCAGCACTCCTTGGTGCTTACAATGCGCAGATGGGCTTTGGACTTCCTTCCATCGGCGGTAAGGACAGTATGTCCGGAACCTTCAATGATATTGATGTTCCTCCGACACTGGTTTCCTTTGCAGTTGATG
>ERZ773241.980-NODE-980-length-29762-cov-117.481671_pt1 | contig 29762 bp, 19 predicted proteins | sample MGYA00580989_ERZ773241 | MGnify/ENA primary metagenome ERZ773241 (study PRJEB29015, sample SAMEA2737804) | human gut metagenome | biome: human gut; feature: human-associated habitat; material: faeces | place: China | collected 2012 ... | reverse complement strand
TATATAAAAACATTATAAAGCCTTTAGATAGAGTTCGTTATCCCGAACTGAGGTAGGATTTGCGTAAAAACACAATAAGACAAATGACTACCAATAAGGCTAGCATCAATATGTATATAACTCTCTTATTTTTCTCTGCAGTTACTCTTTGTTTCATTATTTCATGCTGCAAGTTTTGAAACTGATACATAGATGATGCTTGGAGCACAGCATTTGCATGATTTTCCTGCAAAATTTTATCCATACCCCGTTCACACAACAAAGCATACTTATGCATATCCATAACATTGGAACGAGCGTTGGCAACAGCCAATAGTCCTCTGCTAGCTTGATAAATATAATTATATTTCATCAGTTTTCGAAAATAATATTCAGCGGAATCCAGCTTGTGAACTCCCAACAAATAAAGCCCTTTTAATTCATAATACGCTTCATATCCTTCACAAATATCACCATCGGAGTTAAAAAGTCCGCTTCGTGTTTCATAGATTTGCATATAATGCTTAGCTTCTGCATATTTTCCTTTCTTGATACATATATTTATCAACAAAGGTAACACCCTGCTACCTTGATTAGCCAAACCACATTTTTCATATAAACGAGCACACGATTCTGCGTGTTTTATAGCCTTAGCCGTATCACCCAAGCAATAAAGTATAGGAATCAGCATTTCTTCTGCTTGCAAAGCTTCTTTTTGCGAACCATTTTTCAGTGCATATTTTCTAAACAAACGATTTGCCTCATATGCCTTATTCCATAAATTTTGCCGTTCAAAAATATCCTCCATCTGAGCATAAATTCTAAACAACGCAGAGTAATCACAATCCAGGCTCAATGTATCTACACAATCTGCTGCTTCTTGAAAACTTTGGATGGCTCTAGGAGCCTCCATTTGATCTCGATAGATACAACCCATGAGATAGTGAGCCGCCATTTTATCATTAGAGGTTCCCCTGGATTCATAGTAATCTACCACCTCTTGAAAGGCTGAATCAGAAGGCATGGCAAGGAAAAGTTTGTTCTGGGCTTTTGCCATTAACAAACGATAGCGCATGGAGATTTTCTGTGACTTTTCACGTTCTACCTCCTTGCCATACAGACACAAGCTATCATAGGCAGCTTGCGGATTATTCTCCATCAAGCTATCTACTTGCTGCAGTTTTCTCATATGGCCATCGCTCTGTGTACAACTTGCCAGAACAAGAGCACAAGCTATCAATGTAATTAATAAGAATATACCTTTCTTCATTTTTTTGATTTTAAAAGTTTTCTTGTTGCAAAAATAACCATAAATTTAGATATATCCAACTTTTCCTAATATTTTTTCCATTTTTCAACATAATATTTATGTATTTTCCTTTTCCCATGTTTCCAGGGCTCTTCCTATCACTTGATCCATATTGTAATACTTGTATTCTGCAAGCCGCCCTCCAAAGATAACATGTTTTTCTTGCATCGCAAGTTCCGCATATTTGGCATATAACCGTGAATTTTGCTCATCATTGATAGGATAATATGGTTCACGAACCCCAGAAATGTAATCCATGGGATACTCACGGGTAACAATGGTTTTTGAATTGTTATAGACATCATCCCCAAATATTTCAAAATGCTTATGCTCAATGATGCGGGTGTAAGGTGTCTCCTTATCCGTGAAATTCATTAAGGCAACTCCCTGATAATTTGGCATATCAAGCATTTCCGTCTCAAAACCTAGAGAACGGTATTGCAGATTACCATAACGATTACCATAGAAGTCATCTATCTTGCCAGTATAAACCAATCTGCCTGCTATATCACTCCAACACTCATGCAAACCATCGAAGAAATCCATATTTGTTCGAACGTCACACCCTTCCAATAATCCATCTACCAGTTTGTTATACCCACCAACTGGAATGCCCTGATAGGGATCGTCGAAGTAATTGTTGTCATATGTCAAGCGAACAGGAAGTCGCCTGATAATAAAAGCAGGGAGTTCCTTACAAGTTCGCCCCCATTGCTTTTCTGTATAACCTTTTATCAACTTCTCATAAATATCTTGCCCCACTAGCGAAAGTGCTTGTTCCTCTAAGTTTCCAATTTGCCCCTTATACATTTGACTTTGAATCATATTCCAAGCCTCAATAGGAGTATTAACGCCCCACATCTGATGAAAAGTATTCATGTTGAATGGCAAATTGTATAATTCACCCTTATAATTTGCTATGATATTGAGGGTAAAGCGATTGAAAGAGATAAACTGATTGACAAAATCCCATACATCTTTATTTTTGGTATGGAATATATGTGGTCCATAGCGATGTACCTGTATCCCATCTATTTCTTGACAATATATATTGCCGCCAATATGGCATCGCTTATCAATAACTAGCACTCTCTTGCCAATCTTCCTTGCTCGATAGGCGATAGTTGCACCAAAAAGGCCTGAGCCTACTATTAGATAATCATATTTCTTTTTCATTCTGTTCAAATTAATTAAACCTTGCCCAACAAATGCAATAACCAGCCTATAACCAGCAACATAGTCAGGGAAATTACCACTGTACCATATTTCAGAACACCCACAAGATGCAAATCCATCAACCGTTGCATCTTCGCCTCATGAAGTTCTACTTGCTGCATTTTTTCTTCTTTCATAACTCTAATTGATTTTTTATCAGACGATAATAATATCCTTTTTGGGAAAACAAGAGTATCATGAGTACCCATCTCTACTATTCTACCACTATCCATGACAAGTATTTTATCTGCCTTTCGAACTGTACTTAACCTATGTGCGATTAGCAAAACTGTTTTTCCGATGAAAAAATCATCGAGATTATTAACTATCTGCTGCTCATTGGTAGCATCAAGAGAATTGGTTGCCTCATCCAAAAAGAGAAATTCTGGACTTTTATAAACTGCTCTAGCTATAAGTATCCTTTGTTTTTGCCCCATACTCAAACCACGTCCATCGCCCCCAATCATTGTTTCATATCTCATAGGCAAAGTTCCTATATACTTATTTAGATTGGCAATTGTCGCAGCTTGATACAATCGGGCATCATCAACATCACTATCATCAACTGCTATATTTCTTGCGATACTTTCCGAGAATATTTTACCTTCTTGCATAACCACTCCACATCGACTTCTCCACCATTCAACATCTAAATCACGAAGAGAAATATTGTCTATCAATATATTACCCTCATAATTATCGTAATACCCTAGCAACAATTTCAATAAGGTTGTCTTTCCACTGCCACTGGCTCCAACGATGGCCGTCACCTTACCCTCTTCCAACGCAATATTTATATCTGAAAGTGTGAGTTGCGGTGAATTAACACTATACCTGAATGATACATTTTCCAGCCGTATCTCCTTATGGTTCAACCGTGGAATCATATTCTTACCAAATTCACCTTCCTTCACTTGGGAATGTACATCATTGATTCGCTCCAATCCTATTTTCAAATCTTGAAGCGAATAAATAAAATTCATTATTTGCTCCACAGGCGACACCAACTGCCCCACAATATACTGTATGGCGAGCATCATACCAAAGGAAATAGTCCCCCCAATCACTGCTTGCGCGGAAAGAACAACAACTATAAACCCCTTGAGATTGCCAATCAATATTCCTCCAATTTCTTGACATTGTGACATTTTCAAATACTTAATTTGCACATCAAATATTCCAAGCTGAGCCTCTTCCCATTCACATTTTCTCCTAGCCTTACATCCTTGCAGTTTGATTTCCTGTATTGAGTCTATCAATTGAAGCGTCTTGTTTTGGCTATATGCCTGCTTTTCGAAGTTTTCAAAATCCAACAACCTTCTTCGGTCTAGGAAATACCACATCCAACAGCTCTGAAGTATTGTAAAGAAAACAAAAACACCAAAGATTAAACTATTATAATATAACAAGACCAAGCCAAGTACGATGAAACTAATCAACGAAAAGCAAATGGAAAGCAAGGAATTAGTCAGAAAACTCTGGACTCGCCCATGATCACTTATACGCTGCAAGATATCACCTACCTTTTTGGTATCAAAGTAAGACATTGGCAAACTCAACAACTTGGCAAAAAAGTCACTTACCAAAGATATATTAATTCTAACACCTATATGCAACAACAGCCATCCTCTAATGAAATCCAATCCACAGCTACCCAATGTCAACATCACCTGACCAATCAATACAAGATAGATAAAATGAATGTCTTTCTTTTCAATACCAATATCAACCACAGACTGGGTAAGTAGAGGAAAAACCAATTGCAGCACACACCCCATGAGCATGCCACAAAATATTTGCAGCATGGACCATTTGTATCGTACAAGATAGCCTATAAGGAACCGGTCGGACTTGACTGGTTCCTTATAATCACTTAACCGTTGAAAAAAAGCAGGAGTCGTTTCCAATAACATAGCAATTCCTTTCTTCTTACCTTGGCTCACTATACTTACCCAATGTTTTTGCATTTCTTCTCTCCCATAACACAATAATCCTTTATTCGGATCAGCAATGCGATAACTCGTACCTTTTCTTTTACTTTTCACTTCATAGAGGACAACAAAATGAGACTGTTCCCAATGAAGAATACAAGGCAAAGCAAGGTTAGGTAAATCATCAATGGAAAACCGACCACAGAGTTGACGAAAGCCCAATTGCTCTGCCGACTTACTCAATGCAAGTAAGGAAACACCCTCTTTAGTCGGTGGGCATATTTTTTCCAATTCCGTGATTGTGTATTTTCTACCCCAAAACTTACATATCATCTGCAAACATGCCACCCCACATTGCATGGCATCCAACTGATGTATATACGGAAACTTTTTTTTGAATATATTCATACTTTTTGAAATATTAATAATGTTTCTTGATAGAAAGATAATTGGCACGATTTTCGTAGATAAGAAGAAGCAATCTCATTATAAATAAAGCTTCCATCACTACACATCATATTAATTAAAGTTTTCTCATTTTGCCTGTTTACATAATATTCACCTTGATGTTTCTCTGCTGCCCAACTTATCACAACGAATCTCAATGCATTTCTTTTCAAGTTTTCTATAACCACACTTTCATATTTACCAGAAATATACTGACCAACAGACAGGAACAGGACTAAATCAAATTTATTTGCCGCACGAACCTCCTGAGTCAAATCAGCTATTCCACAACAGTTTACATTCGGGATGCCATTAATCAAATCAGACAAATCCCTGGTATTAGGATTAATATCATAGCCAATTGCAGATATACCCTTTGCCCGTAAATTAGCAACATACCAGCCTGGTCCACAGCCAAAGTCACAAACAGTACGAATTCCAAACTCACGACAAAAAGAGATTAATCCATTACTTAATCCTATATCATAATCGTAACTATATATGTCTAAAGTATTCCACCCTCCATTTTCCATAACTGTCAGAAGATTACGATGCAATAAACTTCTATCAATAGCTTCCATTACTGATTGAGATTCTGGCATTTCAAACTTTCTTGAAAAAAAGCCTATCGGATTAGCAAGTAAATCCCTAAAATCTGTTATGTATATATTCTTTGGAGAACAGTCTATTGCCTCATAATTCCACAATATAGTACGACAGTTGTTATTTGATACTATACGGTGTTGGTAAGGAGAATTCAATATAACAGAAGACACATATATTTCCTCAGGAATATAAGTGAATCGCATCCTCCTAAAAAAAGCCGGATGTTTACAAGTATAATCTATCAGATATTGGGCGACATCACGATGAATAGAAAACCAAGCAGAACCTCCATAAAGATGTTCAACATAGTCGGGGATTCGTCGTTTGATACCATGTTTTCTTTGCCACTCCACAATATCCCATACTTTCTTTCTACCTTCTGCACTTTTTGTATCTATATAGTCCGATAAAACATAATACTGTAATCTATAATAGGTATTGCTATCTGTAGCCTGACATGGGAGATGTTGGCAATTTATATATCCAAGAGCTGAGGTATGAGAAAAGAAATGAAGGAATTCCGCCAAAGGATGTAAAGGATAATCTTGTCCGCTTAGCAAATGAAAATAGCTGGCATTACCTAATTTTAAAGCCATACGAAGCAAATAGAGTTCTGCCTTCAAAATACTAAATCCAGCCCAATGAACCTCATATTTGGAACAAACAAGCATTACACCAGGCTGTTGCTCTAAAAGTCTTTTTTCACTAGTAGAAATTGAAGCCCCTTTGTCTATATGAATATAAATTTCACATTGCCCTTCAAAATAAGCAATCAGTTTTCTAACTTGTCCAATATTCTTGTGTACCAACAATAAAATAGCCTGTTTCATAAGATAATCAAATTAAGACAGAGGGTGTGTCATAAGTTTATGATTCACCCTCTTCTTGTTGTTGGATGAGATAGGATATGTTGTTGGAAGAGATAGGATATGTTATTGAGACAGTCAGTATCTTCGGCCGCACAACAGCTGATGTGCATGCGTTGGTCAACTGTTATGCGCCAACTATTATCCAGACTTATGACACACCCTCAATCATTTAAAACAACTAATGCCCTTTGCAATTAGCAAAGACATAAACAGTATTACCCGATATAGTTGTATCAGTATTGCTACCACCACAAGTACTTCCTCCACAAGTACTTCCTCCACAGGTACTGCCACCACAGGTACTGCCACCACAAGTGCTTCCTCCACAGGTACTGCCACCGCAAGTATTACCACCACAGGTACTGCCACCAGAACATGCAGGAGCTCCTGCAGAAGGACAATAGATATTACATCCATTGTTAGTTACGCAACCCTCCCCATTGCCTCCAAAGACATTGAGAAGTTCCATTTCAGATAGCAAGTCTAATTCGACATTGCTATTCAACAACATTAAATCATTCATGTTCTTTTCGTTTAAATTATTACTAAATTTCTAATCCTCTGTTGACATATCCCTATTATATTGCCTTACGGATTTTCCACCGGCAAAACGATATGAAACATTGAATATAATTCTATTTCGCTGCCTATCAAAAGCCTTATCCAAGTATCTGCTCTCAAACCCAGGAGACTTTGTTTCTGTTATCATATCTGAATTGAAGAAGTGGAACATAAGACTATAAGTCAATGTCAACTCTAGTTTCTTCTTCAACAGGAACTTCTGGATAGATACATACGGGTTCTCGAAATTCGACGAAGCCTTAACTTGTGGAGAAATCGTAAAACTCTTGCTATAAGAATAGGACATCGCAAAGTTCATATCCCATCTTGGCTGATAATACTGCAAAGACGTAACCCCCTCTACCGTCTGTATGTGGTTAGAAAATTCGTGATAACTTGCCTTGGCATTTCTATATTTCAAATCTGCCTTATACAAGAAATCTCTGCAGAATCTCTTGGTAAACGATACGGAAGCCCACCATTCCCTGTAATCGGTATTCTGGAAGACACTTGCCACATACTTGCCCGGTACACCACTCGGCAATGTTCCTTCTCGGATTTCAGCTATAGGGTTAAAGCTGTTTGGAGAATATACAAATCCCGTCTGGAAATTAAAGCACCACCATAGATCTATCCAATAGTTGATGCGGTGAGTAACATTGGTCTTGAGCCACGGATTACCACCTACCCAAGACAGAGAATCGGTGAAATAGCCATATTCACTAGATAGATTCTGGTCTGGATAACTGGTGGAGCAATCATAGTTTAAACGCATCCAATTACGTCTGGTCAGCTGATAATAGGCCATGAAACTTCCACCAAATGGCACCTGTGTTTTCTTGGCATGATTGTTATTCAAGCCCACATGCTCTGCCCAACCGGAAAACATCAATTGCGCATTATTATCAAAACGCCAATTAAGACTTGTCCACAGACGATTTCGCAAATAGCTGTTGGTGTTCAGCTTTTCGCCGGTATCATGATCTTCCCTCTTGTAACTTTTCCATGTATTCTCATAACCGGCATTCAATGTAAGATGACCATTGGCAAAATTGGTCCATCCACTTATACGGAAGCGAGTGAAGTTCATGTAGTCCTGGAAATGATTGTTCAGAACAAACCCTGTGCTCTCCCACTGATCCGTAAGACTGCGGGTTGGAGAAAACCTGTAATTGAAATCGGCAGTCCATCTTACTCTTCCCACATTGTTACGGTAGAACACTGCCATAGAATGCTCACTGTCTCTCACATGGGTACGTATGTCGCGAGTCAATCTTGTCTCTGTATGGGTATTTTCATCTGTCCGCAATATTGTATAATGATTATAGGTATCATGATCACGCCCGGCACCGTATTGATACACAAACGAAAGAGACTGATTTTTCTGTATGGCATAATCCAGGCTAAGCAATCCCGAACGGTATCTTTCAAACGTAATGATATTCCTGATACCATCAGGATTGTTCACTAGCGTTTCCTTGATTCCATTCTGCAGGTAATTCTTTGACCAGTTTGTGTCGTATGCACCTTGTCCAAAGTAACTATAGGCAAAAGCATAAATATTCCATTTGTTCTTGGTATATGAAAAATTTGCCGTCGAATTCTCAAAGATGTATTTCTTGTCATTCGCTCCGTTCAGATTGAAGCCTTCATTATTAAAGAGCATGCCTTCATAACCTTCATAATTTTTCTTGGTATGCAGGTTTATCAATACATCATAGCCTTGGTATTGACCTTGCGGTTTATCAATCACCTCTACCTTGTCAAAGCGAATATGCTGAATATTCTGCAGATAGTTCATATCTTTTTCCACGCTATCTACCAATACTATGATATTGGAGGAATTGTGATAAGTTAAAGAACGGTCAACAAAGTTATAAGTAAAATTAGGCAGCTTTCCCAGCATTTGGATTGCACTAACTGTGCCACGACGCAAATCCTTGGTTATTGCTACTTTCATCCTATCACCACTTTGCAGAATAGAGCTTCCCTTTATGCTGACTTCCTTCAACGTGTCTGTTTTCCATATTCCTGTATGCAGGGAATCATCAGGAAATGATTCCCGCATCACATGATTAGTAGCCATTCCTTGAATAGCTATCATCTGTAACATAAAGAGTAGAATTAAAACCTTTCTCATAACTTATTCACTTTTAAAATTTACTACAAAATCATCTATATAATTACGAATATGACGTTCTAAATCGTTATGATAGCAAGTAACTTTACCCGTTGATTCCAACATTCGGTTAATTGTCTTAGGACAAGGTCCCCAACAAATCGGCAAATAAGAACAACCTGCACAAACCGATTGTTCTCCCAACAAGTCAAACTTCTCTAAAACATTTTCCTTATGGAACACTATGTTTCCTGCTTCATCCAAAAAGCCCCGAGCTTCCTTCAGTTCATCATTATCACACTTTGTTACTCCACCATCAGGAAATATTGTATGAAAATGTTTATTTGCCACATAGCATAAGCCCATAGTCTGACAATCTTGTATAAAATTGTTCATAACTATCTTTTCACGCAATTCCCTTTCCAGCTTTTGCGAGATACGTTCTTCTTGCACTTGCCATACCTTCCTTGGAGATATCTTTATCCTTTTATGAAGATAATAAGGAATGATTTCATTTATTTCCGTCATCAACTGATTGATATCTAACTTTTCTGTATAATTGATACGTAAATTTAAGTTCGCCTCCGGCATAAGTTCTATCAATGACTTAATATTCGTCAGGGTAATGTCAAAGGCGGATTGACCTTCCATCTTTTTCACCTTATTGTGTTGCTCCCTTGCACCATCTAGCGTAATTTGATAATTGTATAGGTTTATTTCACGAAACTTTCGAATTAGATCATCCGTCAATAACAGACCATTTGAAGTGATACCACTTACAAAGGATATATGATGCTTCTCACAAAAATCCTTCGCATAGGTTGTTATATCAACAATCAAGTCACTAGATAACAAAGGCTCACCACCAAACCAAGCGAGATCGAACTCTTTGATTTTATTCTCCAACAAATACTTAGAAATATGTTTCTTCAGACGATTTGCTATTTCCTTAGACATATATAAGTCTTTATGTTGTTGTATGCAGTACCAACATCTCAAATTACATTGATAGGTTGTATATACCAAAAGCATATACCTTTGAGGACCTCTCATTCTATTATAGTCTTCAACTATCAATTTAAACTCATCTACCTCATCCTCCAAAACAAACCCTTCATCGCGCATTCGTAAGTAAAAGAGTTTGTATTGTTCAAATTTTTCAGCTGTAGGATTTTCTATAATATCCCTAAAAGCTGTAGCATTCCTTTCAGATACTTCAAAGAATCGTTTGGTTCTCCCATTGAAGACAAGCATCTTACCTGATTCCTGCGATATAAAATAGTTATACTTACTAGTTTTCATTATCATTTATCTTAAATATGTAACTGATTTTTTTGGCAATAATCTATCGTTTTTCGCAATCCTTCCACCAAAGATACTTTTGGCTTCCAGCCATCTAAGTACTTTGCAGCCAAAGCTATATCAGGACAACGTCGATAAGGATCATCTTGAGGCAAAGAGTGAAACTTGATTTGAGATTTAGAATTTGTTAATTTCACCACCTTATATGCAAGTTCCAACACTGTGATTTCTTCTGGATTTCCAAGATTTATCGGGAATCGATAATCGCATTTCATAACTCGCAACATCCCCTCAATCAAATCATTGATATACATAAATGAGCGAGTTTGACTTCCATCGCCATTAACAGTAATTTCTTTCCCCAGTAATGCCTGCACAACAAAATTTGAAACAACTCTACCATCATTAACAGCCATTCTAGGACCATACGTATTAAATATACGAATGATTTTTACATCCACAGCATACTGACGATGATAGTCCATACAGAGGCTCTCGGCACAACGCTTGCCCTCATCGTAACATGAGCGAATACCAATGGGATTTACGTTACCATGATAGTCCTCGGGCTGCGGATGAACGTCAGGGTCACCATATACCTCACTTGTTGAAGAAAAGAGCATCGGGCAACCGAAATGGCGGGCTAACTCCAGCATATGGATGGTGCCCTCCACAGAGACACGGGTCGTATAGATAGCATCTCTCTGATAATGGATAGGAGATGCGGGACAGGCAAGGTGGTATATTTCATCAATGCCCTGGGACTTCAACCCCTCAATAGCCGGTCTATCCAAAATATCCATCTGGAGAAATTCGAAGTTGTCATTTCCTTGGAAATCTTTGATATTGTCCATACTTCCAGTGTACAAGTTGTCTATGCAGACAACCTGATTGCCGTCACGCAACAGACGCTCACAGAGGTTGGAGCCGACAAAGCCGGCTCCACCAGACACCAAGATACGTTTACTTTTTATCTTCAATTTATTCATTACCAACATTATTTACCAATATTTACCAAAACATATCACAACTCTACATAAGCATGATAAATGACATTTCCTCTTACAAGCTGGAGTTCTACCTCACCAGAAATATTCTCAGGAATCTCCACAATGCCATCCTTTCCTATTACAGAGATATAAAGAACAGAATTAGCCACCACTATTCTAATTGTTTCACCAGCAAAACTACTATTGAAGATGAAGATATTTCCACTTTGTTCCACACCAATTGAAACAGCAGGCACACGTGGTTTATGTCCCCACCAATTTGAGGGATACTCATACTCTGCAGATAAATAATATCGCTCACCCGCATAGGATTTCATTGACATCAGCAACAATCCCCAAACTAAAAGTTGTTCTAATTTCATTGTTATTCATTGTTTAAAATTTTGTTTGCAAAACTACAAAGAAAAAAGAAAACACAAAAGGAATTCATCAAAAAGAATTCACCTCATTTTCACTCGAACTTTCTTTTTGTTCTGATTTCCAAACAGTTATATAATATTTTTCACTTAAAATTCACTTGATTATTTTAGGGTATATTATTCTCAAACAAAGCTTTAAAAACACATTATCTCATGTAGTTTATACACAAATCGAATCCCTAATAAACTCATTTAAAACTTTACCCAACCAGAACTTATCTATTCTGTGTTCTCCTCTATGGGAGATATGCGAACATCATAAAAAATCCTATTCCCCGACAAAAAAATGAAATAATTATCGTTCAGAAGCCTTTGTTTCAAATAAAAGTTGTATATTTGCAAATGAAACGAAAATAGGCAAAGAATATGATGACAGAAATGAATGATAGAAGATTACCAATAGGTATCCAATCTTTCTATGAAATAAGGACAAAGAATTATCTATATGTTGACAAGACCGATTTGATCTGGAATCTTGCCAACAAGGGTAAGAAGTACAATTACTTAAGCCGTCCACGCCGCTTCGGCAAGTCTGTGCTCATAGATACCCTACAGGCCTATTTCGAAGGCAAGAAAGAGCTATTCAAGGGATTAAAAATTATGGACCTGGAGAAGGAATGGAAGTGCTATCCAGTCATCAGATTAGACATGAGTGGTGCAGGTGCCACGCCTGAATCTATCCACTCCTACCTCGATGATATGTTCTATAATTATGAGCAACAATATGATGTCAAGGTACGTCCAGGAGGTTCTCTTGCCGTCCGCTTCAAGAACATCATCGAGGCTGCCTACCAGAAGACAGGCAACCAAGCCGTCGTGCTCATCGACGAATATGACTCGCCTCTGCAGCACTCCTGGAAAACACCTCAGCATGATGCCTGCACAGCAATTTATAAAGAAGTGTTTGCCATATTGAAACTGAAAGACGAGAGAGAGCGTTTCATCTTCATTACAGGAATCACTAAATTCACTCAGATTTCATTGTTCTCTGTACTCAACAACCTCACAAACATCAGTTTTTACCCTCAATATGTTTCCATTTGCGGCATCACCAAGCAAGAGACTATCGACAACTTTATGCCAGAATTAGAGGCTATGGGCAAGAAGAACGGATGGACTACAGAAGAAACCATGATGCAACTGAAAGCCAATTATGACGGCTATCATTTCAGCGCAGATAACATGGTGGATATTTTCAACCCCTTCAGTCTTATCAATGCTTTGGACGAAAACAAAATCAAAAACTATTGGGCTTCATCAGGCGCAACCTCATTGCTGCCTAAGTTTGTCGATGATATAGAAATTCGCCTAAAGAGCTTTGACCACTGTGCCTTATTGAGTACTGTTATTGAAACATCTGATGTTTCTGGTGGTGGAGCCGAGTTGTTCCTTTACCAATCAGGCTATATCACCATCAAAAGCTATTCTAATGGGGTTTATTTCTTGGGCATCCCGAACCATGAGGTAAGGCAGGCCCTTTACGAAATGGTATTGCCTGCATTAGCCATGCGCAACAACAGCGACATTCTGTCAACCCAAGCTTTTCTGAGAGAGTATCTCAATACAGGTAATCTCTCTGAAGCAAAAAAATGCCTAAAAGCTCTTATTACAGACGTGCCATACAGCAACAAAAAACTTGCTTCAATGGACATGGAGGAACGTTACCGACTCATCATGAGCACGATATTCAACGCCATTGGTTGCCGGGTAGAAGTCGAGAAAATGATTGCCACAGGCAGAATCGATATGGTAGTGGAAGCCACCAACTACATCTATGTATTGGAACTGAAGCTCACAAAGAATGGAGGTCTTGCTTCTGCCGAAAAGCAAATTAAGGCAAATCACTACATAGAGCCTTTCAAGGCTGACAAGCGCAAGGTCATCGCTCTAGCCGTAGAGCTGGACGACTTAGGAAAGGGGCTACTAGACTGGAAAGAGATTGTAGAGGCATAAAATACAAGCCTAAACTCCTAACAGATGACTCGCATATTATAAAACAAATAAAATCAAGACAGGTTTTAGTCTTATGCATAAACCTGCCTTGATTAACTCCTTTGTTATCTAAGTCTCATAGAATACGTATTAGCCTTGGTCTTGGTAAAGACACGAATGATGGTAAAAGGCTCTGAGCATTTGATACCTGGCAAATCTGAACTTGACAAGGTCTCACACTTCAGGATGTAATCCTTATCTAACTTATAAGACTCAACATCTTTCGTGATGAAGAATTTGTTTATCATGAAGACTACCTTTCCCTTTACCTTTGGACAATAGGATTTTTGAACATCTGCCAGCGTCACAAAGTTTGGAGTCTTCGGACTACTGATAGAACAGGTTCGCTCATAGGTCACACCATTGATGGTCAACGGAGACTTACATTCCTCCTTCTTGACCTTGGCTGTACCAGACGCACCAATATTAAAGCCTATCAGACTCTTGATGAAAACACCATTCACAAATACAGCCTCCTTGTTTTGGTTAAACTCCAGGTCCGTCTGATGTCCCAACTCATCGTTGGCATCTTGCCCAAATGCAGTCATACACATACACCACATCATGGCGAAAAAGAACAATACTTTTCTCATAACAATTCTCTTTTTTGTTTATACTAAGTTTTTATGTAATCATCACTCCGAATGTCATTTCTCTTCGGAAATGTTTCTTTTGTTTTATTTCATCAGTTGTTTTTTTGATTTCTAGCTGCAAAGCTACGAAAAAAAAATAAAAATGCCAAAAGAATTCTGCAGAAATGATTCACCATTTTTCCACCAAAAGCTATTTCCACTTATCTTCCATCCTGTTTATCAAATAGTTACAAGAAAAAAACCTAAAAAGCAGCAAGGCAATAATTGCCCTGCTGCTTTTTCATTATGAATAGTTGATACGTTATTCCAATACCAATACATGGCTGGTTCCATCGGTCTGACCGAATACATTCAAGCCGACCTTCATCAGATAGTCACCGCTATACTGCTTGCCATTGCACTCCAAATCAGATTCCTTGCCAGGCATCAGATTGGTTTCCTTTACGGTATAAACCTTATTGGCATCCAATCCCTGCATCTTCACATTCATCACAGGCTCCTTGTAGCGTGGATGCAAGTCGTAAGCAAAGAGAACGGCACGCTGCTTGTCCTTACTTACATAGTTAATGGCACAGTGGTTGCCTTCGTATGGAGAAACCAGGCGATACTGGTCGCCCTCGAGAATCATCGGCTTCATGCTATCGTAGTTCTTAACTGCATTCTGCACAAACTTGTAGTCATCACCAGAAAGCGACTTGAGGTCGATATCAAAGCCCAACTTACATGAACTGCAAACATCTGTGCGGAACTTCACACTGGTATTCTTGTTCCAATTGGTTACATGAGAACCCATGGTCTTGGCTGGGAAGAACTTCGACAAGCTCCACTGGATGTAGAGGCGCTCGTATGGATCCGTATCGTCTGAACACCAGAACTCAGTGAAATACTTAAGCATCTCGTAATCCATTCTGCCGCCACCACCAGAGCAAAGCATCATCGGCAACTTAGGATACTTGTTATGAATACGGGTAAGCACCTTGTAGATACCACGGACATGATCGATATAGAAATTACCCTGATTCTCCTTATGATATGGAGAATAGATATTGGTAATCACACTGTTGCAGTCCCACTTGAAGTAAGCCACATCCGGATTCTCCGTCATGATACGATCCACGATGCCGAACACATAATCCTGTACCTTAGGATTACTGATATCAAGTACCAGCTGGTTGCGATAATAATAGGTATCACGCTTTGGCTGCATGATGACCCAATCGGGATGCTTCTCAAAGAGTTCACTCTTAGGATTCACCATCTCAGGCTCAATCCAAATACCAAACTTTACACCAGCCTTTTTGGCATCTCTAACCAATCCTGGTATTCCATCAGGCAGCTTGCTCTTGGTAGCCTCCCAGTCGCCGAGACCTGCATGGTCGTCCTTGCGAGGATACTTGTTGGCAAACCAACCATCATCAAGCAAGAACATATCTACACCCAGGTCCTTGGCATCCTTCATCAACTCAGCAAGACTCTGCTGGTTGAAGTCGAATCCGGTATTCTCCCAGTTGTTCAAGAGCGTAAGGCGATCTTCCATACCCATGTTTACCTGATACTGGCGAGCCCAATTGTGCAAATTACGGGAAGCCTCACCGATACCATTATCGCTCATGGCAAAGATAAACTCAGGGGTAGTGAACGTCTCACCAGCCTTCAGTTTATAGTTAGAGGCGTATGGATTGATGGCAGGGATAACACGAAGGGCTCCCACGTTATCTACCTCGAAGGTAAAGCGGAAGTTGCCAGGCCATCCGATGGTTCCAAGCATCACCTTGCCCTCATTCTCCTTGGCAGGCTCATCGAATCCCAGTTCAAAGAAAGGCTCCTCCTGCATGGCTGCACGGGTACCCAACTTGGTATCAACAATCTTCTTACCAGCAGTCAACTGGCAAGTCTCTGGCTGTCCTTCCTTAGCCCAGTCGCTATGATAATTGGTTACGAAATACTTGTTTGCCTTGAAATAAAGCATTGTAGAGCTATATCTCCAAAGCGTAACCGGAGCTTTCTCCTTATGAGAGATTTCGCTCCATGCCTTGATGACGTTCTCCTTAGGATAAGCTGCATAGTGGAGCTTCACGGTCAGCGGATACACCTTGTCCTTAAGAGTGATGATGGTCTCAACACCTCCACTGATAGCCTTTTCTTCAGAAGACTGATAATACAAATAGGTGGTCATGTTACCATCGGCATGGGTCACTGCCACTGCCGGCTCGAAGAAATCTTCAGCACCAGAGGTTGCATAAACCTCATGACCTCGCTGGCAGACGGAACCATCAGAGGCTGCATATACATCCCACTTCAGATGATTGTAATCTGAAGGATTCTTCAACTTGTCACCCAGATACACTTGGTAGAGGCGACCCTTAGGAGAAACCTGCATCACGAGGTCGGTCTTGTCGGTTGACACTCGGATGGTCTTTTGAGCAGATGCCATGATAGATGTCATGCACATCGCTGCGATAATCATAAATACCTTTTTCATCGTTCTTTGGTTTTTATGTGATTGCTTTGTTATAATTAAACGCTATAATTCTTTCGTTATTATCTTAGAATTTGATTCCTGCAGAGAATTCCACCGTGAACGGACGGAGATAGCTGCCACTCATGTACTTGCCGTCATATTTGCCAGCTTCCTGCTTGGTAATCAGCTCAGAGCCGCTAATGGTACCCTTGGCACCCTTCTCGTTAAAGATATTGATGACACTCACGCCAAGGCTCAGTTTCTTGTTCACATTCCAGTTGATTCCGCCGAAAGTCTCCCAGTGACCATTGAAATAGAGTGCCTCCTGAAGGTTGGCATAGGTCTTACCGAAGTAACGGAAGCTCAACCAGGCATTCAGATTCTTGGTGATATCATACTTAGGGTCCAACTCGATAAGAACCTGAGGAATCTCCTTGACAATCATATTATTGGCATTCACACCCATAGACTGACCGTCACTGAACGTTACGCTCGCATTATAGTTCTTATACACCGGCTTCTGATAAGTGAAGAGTGCATGCATGTGGAAGTTCTTGAACGGATTGATTTCTGCCGAGGTTGTCCAACCCAAAGTCTGGATATTATAGATGAGCAACACGGTCTTGCCCTCTGTAGTGCCAGGCTTGGTAAGATTCTGCTGGTCGATATTGTTCGATTTTGAAATGTAGGTCACCATTGAAGAAAGGTCAATCCAATCGTTCTTGTAGAAAATACCACCACGAATCAATGGAATGGTTACTCGCTTATACTGCTCCTCGGTAGGTCCTGTTCCTGCATACTCGCTGATGCGTGGGAAACGGGTGGCGATGGTAGCATCGGCAGTCAAACCAAACTGGCGGGTAAGGTTATACGTCAACTGTAAGGTGGCTGCATAATTCAATTTATCCTTGGTTACGTTCTTTGCTTCGATGCTGTGCTCGGTAGCAACAACAGAACCATCAGCAGCAGTGGCGTATGTATTATAGTTACCCATGTGGAATCCTGAGAAACGTGGAGTAGAAATCTGCTCGGCAGACATGCGGTAGTACTCCAATCTACCACCATAGAACACCTTGAACTTAGGACTTACCTTCCATTCGTCGGTAAAGTAGAGTGCCAACTTGTTCTCTGATCCCTTGGTGTATTCAGGACTCAACTCATTATAACCGAAAGTCTCAGAACGATGAGCTGTCTGCGCAGGATCAAGGGGATTGACATACATCTGGCTCAATGTGCGTGGATAAGCTTCTACGGTGCCTGCCCACTGGAACGAAGACGAATAGTAATTGAGATGGTAATACCACTCGTTTAAACCAATCATTAACTTATGGTTGTTCAACTGCTTAGAGATTTCGGTAGTCAAAAGCGCATTGCTCACCTTACCAACATGCAACCAGGTGCGACGGCCTTCTATATAGCCACTGTAGGCAGATCCATCAGAAAGCTGATAGCCATCAGCCTCGCTCACCTGAGAGATGGTACTTCCTCCGTAATCTACATAATTGGCACGTGGAGCATTCATATACTTGGCGTTGAATTTCCACAACCATCCATTATCAAACTGATACTGGCTGATGAGGGCAATTTCGTTGGCATGATTCTCACTGCCATCGCTCATATTCCATGTCTCCATCTTTCCTGACTTTGTATTCAAGTATTGGAAAGAACCTTGACGCTGCACGTATGAGTCCATACCCGGGTCAAAGCCATCAATCTTCTTGATACTGCCGTCGCCTGAATAGATAAACGGGGCTGCATTGGCAAAATTGCCAGGATTCTTGCTGTTGGAATACTTATATAATAAGGAGATACGTCCCTTTCCATCATTCAAGATGCGAGTGATGCCGAAATGATAAAGTTGGGTACGGTCGGCATAATCAGTAAAGCGAAGCTTGAAACTACCTGGATCGAAATTCTGATACATACTGGCAGTATAAAGCCAATTGTCACCGATTCCACCAGACAGGTTGAGGTCTACATTCTGCATACCAAAATGGTTTGCCTTATAGTTGAGCTTGCCTTTGAACTCTTTCTGTCCCAACTCGCTGAAAGAAGAAACTGCGTATGCAATATTACCTGTAGCAATGGCAGACTCAGATGGAGTCATCAAGTCGGTACCTTTCAGTGAGGCATCGCTACGCCAATGGGCAGACAGTCTGTGTACGGAAGAAGAGTAAACGGCTGGAAGACCGTTTTCATATACGGTTACATCCTCGCTTGGCAATCCTATCTGGATTTCACGAGGCTTGTTGGCATCAGATGCGTTGAGCATCACATTACGCTCTTCCTTTTTCTCCTTGTTTTCAGATTCGTCAGAAGGAAGTGCATACACTTGGCTTGCAGCAGACATCGCTACCAAAGCCATAGAAAATGTACGGATTCTTAAGTTCATAATCTTACAGTTGTTTATTCTTAGTTTTACATGATTTCACTTGCCACCGAATGCGATTCGATTGCGGTTGCAAAGTTAAGGAGATTTTTCAGACATTGGCATCATGTGTAGGTTATGAGTAGATAAATATTAGGTTTATTAAGTCTATAACCTTCTAATAATCAAGCTATCAAAGATATTAATACTTTTTAATAGAGTAGATGGTAAAAAGAGGAATAAATGTAGTATCTTTGCAGAAAAATACAATTATAAGGCACTCTAATAGCCTATCAGATAGTAACAATAACAATTAAAAAGATAGTTATGAAAGTAGTATTGTGGTTCTTAATGATGTTTATGCCATTAATGGCAAATGCTTCTTCCGTAAACGAGGAACAGCTGTTCCATCGTTTAGACAGTTACATCGCTCAGCGAAGCAAGTTTACCCAAAGAAAAGAAGCGAAACTGCTAAGACTCAAAAAGCAACTATACATGACTTCCGACAAGCACAACCAGCTTAGGCTCTATAACCAGATCTACAGAGAGTATTATACCTACCGTTACGACTCTGCCATGACATACGCCAAGAAGGGCTACCAGCTGGCAGTACAACTTCAGGATGATTATTTCATCAACCTGAATAAAATCAATCGTGCGGCAGTGCTGTCAACAGGCGGTTTCTACAGCCAGGCAGAAGACTTAATGCTAGCAATGGATGTGGAGAAAATGTCACCTAAGTTATTGCAATACTATTATTATACCTTGACTTGGGTATATAACTACTGGGAAAATTTCTGCAACAAGTCGGAGTTTCAAGAAGGATTGGCAGCCAAGAAACGTTTTTATTTAGGCAAGACTCTTGAGCATATCGGCAACAAGGAATCCGCTCTTTATTACTATCTTTCAGGAGAATTTGAATATATAAAGCAGCGCACAAGCAAAAAGATGCTTCAGTTCTACATGAAGGCGCTTTCAGCCAGTCCCCTAAACAGTCGTGTGCATGCCTCATCGGCTTATTGCATTGCCCGCTATTATTATGATACCGACCAAAAGGATTTATATGAGAAGTATATTGTAGAGGCAGCCATCTCAGACCAGATATGTCCCCTGAAGGAGAATCTTGCCCTTCAGGAACTTTCCACCTATCTATATAATAAGGATGCCTCCTATGCAAAGAGGGCTTCCAAATACATCTATTGCTCCATGGAGGATGCCCAATTCTACAACAACCGTCTCCGCATGGTTGAGATTTCCCGCATACTTCCCCTTATCACAGAAACAAACCATCAGGCAGAAGTACGCAAGAACCGCATCGTAACAGCATCCCTCGTCATCGTGAGCATCCTGTCGCTAGGATTCCTTGCCATGGCTTTCTTTGCATTCAAGATGAACAAGCGTCTGGCCAAGAGCCGTAGGGAGATAAAAAGCCAAAATACACTCTTGGACGAACTGAACCAGAAGCTGCTCAACACCAATAAGCGAAGAGAGACCTATATGCATTTATTTATGGACATCAGTGCCGTATATATCAAGAAGCTGGATGATTATCGCAAATTGGTAAGCCGCAAAATCAAGGCAAAACAAACTGCCGATCTTCTGACTGCCATCAACAGCTACAAGCTGGCAGAAGAAGAGGCAGCCAACTTCTATATTCGCTTCGACAAGGCATTCATTGACTTATATCCGAATTTCGTGGAAGAGTTCAACCAACTGCTGTTGCCAGAAAAACAGATTGTTCTCCCTGCCCCTAACAGTCTCACCAAGGAACTGCGTATCTATGCACTGATGCGACTGGGAATTACGGATGGTCAGGAACTGGCTACCCTCCTGTTCTATTCTACGCAAACCATCTATAATTACAAGGCAGCCATCAGAAAGCGAGCCAAAGACCTCACCTCTTTTGATGCAGCCATCAACCGACTATGCAATGTGATAGGCTAATCAGAACATATCCTGCTTCGCATCAACCATCATTCCAGTTTTCTTATTGATTTTAAAAACTTGAATCACATGACTGTCACGACACGCCACAAGCATGAACTGTCCGTTAGGCGTGATGGCGAGGATGATATACTTTAAACGTGCGGAATGTACTTAAAAAAAGACACATTCCGCACGTTTAAAGCACATTTTCTTAGATATCGCATCATTTTTGGGCTATTCTACATACTCTTTTCTTTACTTTTTATAGCAACAAACGTTAAAAAAACGCTTTAAACGTGCGGAATGTACTTAAAAAAGATAGATTCCGCACGTTATCTCACTATTTTTTCGTATATTTGCCCCAGAAATATAACTATTTGAACTATGTTAATAGGTAGAAAAGAAGAACTGAAGACACTTCATCAAGCATTGATTGCTGATGAGTCGAAGTTTGTTGCCATATATGGGCGCAGACGAGTGGGAAAGACTTTCCTGGTAAGGGAGGCCTTCAACAATGACTTTGCCTTTTATCATACAGGATTGGCAAATGAGACCAATCGCATACAATTGGCAGAGTTCAACCGTTCACTCACATCATATAGCAAACAGAAACAGTCGAAGTTAAAAGATTGGTATGATGCTTTTGACAGGTTGGGGCAACTGTTGACACAATCTACTATCCCCAAGAAAGTAGTGTTCATCGACGAGATGCCATGGATGGATTCTCCACGCTCCAATTTTCTTTCGGCTTTGGAACATTTCTGGAATGGATGGGCTTCCGCCCGCAAGGATATTCTCCTCATCGTTTGCGGCAGTGCTACCTCATGGATTATCAATAAGGTGATTAAAAATCATGGTGGATTGCACAACCGAGTGTCTGTCCGTATTCATCTGAAACCGTTTTGCTTAAGGGAATGCGAACTCTATTCCGAAGAAATGGGACTGCGCTTTAATCGCCGACAGGTTTTGGAAGGCTATATGATCATGGGAGGTGTTCCGTTTTATTGGTCTCAACTGAAACCGGGAATGAGTCTGGCACAGAACATCAACCAGTTATTTTTCTCAGAAGATGGCAATCTTCGTCACGAGTTTGATGACTTATACGACTCTTTGTTCAAACAGCCTAAGCCTTATCTCTCGATAGTAGATGCTTTGGCAACCAAGAAAGTCGGAATGACCCGAACAGAAATCTTACAAGCAACCAAGTTGACCGACAATGGCAAGTTGACGGAATACTTAGAGAACTTGGAATACTGCGGATTTATCCGAAAATATAATTGCATCGGAATGAAAGCTAAGAATGCCTTGTTCCAGTTAATGGACAATTACACCTTGTTTTATTATAAGTTTATCAAGGACAGCTATATCAATGACGCACAATATTGGACCAAGATTACCGGCAAACCCGAGTACAACACGTGGTGCGGTTTGGCTTTTGAACGAGTATGCCTACAGCATGTGGAGCAAATCAAGACAAAGCTAGGCATTCAAGGAGTTATCACCACGGTTTATTCTTGGAGTGTAGCTGGGAGCAAGGATAAGCCGGGAGCACAGATTGACTTGCTGATAGACAGGAGCGATGATGTCATCAATCTCTGTGAAATCAAATACTCCAAGGCTCCATTTCAGATAACTAATACGATAGATGCGAGTTTACAAAACAAGCGAGAGCGTTTCATCCAAGAAACTGGCACCGAAAAAGCCGTGCATCTTACAATGATTACGACCATGGGATTATCCGACAATCCTTATGCCTGGGATGTTCAGTCGGTAGTAACAATGGACGACTTGTTTGTTCTCTAAACGTCCTAACTATATTAAGTTGGAGGAGATGGCAACGTCTTTGCGTGAATTAAACGATGCTTGGGAATATCTCCACAACTATACGATGGATATGTAGATACAGCCATAGTTTCTCGAAGTTTGTCACTAGGTTCAGCTGCTCTTCTGAGCCTAGTGACAAATCCAAGCTAGAAGATTTCTACTTATAAATTCAGTAGATTCCATCTGCAGATTGCAATTCCATGACCACATCATCAACAATATACAAATTGCCAACAAAGTGCATATTCTGCCTATCTTCATCCAAAGCTGTGAATCTCTTAACATGACTTTACCTCCTTTCTTGCTAAATCATTTAACGGCTCCGCAGATATTATCATCGGCAATTCCACTATTCGAGTTGTACCATGAAAAACCGTACGCATAGTATTAATTATTTGCTGTTTCCAGACGACGAAGGGCAGTTTGTAAAGCTGCTACAACATAATCTTTACTCTGTGTATGAAGGGCATCAAGCCTTGTGGTAAGACTATGTATCAGTCCAACCTTTTTCATCCGCAAGTACATTTCCTATCTACTGCATCCTTCTGCCTTTGCAGTAAGATCGACACACATCGCTGCAAAAGCCAATGCCTGTTGAGTTTCTGCTGTACCCATAATATTTATGTTTTATATTAAACGATGATGCAAAGATACTACTTTCTTTTGGAAATACAATTATTATCTGCAACTTTTTAAACGAAAAAACGAACTTTCTTTGATATTCTGATTTAGAACTCGCTATCCTTATTAAAGTTTTGAAACAAGTCACGACTCACATTTCACTACACACAAATACAGCATATCTCCAAATCCCAATTCTAAAAAGAAAACGGTCAGACAACGCCTGACCGTTTTCTTTTTAGTTCACACTCTCTATTTTTTTGTGCGAACGTAGCTTGCTACTTCAACAAAACCTTTTTGCCATTAACTATATTTACCCCTTTCGTTACATGATTCAAACGATTTCCTTTTAAGTCATAAATCGTCTTATATTTCGTGTCCATAGTTACATTAGGAGCATCTATAGCAGTAACTATTTCTAGAAGTTTTACAACTTTTCCATTTCCATCGGTCTCATAAGACCAATATCTCTTTTTACAATCACAATCCAAGTTTATAAGTACTTTTTTTGCCCAATCAGTATCGGGAAGATTCACATATTCCACTGCATTACAGCTTTTGAACCCGTAAGTAGAAACATAATTATAATCTTCTGACAGAATATCAATTTCTTTCAGCTCCCGATTACAATAAAATGCATTCTGCCCTATTTTAGACACACTATTTCCAAGTACCAATGACTTCAGTTCTGTACAACCATCAAATGCTTGTTTTCCTATAGTTGTCACACTGTTAGGAATGACCAATGATGTCATTTTCCATCCATTAAAAGCCTCATCCCCTATTTCTACCAAGCCTTCTGGAAGGCTTAAATCATTCATTTTCCTGCAATACCTAAAAGCACTATTCCCAATACTTGTCACTGTAGATGGTATATTAACTTTCTCCAACTTATAACCATACTCAAACAAGCCTGGAGATATTGCCGTTAGTTTTTCAGGAATATGTGCTTCCTTTAAGTTATAGCAACGTGAGAATGCACTTTCACCAACAAATTCCACACTATTTGGAACATCTGCCTTTGCAAGCTTTTCACACAAAAAGAAAGCATAGTCATCTATAGAAAGAAGTTTGTCATGAAAAATCACTTCATTCAACTGATTGCTCTCAAAAGCGAACTTTCCTATTTTCTCAACCGTTTTGGGTATAGAATAGCTCTCCACCTGCTTCTTGGCAGGGAAATGTAACAATTCAGTCTTCTCCTTGTTGAACATTATACCATCTTCTGAAGAATACACAGGATTATCAGGACTAACCTCATAGGCACTCATACCTCCTTCTGTGAAAGCTTCCGCACTTAAATCGGTTAGAGATGCCGGGATATAGATGCTTGACAAGGACAGACTCTTCCAGAAAGCCCATAACCCAATACTTTTTAACGTAGCAGGCAATTTCACCTTTCTCAGATAACGACAGTAATAGAATGCGTATTTTTTTATTTCCTCGACCCCATCTTCAATCGTTACTTCTAGTAATTTATCACTGCTATCAAATGCAGATTTTCCTATGGAAACAACAGAATACACCTTACCATCTATTGTAATTGTAGATGGAATTGTCACATAGGAAGACGACTGGTCATACCCTATTGCCTCGGCAGTTTTCTTTTCTTCATCTATAGAATAAGAAATACCATTCTGCACGACCTCATTTCCAAACAAGAAAGAGGGCAAAAGCACAAATAATAACATTAAAATATTTTTTCTCATAGAGCCTCATTTTTTAATCTTTCAACAAATTCACGTAACTGTTCCAATGTACCTTCAAAAGACTTTACCTGCCAACCGTCAACTACACTATCAATTACTCGATAAACATTTTTAGCTTTCTCTTCAAAGATGCTTCCAAACCAAACCGAACATTTTTCCAAAGAAATAGTCTTAGGTTCTGGTGTAGATATAGAGAAACATGAGCAGTCTCGTATGGTCAAAGAACCAAAATATCCTCCATCAGCGCAAGAAAAACTTAGTTGTCTATCACTTCCCTTCGTGTCAAGAACTATATTATTGATTTTTGCTCCTACAGTATATAATTCGCTTCCCCAAATTTTTTCTACTCCCCCTACAGTTACAGAATGAAGTAGAGCATCTTCGATAACGACATTATCGATTTCACAATCTGACCCAAAATTTACATGTATGCTTTGCGAATTACTTATTGTGAGAGAGGAACACTTAACCAAGTGCATTTGAAAATCTTCAGACAGCACATTATCCTTCAAAGATATTTCATTAACGTTCAGTTTTCTATAAATTTCATATTTATCAAGATTCCCTCCGATCCTGTCATATCCTCTGATACCTGGAAAATTTGCACATTTTTCTACATGGATGGTATTTACTTTGTCTGAGTTAAATTCTATAGCATCTCTATGTTCTTCAAAAGTACAATCGCTAAAGGAGGCATCAGATATTGTACAGCCTGTAGTATGAAAATTTAGCCCCAAAGTAGGAAGAATCTTGACATGATTCATAAAGATGTTCATACCACCCCTTGCCTTATTGTTTTCTATAGTAAATCTACCACCCCAAGGAGCAATACTTCCACCTTCAATTTTAAACGATTGCAAAGTATTATCACTCAAGTCTATATCGGAAATATTATCAATACTCTTCAATATAGCATCACCGACCAAATTGTTATCGTTCAGTTTTAGGGATAATTCCGAATTATACATATTTACCCCATACCAATAATCCAAAGGTTTAGTATTATCCAGCCATCCTCCATTTTGCTTCCAATTTGCTCCACCAGTTGACTCATTAAAAAGAGCAAGACCTTCTTTAAGAGAAGTTTCGTCCTTTTCTTTCTTCAATGTCGTAAATGACAATGTATCAGCATATACTATTTCCCCATCAAGTTCTGCTTTAGCCACATATAAGTATTCCGTTTCATCTTTCAAGCCAGAAAGAGTTTGCTCAAAGACACGACTTGGACTTCCATTTACTGTTCCACATGATACATAAGTAGCGTGACCTTGCATGAAAGCATCTTTCGTGCCATAAACCAGCCCCACCTTAGGATTTTCCGTATTCTTGTCATAGCCAATGAGCCCGCCCGAAATCTTAGCAGAAGATTCGGTCACATCAGTTGCCTCATAAGTACTTAATGTCAATGTCTTTTCCACATCAACAGAAGGATAAGCCTTCAGCTCATGCCCAAAGAGCTTGATGACAGGACTTAACTCATAATCTTTTACCGTGCTCATATTTTCCAATGCTACGGAATAATCAGAGAATGAGGAGTTTTCATTCGCAAGCTTTTTACCATAGTACTTAGTCACAAGCTTATTACCATTCGTATCAAAAGCGCCAAAACCAACTTCTACAGGCATCAAGCAATCCCCTTCCACATCAGCCTTTGCAGTAATGGTAGAGAAATCACCATGCTCACGATAAGCATTGGGGCTTGTTACTGTTGGAACCAAACACTTGTCAAATAAAGGTTCACCTATATGACCCTCCCATTCTATTTCTTGACCAAAATTCAAATTAATAATAGACAAGTCTAACTGATAACCTATTGCTGCGCCCCAATAGAAGTTTGACCAAATGCCACTATTTCTCAAAGTCTCATAAGCCTCTGTATTCTTGATACCTTCTTTCAGAAACTTACTGTTGACCTCAAGATCTCCTCCCACATGAATACCAACCTCGCCCCTTGCATAGAGCTTGGCAATGTCATTTTTACAAAATCCAATATCATTGACAGCAATACCTATTTCTGTATATACGCCAGCATTCAATTCTCCCTTTACGCTACCACCAACATCAAAATTTGTCTCTTGAATTTTAAACGTAAGAGGCTGGTTCCTCAAATTTTCTCTTCTCTTGGTACTCATATTGAGTAGAAAAGCAGAAGATACCTTTTGATTAACAGTTGCATCTACACTTGCAGACAACGAAGCATCCACAAACACGCCAGGGTCTACAAATGCCACTAACAATGGACAATTAGGTATGCATGCTTGCCATCTTTTTTCCCCTGTAAACCTCCAAACTTTATCTACTTTTAAAGAACCATTCAAAGAAAAATTACTCGTTACATCGAAAGTTCCATTACTGGATACACAAACATAAGTACCTTCTTCTGGGGTTACGATCAAAGTTCCACGAAGGGAAACTTTTGGTGAGAGACTAATGGAAGCATCATTATCAACGCTAAAGGCATCGTCATCGTCACTTTCTTCTGAAATAAATGGTAAAAGTTCATCTGTTAATGGATAAGTCAAATCTTTTGCCTCCCATATTGCCTCACCGTGACCATATATAGGATTTATCGCACGAGTTTGTACATTATCATTACTCGTACTATAATATCTCACAAAAATATCACTTAAACTCGCAAGGGTGCAATCGACCTTATAACCACTATTCTCTTTTACAACTTCGACAACCTCACCCGCAAAGCCTGCTGGGAACAAATCCGTTTGTCGCAAGTAAACCAATTTATCCTTTTTTCTCGGCAATAAGTCACTTGGAGTATCAGTCCTAAAAATGATAGTTAGCGAATCTTGTGATACCACATAATTCTCCAACCCATCCTCCAACTTTACCACCCCAGGCTGATAAATTGTCGATGGCGTTACAAAACTAACACTGTCAATATCTGCCAGTGCATAATTAAATACCGTGTCATTCATCCACACTTGTTGCGTAACAAAATCCTCATGCTCTATACCTTCCAAATCAACTTTTGACACAGTCATGCTATCCACCATATCGGTATAAAACACTTGTATTCCTTCATCATGGAAATGAAAATAATATGCATTCTGAGCTTTTGACACGAAACAAGCCATCAGCATACAACTACATATTATCACTTTATAAAATATCTGTCTCATCATTTTGCAAACTTATAAGAAAACGAACCTATTTTAATCACATATACACCACTTGCGTAGCCATCAAGAGAGAACGACACCCTACCATCAACTCCAACTCGATGTGTATTAACCTCATAACCCTCAGCCTTATACACATGAACTTCTGAGTTTTCAGGAGCATTAGATATCATAATTTTTCCGTTATTTATAGAAACAAACAACTTATTTTGGGTTAATTTACCCACTATCCCGGTTGAAGTATTTGCAAAATAATATTTTCGGATATTTGAAAATAAAAGACGCACATTCATCTGCTCATTTGTAGTAATGACAACTTCATTATCAGCAAAAGAAATTCTTGGTTCTTCATTCAACACATAGTTAACCTGTTGTCCATCCAACATTTCAAACACTAATGTTCGACTACTCTTATCATTTGCCAATGATGATAACGGTAGTAGTGATGAAAGCAAAAAGAGTGTAATGCTCCTAACTTTGTTCTTAGATTTTAGAATACTTATCATAATTATCACAAGCAACCACAGGCTTCTATTGGCCGATTTTTAGTTAAAGACTTACATATAAAAAAAGCGTGAAGCCTATCAGTCGCCCGTTCCACGTGTTGAGGCCTTCGCATTGCCCTATAAGTCGAAACGAGCAACGCTGAAAGCCCCACGCAAAAGTGAATATATAGTACACCATCTTGCGCCATGCACTTTAGCACACAGCGTCAATTAGGATATATATAATACACCCCTGGGACGTCCTCGTTGCTTTGTTTTTGACTTATAGTTTGAAGTTGCGAAGTTCCAACACGTCAAACACAAAGCGTTCAGTACGCCTTTATGTATATGTATCAATCCCTTAGCTTCCACCCTTAGGGCTTCCAGCTTGGATATGACACCGCAAATTTATGAAATATTTTCGAAACCTCCAAACTTTTATCGAAAAAAGTGAAGAGAAAGATTGCTTTTTCGATATAAAATCGTATCTTTGCACTTTGAACAGCTAAAATCAGTAGCATCATGAAAGAACCCGAAAAGAAATATAACGATGAAGACAACATGCTCGTCAACGACTTGCGCTCCATCGTCAGCAAGGCTCGCAGCAAAGCATTTGCTGGCGTCAATTATTCTCTGGTGGAAAGAAACTGGAGAATTGGACAACGTATGTGGAACAGGAACAGAACGGAGCATCACGTGCTGAATACGGAAAGCATGTGATAGAGGTCGCTTCGGCTGCTTTGACCAAGGAATTCGGAAAAGGATTCTCGGAGACAAACATCATGAATTTCAAGAAGTTCTACCTGAAATTCAAAGAATTAGCAATGAGGGTGTGTCATAAGTCTATGGCGCACCCTCTTTTATGTTATTTATTGCATA
>ERZ773241.978-NODE-978-length-29819-cov-9.102574_pt1 | contig 29819 bp, 25 predicted proteins | sample MGYA00580989_ERZ773241 | MGnify/ENA primary metagenome ERZ773241 (study PRJEB29015, sample SAMEA2737804) | human gut metagenome | biome: human gut; feature: human-associated habitat; material: faeces | place: China | collected 2012 ... | reverse complement strand
CTGGACATATTTGTTATTCATATCGTCGCCTCTCTTTAGTTTCGCTATTTAGGTTCGCTAAGTAGCAACTATATTATATCTCTTCCGAGGTATCAGAGTCAATAGGCTTAACGAAAAAGTTACAAGGTGTGTGCGTAAGGTAATAACGGAATAGTGGGCTGCTGTCTATCAAATTCTTGTGTGTTACTTTATGGCACATGAGCATTTGCGCCGGGGTTATCATTGCCGTAACCTTCCATCAGGTTGATTGCACCCCAAACGCCCAGGCCAGCGCCCAGAGCAACCACCAGGGTCTGCAAGACTTCGATAGCGGAATTGAAAAATGCCATATTGTGTACCTCCAAAAGATCGTAAAATTTTGGAAGGGACACATTCACGTTGAACTTCTCTGAATCTAAATATGGTTACTGCTTATCAGGCAGGGAGCCGGACGGATCTGCTTCAAACACCTCGCATACTGTGTCCGGTTTTAGTCGGAGGCGATGGGACAGAAAACGCTCTATGTCCAAGGCGTTTTTCTTGTCAAAGTCGGATGTATATTTGTAATTGGGATGCTTGGTGATGTCGTATTTATTGGACAGAAACGGACGAACGCCCCGCAGCTGCAAAATGCACTTGCCGCCGTCCATAACCGCCAGCTCATCCTGACTCATTAGCTCCCGACCCAATTTCTGATAATTCAGACTGTGGGAGGTTTCCCGCCCTCGGCTTTCGCCGGTATTGTAGGTATCCACAGTTTCTTTCCCAAGTGCGGCAGATAGCTCCTTCAAGGTGGTCGGCTCCTTGCCGCCCAGGAAAATGGAGGTATCCATGTTGCCGATGATGGTATCGGCGTTGTCCTTGTAAATGGCTTTCAGCTGGGATTGGGCCTGCAGCACAAGGCAGGCGGAAATCTCACGGGAGCGGATGGTTGCCACCAACTTTTCAAGCCTTGGAATTTGACCAATGTTCGCCGCCTCGTCAATGAGACAGCGGATTGTATTTATAGAGAAGGCAACGGATTATTCAGAAGCAACGAATATGGGATTATCCTAAAAGATTCCGTAAAAGTTCGGAATTGCCGTTTTTTGAACCTGAGAAAAACAAGCCCGAATCCTTCCTTAAAAGTTGGGAATGTCAAGCCTGTCAGTACCAGCAACTTTTTCGGAAACAGCACTTGACGGAAACTTGGCGTTAATTTGGCGTTATTTTTTCTCAAAAATGGCCTAAAGATACCCCATAAGACGGGATGACACAAAACCTTGGAGACGAAAAAGTGCTTGCAATACCAGCACTTTTCGCATGTTACGAGATAAAACTAAATGCTTTAGCCTGCGCTCGTAATGAGAAGGTCGCCTGTTCGAGTCAGGTCACTAGCTCCAGAAAACCGCCGCTTTCTCATAAAAGCGGCGGTTTTCTTGTGTAAAAAGTTACGCAACTCTTTCGGCCATAGATTTTATCCCGTCATTTTTCCGTCAATAACAAATTCAACCCGTACAGCCGCAAAACTGTGTCCGAATTTTTTATGCTTTTTCTCTCAGCAGTCTGGGTTTTGGCATCAGGATATCATCAAGCATTTCCGACGGTCGAGCCTGCGCTTCTTTCACGAGAGAGACCTCCTCATTATCGTAGTTGTGTGGTCGGCAAACCACTTCTGCTATAATGGGGAGTTTTTTCCCTGTCTGCTTTACTCCTCGCCGGAAGCTATTCTTTTGCCCCCGGCATAGCTGGGGGTTAACTTTGGTCAACCAAGACGATAGCGCTGTCCGCATTATGCGGACAGCGCTATCATCATGTTTATTACCATCAGAACCGTCAGAACGATCACACCGGCACTGAAAAAGAAGCATTTCAGGCACCTGCGGTCGATCCACTCGCTCTGGATGTACGCCCGGACCCGGGCACGGTTGGCGATCAGAATTGCCACCGCCGCCGCGAAAAATCCGGTAAAAATCGTCAGCTCGAGCACCGACGCCGCCACTTCCGGAAGATTTGCCGTCAGACGGCTCAGAAGGTCTGCCAGCACCAGATTGTTGAAGATATGGAGCACCATGGACCAGCCGACGGAATACTCCACCGCCACATATCCCAGCACCAGTCCCACCAGAAACGCGTAGGGCGTTTGCAGCAGGTTCCCGTGGAACAGCCCGAACAGGAACGCGGAACCCAAGATGGCAAACCGCTTGCCGTAAGGCCGCAGCGACCGCAGGACGAAGCCCCGGAAGATCAGCTCCTCCGAAATAGGCGCCAGAAACGATGCGTACAGGAACATGCTGACGGTGTCCGAGCTGCCGGAAACGGCGTCCAGCGTCCCGGTGGCAGACCGGCCGAAGCAGTTCATCACCAGCTCAAGAAGATTGATCCAGACAAAATTTACCATCTGCGTTCCGGCGCACAGGCACACCATGCACAGCAAAGTTCCCGGTTTCATGGGTTTTTCCCGTCTCAGCACTTCCCCGCCCCAGAATTCTCTGCCCTTCCATGCGTACAGGATCACCAGAGCGACGGCCACGGCGGCGATGTACCCCCATGCGTTTCCGGTCAGAGCGGACACGTCCGGCACATACTGATCGTTTCCCTCTATGAAAGCATTCAGGTATCCCGCGATCACATCCCGCAGCATCGCCACGGAAACCAGAATGTTCATCAGGACATAGTATCCCACCAGCGTCCAGCCAACGGGGCTGAAACGCTTACGGAGCCATTTGTTGATCTGTTTCTCGTTCATAGTTTTCCTCCATAATGATTGTCTCCGCCGTCATAATGCCGTCGATGGCCGCGGACATGATGCCCCCGGCGTAGCCCGCGCCCTCTCCCGTGGGGTACAGCCCCCGAAGGGAAGACTGCCGGGAGGAATCCCGAATAATTCGCACCGGGGAAGAACTGCGGGTCTCCGGCGCGGTCATCACCGCGTCCGGGTCTGCAAAGCCTCTCAGCTTCCCGTCCAGCCGGGGCAGCGCCCGGGCAATGGCGTCGACGATTTTCCCGGGAAGCACGTCGCGCAGGTCGCACCAGGTCACCCCCGGACGGTAGGTCGGCGTTACCCGCCCCGCCCGGTCGCTGGGTCTTCCCGCGAGAAAATCTCCCACCTTCTGCGCCGGAGCGCGGTAGCTGCCGCTGACGCGGTAGGCGTTTTCCTCGATCTCCCGCTGCCAGCGCATTCCGCCGAGGTTGCCCTCGTAGGGGAAATCAGCGGGGTTCACCGTCACCAGCAGTGCCGCGTTGGCGTTTTCTCCGTCCCGGTCGGCATAGCTCATGCCGTTGGTGACCACCCGGCCTTCCTCGCTGGCCGCCGCCACCACATATCCGCCCGGACACATGCAGAAGGTGTATACCGTCTCCCCGTCTAGATGCTCCACCAGCTTATAATCCGCCGGGGGCAGGGCGGGATTTTCGCCGCCGTATTGGGCAATGTCGATGTTCCGCTGCTTTTGCTCGATGCGCACGCCCATGGCGAAGGGCTTCGGCTCCATGGGAACGCCGGAAGCGTCCAGCATTTCAAAGGTATCCCGTGCGCTGTGTCCGATGGCCAGCACCGCCCGGTCGCAGGGAATGACCGTCCCGTCGGCGATTTTCAGTCCGGTCAGGCGTCCGTTCTCCGTACACAGGCCGGTGACCTGCGTATTGAACCGCACCTCGCCGCCCAGAGAGATGATGCGTTTGCGCAGATTCTGCACCACGGTCAGCAGCACGTCGGTGCCTACGTGGGGCTTGGCGTCATAGAGAATATCCTCCCTTGCCCCAGCCGCCACAAACTGTTCCAGAATCCAGCCGATTCTGGGGTTGTTGACCCCGGTGTTCAGCTTGCCGTCGGAAAACGTCCCCGCGCCGCCCTCGCCGAACTGGACGTTGCTTTTCGTATCCAGCTCGCCCGTTTGGAAGAATTTTTCCACCTTCTCGTGGCGGGACTCGGCATTCTCTCCCCGTTCCAGCACCAGCGGCTTCCAGCCCGCCAGTGCCAGAATCAGCGCGGCAAACATCCCTCCGGGGCCGAAGCCCACCACTACCGGGCGTTTCTCCGGTGCTTTGGCGGATTTGGGCGGCTTGTACCGCGTCGCCGGGGCGATGGACGCCCGCTTGCAGCCGCTTTGTTTCAGAATTTTCTTTTCGCTGCCATCCACCGTCACGTCGATGGTGTAAATAATACGCACGTTGGGCTTTTTCCGGGCGTCCACACTCCGCCGGACGATCCGCACGCCGCGGATTTTGGAGTTGGGGATGCGCAGCATCCGCGCCGCCTCAAAGGGAAGCTGGTGGGCGCTGTGTTCCGGCGGCAGGGAAATATCGCTCAAACGGATCATGTGTCGTTCCTCCCGGCGCTCTGTCCGGCCAGACGGCCGGAGCTCCACGCCCACTGTAAATTATAGCCGCCGCAGTCGCCGTCAATGTCTAAGACCTCTCCGCAGGCGTAAAGCCCCGGAACGAGGCGGCTTTCCATGGTCGTTTCATCAAATTCCGACGTGAGAATGCCCCCCGCCGTCACCTGTGCGCTGTCCATGCCCATAGGTTCGGTCAGATGTACGCTCAGCGCCTTCGCCGCATGGGCGGCCTGACGCAGCTCCTCGTCGGAAAGGTCGGAAACCGCCCCGCCCCCGGAAATCCCCGCCGTCTGGGTCAGCACCCGGCCAAGGCGGTTGTGGAGGATTCCCGTGAACAGCTCCGAGACGGGAAGACTGGTCGTTCTGCGCCGTTTTAGCTCAGATATCAGGGCGTTCTCCGCCATATCCGGCAAAAAATCCAACCGGCAAAGCCACTCGCCGCCGCCCTGACACGCATCCCGGGACACCTCGAAAATCACCGGCCCACTGAGACCGTACTGGGTAAATTGCAGCTCCCCCGTGCTTTCGGAAAACCGCTTTCCGTCGTGTAGAATGACCGCATGGCAGTTGGCGCGGACGCCTTTCAGGCTCGTAACCGCGTTCCAGCTGCTTTTCAGCTGCACCAGAGCCGGACGAAGCCGGGTGCAGTTGTGGCCAAAGCTCCGCAGAATTTGATAGCCGGACATGCTGCCCCCCAGCTTCGTCCCCGCAAGGCCGCCGCAGGCGACGATGAGCCTGTCGCACTCCACCGTCTCATCCCCGGAAATGATGCGGAAGCCGGAAGCCGTTTTCTTCACTTTTTCCGCTTCAAATCCCAGCTTTACCGTGATATTCGGCTTTTCCAGGGCAAACCGCAGCACATCCACCACGGAATTTGCCTGATCGGAATAGGGGTACACCCGCCCGGAATCCTCCGCCACGGTAAGAAGCCCCAGACTCCGGAACCATTCCAGCGCCGCAGTTGGGGGGAACTTTCCCAGCGCATAGTCGGCAAACCCCGGATTTTCCCCGTGGTAGCCGCCGGATGTCCCGTGGAGATTGGATAAATTGCAGCGCCCGTTGCCGGTGGCCTGAAGCTTGCGCCCCACTCTCGCCTGCCGCTCCATGAGGACGACCTGCCCGCTTTCGTTTTCCGCCGCGGCCAGCGCCGCCGCCATTCCCGACGCCCCCGCGCCGATGATTCCTGTCACCATGTCCGATTCCTTTCCGCCGAAAAGCGTTCCTTTTTCCCTATTATACTCTACCCGCCGCCGTCATACAAGAAAAACTTCTTTCCACAAGGCAAAAGTTGTGGTATAGTACCATTGGTGATCGCATGGAACGAAGCAACATTGAAAAAATCGCCCAGTCCGCCGAGGATCGGCTGCTTCTGGCGAAGCTCTGGGACAAAATGAACGCGGGAATGCGGAAAAATATCCCCGCCGCCACCTGCTTTCTCTCCCCCCGGGAGCTGGAAATGGCAAAATATCTCTTCGGCGAGCAGGAAAGTCTGCACGCCTTCGGCGGCTACGAGGACGCGGAACGAAAAATGCTGATTTTTCTGCCGGACTATCTGGACGAAGCCAGTCTCTACGGCGAAGACAGCCCCTGCGTGTGTCTGCGCGCCGCGTTCTTTCAGGGGGACGGCCCAAGCCACCGGGACTTTCTGGGGGCGCTGATGGGTGCGGGTGTCGGCCGGGAGACGGTGGGCGACATCTGCGTGGACAAGGGCAGCTGCGACTTTTTCGTCACGGCGGAGATTGCCCCCTATTTATTGCAGACCTTCACCTCCGCCGGACGGACGAAGCTGCATTTGAGCCAAATTCCCCTTTCGGGCGTCCACATCCCCGAGCCGGAAATCATGGAGATCCGGGACACGCTGGCGTCGCTGCGGCTGGACAGCGTCATATCCTCCGGCTTTCGCATTGGGCGGAGTCTCGCCGCCCAGTACGTGACCGCCGGAAAAGCCGCCATTGACGGTCTTCCCTGTGAAAAACCGGACAAGTCCGTCCCGGAGGGCGCGAAAATCTCCGTCCGGGGGCTGGGAAAAATCAAGCTTGCGGCCATCAACGGCCGGACAAAAAAGGACAGAATTTCGGTGGTCATCCACCGATATGTGTGAGGTTTTACAAAAAACATGAAAATGGACGAAGTGATCGCCAGAATCAATGTTCTGGCAAAAAAGGCGAAGGCCGAGGGTCTGACCCCCGAAGAGTTGGCAGAGCGGGACAAGTTGCGGCGAATCTACATCGATTCCGTTAAGGCCAATCTGGTAGGTCAGCTGGAAAACACCTACATCATCGGCACCGACGGTGTCAAGCGGAAGCTCGAGAAAAAATCCTGAGCGGCGTGGCCTCGGCCACGCCATTTTTCAAAATTTTTTGAAAAATGCGTGAGGTTTTGCGTGCAAAATCGATCTATAGGGGTGAAGGACAAACTACAAGTGAGGTGACCAAACATGGATGACGGCAAAATCATAGATATGTTCTTCGCCAGAAATGAGGACGCCATCCGGCATACCGATGCCGCCTACGGGAGACGGCTGTATCATCTGGCAGACCGGATCGTGGAAAACGGTCAGGACGCGGAGGAAAGCGTCAGCGATACCTACCTGAAAGCGTGGAACACGATCCCGCCAAAGCGTCCGGAGCATTTCTTCGCGTACATCGCCAAGATCTGCCGGAATTTCGCCCTGAAAAAGGTGGTCTGGAAGAACGCCCAGAAGCGGAAGGCGGAGGTCGTGGCCCTGACCCAGGAAATGGAAAACTGCATTCCGGATACCTACCGGGACAGCGCCGCAGACGCCCGGGAACTGGGGCGGATTCTGGATGCATTTCTGCGGACCCTGACTCCGGACAATCAGATGGTCTTTCTCCGCCGGTACTGGTACGTGGATACCATCGCGGAGATTGCCGCCCGGTACGGCATCAGCGAAAGCGCCGTACAAATGCGGCTGAACCGGACGAAGCAAAAGCTTTCGGCATATCTTGCAAAGGAGGGCATTCGCGTATGAACGGAAGGGATATTTTTCGGGGTCTACAGTATATCGGCGACGATCTCATTGAAAACGCGGAAACCGGACAGTTCCCCGCCCAGAATCAGGAAAGTGGGAAGACGCACCGTCCCATCCGCCGTCCGCTGCTAATTGCGGCGCTGATCGCGCTGCTGCTTCTGCTGGTGGGGTGCGCCGTTGTCTACGTGCTGAAACTGGAAAACGTAAAAATCGGAACGGGAACGGAACAGCGGGACTATTCTCTGGTAGACGGGGTATACGTGGAAGACCCCCACACCGTTAACACCACCACCCTGACCATGGCCGGTCTGGAAGGCTCCGACGCCTACAAGGCGTGTGCAGATTTCTACGCCTTCCAAACCAAATACACGACCGACGGCGAGGAAATGGGCAAAGCCGGTACCCTGCCGGAGGGCTACTGGGACAACTACAGAGATGTCATGGATGCCAAGGCAAAGGAACTGGCGGAACAATATGGCCTGAAACCGGAGGGACAGCGTTTGAAATTCCGCACCACCCGGAACATGTGCGACGCCCTGGGCGTGGAGCGGTTCGCGCGGGACAGTCAGGACGTCAGCGTTGATATCATCGAGGGCTCTTGCGACGATACCGGGAACTTTTATCTGTGGATGAAATTTGTCTTCCCGGAAGATCAGGGCTATGAGGTGACCCAAACCAACGGCGCGCTCTACTGGAACCGGCAGGACACCTTCAGCCGGGATTATGTCACGCTGGAAGACCGGGGCGACTGGGTGGAGCGGAACTACACCACCTCCGCCGGAAATACCGTACTGATTTTGACCTCTCCCAGCCAGGAGCGGGGCTACATTCTCTGCAATCGGGGAGACGCCCTGATGACCGTATGGCTGGACGCAAACCCCGAAATTCTCAGCGAGGATTCCGGGGTGGTATCCGCTGAATATCTGCACATGACGGAAAAGCAGCTGAACATGGTTGCCGACGCTCTGGACTTTGCCATCCAGCCGAACATCCCCACCCAGGCCGATGTGGACGCGCAACCTGCGCCGCCTCAGAAAGCGACCCAGAACGGCTATACGCTGGAAGTGAAATCCGTGGAAACCGACGGCTATGTGGCTCAGATTCTTATTGGCATCACCGCCCCGGAGGATATCGTTCTTTCCACAGAGAAGCCTTTGCATTTTGCTAATTGGCGGGGTATGCTTGTTCCTGCCGACGGCTCTGAGGCAGCCTTCGGCCCGGTTAATACTCTCGACGATGGTGACGGAAAGGCCAACACCATAGACGTTCTTCTGACGCAATCCGTCACCGCAAAGAATACGGATGCCCCCTTTGCCGCCGGAAGCACATGGACTCTTTATCTGGTTGACCTGGTTTACAGCAGCACAGATGAAACCCTGACCGAGGGAGAATGGCAATTCCCCATTTCCTTCGGGGCGGATAACTGCGATGATCGGGAGCTTGAGCTGCTCACCAGTCCCATCCTCATGAAAGCCGGCACGGGCTGGCTGCCGGACGGAACGGATGTTGTCATGGAATTCCCGGTTTCCTCCTTCAAACTTCGCAAATTCAGCAGCAAGATCGTGCGGGATACCGCCGCCGAGACCGAGGAACAGCGCGCCGAGTCCTATACGGATTTTTATAGGTGGAATGGTCACTTCATTTGTGTCGTCATGAAAGACGGCACAAGAATTGAACTGTGGGATCAGGAAAATGACAGCGCCATCGATCTTACGCAGGTAGCCTATGTTCTCCTCCCCGACGGCACAAAGCTGCCCGTTCCTGAGCAATAACCCAGCATAAAAGCGGGGCAGTCTGCAATTCCGGCAGGCCGCCCCGCGGCTGCGTTATTCCGGGACAGTTTTTCCACTTCCCTTTCTCCCAAAAGTCTGCTATACTGTAGAAAAAGGACTACTAGGAGGCAGTATATGGAATTTCTGCCCATTACCAGACGGGAAATGCTTGACCGCGGGTGGGACGCCTGCGATTTTGTGTACATCATCGGCGACGCCTACGTCGATCACCCATCCTTCGGCCACGCCATCATCAGCCGGGTTCTGGAAAGCCACGGCTACAATGTGGGCATCATCTCTCAGCCGGATTGGAAAAATCCCAAATCCATCGACGTTTTCGGCCGCCCCCGGCTGGGGTTTCTGGTCTCCGGCGGCAATATGGACTCCATGGTCAACCACTATTCCGTCACCAAGCACCACCGGAAAACCGACGCCTTCACCCCCGGCGGCATCATGGGCAAGCGCCCCGACTACGCCACTACGGTCTACTGCAACCTTATCCGCCAGACCTACAAGGACGTTCCCATCCTCATCGGCGGCATTGAGGCGAGTCTGCGCCGGCTGGGGCATTACGATTACTGGTCGGACACCATGAAGCGCTCCATATTGCTTGATAGTCAGGCCGACCTGCTCATGTACGGCATGGGGGAAAAGACCATCGTGGAGGTGGCCGACGCCCTGAATTCCGGGCTGGACGTGAAGGACATCACCTACATCGACGGCACGGTGTTCAAAACCAAAGCGCCGGACGACAGTCTGCCCACTATCACCCTGCCCTCCTTTGCCGAGATCAAGGCCGACCGGCGCAGATACGCCGAGAGCTTCAAAATCCAGTACGCCAACTGCGACCCCTTCACCGCCAAGCGGCTGGCGGAGCCTTACGACAATTTCTTCGTGGTGCAGAATCCGCCCCAGAAGCCCCTGACCACAGCGGAAATGGACGCGGTATACGACCTTCCCTACATGCGCACCTACCATCCCAGCTATGAAAAGGCGGGGGGTGTCCCCGCCATTGAGGAAGTCAAATTCAGTCTGGTTTCCAACCGGGGGTGCTTCGGCGCCTGCTCTTTCTGCGCCCTGACCTTCCATCAGGGGCGGATCGTCCAGACCCGAAGCCACGAATCCATTCTCCGGGAAGCGGAAATCATGGTGAAGGACAAGGACTTCAAGGGCTACATCCACGACGTCGGCGGCCCCACCGCCAATTTCCGCCACCCGGCCTGCGAAAAGCAGCTATCCAAGGGTGCCTGCGGCGGGCGGCAGTGCCTTTACCCCACCCCCTGCAAAAACATGAACGCCGACCATTCGGACTACGTTGCATTGCTTCGCAAGCTACGGAAGCTCCCTGGGGTCAAAAAGGTGTTCGTCCGCAGCGGCATCCGCTTCGACTATCTGCTGGCGGATAAGAAGGACACCTTTTTCCGGGAGCTGGTGCAGTACCACATTTCCGGTCAGCTGAAAGTCGCCCCGGAGCATGTGTCCGACGCGGTTCTCGCCCGGATGGGCAAGCCCAAAAACGCGGTGTACAACCAGTTTGTGGAAAAATATTTTGCCCTGAACCGGCAGTACGGCATGAATCAGTATCTCGTCCCCTACCTCATGTCCAGCCATCCCGGCTCGACACTCAAGGAGGCCGTGGAGCTGGCCGAGTACATCCGGGACATGGGCTACAATCCGGAGCAGGTGCAGGACTTTTACCCCACCCCCTCCACGCTGTCCACCGTTATGTACTGCACCGGCCTTGACCCCCGCACCATGGAGCGGGTCTACGTCCCCACCGATCCCCACGAAAAAGCCATGCAGCGGGCGCTGATCCAGTACCGCGACCCGAAAAACTACGCCCTCGTGCGGGAAGCGCTGATCAAGGTACACCGGGAGGATTTGATCGGTTCCGGTGCAAAGTGTCTCATCCGTTCCGCGCCGCCCCGTCCCGTGCGGAAAAAGCCGGGACTGTCAAACGGAAAACGCAAGCCGTCCAAGTAAAGAAAACACGCTGCCACTTTGGTTTGTCTCAAGTGGCAGCGTGTTTTTACTTTCTTCTATACAGGCACATTTCGTAAGCAATCCCGCTTTCCTCACCGGATTGCAGCGTTTCCGCCAGATACCAGTCCTTATCCTCGTCCAGATTTGGGAAAAAGGTGTCGGATTCCGGCGTCACATGCACCTTTGTGACGTAAGCGGTGTCGCAGAAGGGCAGCATCTGCCGGTAAACGCTCCCGCCGCCGATGACGAAGCAGCGCTCAGCGGTGCGGGAAAGCGCCGCTGCCTTTTCGGCGCTGTCACAGACCGTAAAGCCGGGAATCTCCGCCCCGCTTCTGCTCAGCGCCACGTTGACCCGCCCCGGAAGGGGCTGTTTTCCCGGGAAATCCTCGATGGTGCGTCTCCCCGCGATCACCATTGCCCCACGGGTGGTCGCCCGGAAAAATTTCCGGTCGGCTGACAGGGCGACGGGCTGCGTCCCGTCCCGGCCGATTCCCCAGTCGTCGTAAACCGCAACGATCAGTTCCATCGTCCCACCTCAGATCGCCATGGGGATTTCAAAGTTAAAAGGGTGGAACTGATAATTTTCCACGGAGAAGCTGTCCTTGGTAAAGGCGTAAAAGTCCGTGACGCTCTCGTCCATCCGGAATTTGGGCGCAGGATATCCGTCCAGTTCCAGCATGGCCTTGACGGCGGGAATGTGCCGGTCGTAAATGTGGCAGTCGGCGATGACGTGAACCAGCTCGCCCACCTTTAACCCCGCCACCTGCGCCATCATGTGGGTCAGCACGGCGTACTGCACCACATTCCAGTTGTTGGCCGTAAGCATATCCTGAGAGCGCTGGTTGAGAATGGCGTTCAGGGTGTCGCCGGTAACATTGAATGTCATGGAGTAGGCACAGGGATAGAGGTTCATCTCGTGCAGGTCTTCAAAATTGTAGATGTTCGTCAGAATACGGCGGGAGGCGGGGTTGTGCTTCAGGTCGTAGATCACCCGGTCAACCTGATCGAACATGCCCTCCTTGTACTGGTGCTTGATGCCCAGCTGGTAGCCGTAAGCCTTGCCGATGGTGCCGTCCTCCCCCACCCATTCGTCCCAGACGTGGCTGCCCAGATCCGCGACGCGGTTGGACTTTTTCTGCCATATCCAGAGAAGCTCGTCCACGGCGCTTTTCCAATAGGTGCGCCGCAAGGTCATAATGGGGAATTCCTCGGCTAAGTTGTAGCGGTTCACCACGCCGAATTTCTTGATGGTATGCGCCGGTGTCCCGTCCGCCCAGTGGGGACGAACTTCCAGATTTTCATCGGAGAAGCCGTTTTCCAGAATGTCCCGGCACGTTTTCTTATACAGCTCGTCAGCATAGCTCATGTTGGATTCCTCCCGATTTCTGTTGGGAGTATCATACCACACTCCCGCCACGCTGGCAAGAAAAATCTCCCCGCGGTTTCCCGCGGGGAGATTCTGGATACTGTCTTACAGCAGATTGCCGGTGCTGACCCAGCCCAGGTCGGTGCGGGCCATGTCGCCAACGTATTCGTAAATGTCGATGACGGACATTCTGGAATAGGTGCCTGCGACGGAGGACGCGGCGTTATCCGTGTAGATGATGGTGTTGTCATTGTACACCACGCGGGCGTCGATGGCGCTGCCGCTGGCGGGAGTCAGGTCAACGTAGTACAGGTAGACCCAGCCTGCGTCGCAGCGACCCCATGCCATATCCTCGGAGATCTTGGTCTCGTAGATCACCAGGTTGGCGCCCTTCTTCAATGTGGTAGCCTTCTTGGCGCCGGTAGAGGCGGTAACGCGGACATTCAGAGACTCGGTGTTGATGACCTTGCCGGTGTACTTGTAGCCGCCCTTGTTGTTCACGAAGCCGCCGTCGCCGGTGTTGCCGGTGCTGCCGATGGTGGGCGCGGAGGGAGTTGTCGGAGTCGTAGGCTCTTCCTTCTTCTCGTACAGAGCACCCTCGGACATGTAGCTCAGGTCGCAGTAGCCCACGATGCCGTCGCTGGTTTCCACACGACCCCAGACGGTGAGGGTTCTGGTGCCGGAATCCTTGACGATCTCCAGCTTGGTCACGGGAACCTGATCGCCCTTCTTCAGCTCGGCAAGGATACCGTAAGTGGTTCCGGCATCCCCGCGCACATTCAGGTTGGAGGCGCCGGTCACGGTGTGAACCTTCTCGTCCAGAGCATTCAGCTGGATGTTCACATCGGGATCCTTGATCCAGCCGTCGTTGATGCGCGCCCAGTAGGAGGTCTGCTTCACAACGGTCTCGACGTCGTTGTTCTTGTTCTTGTCGTCAACCTTGTCGCCCTCGTAAATTTCCAGGGTAACAGCCGTCAGCTCATGGATGGTGATATTTTCATTCGCGCTGATGGTACGAACCGTGTTATCCTTCAGGTTCGGGTTAGGCGTCTTGTAAACGGTGGTATCGGCCTTGACAGAGCCGGTGTAGACGGCGGTGGTGGTGGTTCTCTCAGCCTCGTCGAAGGAGTCAACGCCGGTGCCCTTGTTGCCGCTGTTGCTGCCATTATTGCTGTTGTTGCCGGGGATATCGTCGTAGGAGATCATGGTGACATAGTCCATGCAGATCCAGCCCTGCTTCACACGGCCCCACTTGGCGGCGCCGACGAGCTTGACCTCCAGGATGGTCACTTCCGTGCCGTTGAGAATCTTGCCCACGATGGCGTTGGCGATGCCTGCGCCGCTGCGGACATTTACGCCGGCGTAGGTGTTGGCAATGATGCCCTTGCCGGTGCCGTCCGTCTTCTGGGTCGTACCGGTGCCGCCGGTGCTGCCGGTGCCGCCGGTGCCGGACTCCACGACGCCCATCTTGACCTCCAGATACTGGCTGTAAATCCAGCTGTCGGTCTCCTTGTTGTTGTCAACGTCGAAGTCGATCTTGTACCAGCCGTCCTTCTCTTCCAGAACGGCCACCTTGGTACCGCGGTTGATGCTGCCCAGAACCTGACCGTACAGAGCGCCGGTCATACGGACACGGACGGAATCCGCGTTCACAACGGTGCCGGTGCCGATAGCGCCCTTGGTGCCGCCGTCAATGGTGATCTTGGAGGAACGCTTGACATAGTTGGATGCCAGATTGATCCAGCCGTCGTAGTTCTCAATGCCGCTGCCGGTCATCGGAGTATATCCCACGATCTTGCCCCAGATTTCCTCGCCGACAAGCTTGATCTCGTGGACTTCCACTTCCACGCCCTTGGTGAGCTTGAATACGAACTCGTTGTCGCTGCCAGCAGCCTTTCTGATGTTCAGGCTGTCGCTGACAACTGTGAACTTGGTCGGGACAAGGTTAAAGTTATTGTAGGTCGCCCAGCCGGACTTGGCAATCACGTTGGTCTTACCGTTCTTGTCAGTCTCCTTGACCGTCCAGTGTGCCTTCACCCAGATCACGCCGTCAGCAACCGCCGCGTTGGTGATCTTAAGACCCGTGGTACCTGCCTTGATGGTGTCGCTGTTGTTGGAACTGGTAGTGGGCTGCACATAGGTGGAGAGATCGGCGCCGGCGTTCACGAGAGTGACCTCGAAGGCGTAGTCCAGAACGCCCGTGTCGGAAACGTTCTTATCGGTGAGCATCTTAACACTGGTGTAGGTCAGGCAGATCCAGCCGGAGGAGGTACGACCCCAGCGGTGACCGTTAACCGTGCGAATCTCGAAAACATTGACCGTGGTATCCTTTGCAAAGCCGCCGACGATCTTGTTGTCCACACCGGGATCGCTGCGGGCGTTCAGGTAGCCGTTATAGGTAACGGTCGCCGTGGCAATGGGGGTGGTGTTGTTGGCGTCACTGGGAGCGGAGCCGTCATAGACGGTGCTCCAGTCGGTGTACATCAGGGCGACCCAGCCCACGGCCACGCCGTTCTCCTCCACCTGACCCCAGGTCTTGGCTTCGTTGGTAGCGATGATCTTCAGCTTCGTACCGGCGGTGTAGACACCGTTCTTGGCGCTGGAAGCGCTGTCACTGGCGCGTCTGTTAACATAGGAGTTGGTAACCGTAACGGTCACATTGATCTTGCCGCCGGTGTAATCGCTATTGCCGCTGTCGCTCTGCCCGGAAGACTTAAGCAGAACCCATCCATCTCCGGCTGCAGACAGCTTGCACCATCTGTTGCCATCATCATCGATAAAGTCCTTGATTGCGGTAACGGTGGCAGTGTCTTTCTTGATGGTGCGGAAAGGCTTCACGTTCTTCTTGGTGGGAACGGGGTAGACATCCAGAGAAACCAGCTGGGACACCTTCAATGTCTCATTGATGCCATGCACGTAAGAAAGGTCATTGGCATTGTTGGCCGTCACAGAGGTTGCCTGCCAGCCGGCCCACAGCGTCTTACCGTTATAGCTGCCCGTCAGAGAGGGAACCAGCGTGCCGTCATACTGTGCGGAGTACCAGCCCATGAACTTGTAGCCGTTTCTGGTGGGAGCCGGGATATGCTTGGAAGTCTTGGACGTGTCAAAGAGCAAGGTGTAGGAGGTCGCATAGTTCGGAGCTATGACACCGCCATCGGGATTGTATGTAACGGTGCCGAAGCTGCTGGGCGTTACATCGGAATAAACCCCGTTCTTGTACATATTGACTTCGATCTTTCTGCGGCGGAAATCATCCTGATTGCCCGCCCAGTCGCTCATGGCCTTCAGCAGGTCATTGGTGCCGGCCTTGCTGACGATGGCGCTCTTGACAACGCCGCTGCCGCTCATCCAGGAATCGCCCACGTCGAAGGTGAACAGAACCAGAGCGTCATGCTGGCACTGGGACAGCGTCAGGCTGTTGGCGGAAGCAAAGGAGTTGACCTTCGCGTCCAGATCCAGAATCAGCTTGCGCAGAGCCTGGTCAGCCTGCGCCTGCGTGACGGAGTGCTTGCCCGCATCACTGCTGACAACATTGCCGCCCTCATACTTTGTTTCATGCTTCTCAGAGCACACCGTGCCGTAACCAATGCGGAATTCATTGGTGCCGGTTACCTGATAGCAGTTCTTCCTAAAAATAGCCAGTTTCTTCATGATCGTGATCGCGGCCTCACTGGTCTTCAGCGAAGCGGCAGACGCGGTCAGAGCGGTGACAGGCACCAGACTGACCAGCATGATCAGAGTTAATAATACACACACAATTCTCTTTTTCATAGCTACTTACTCCTTTGCTCTTATGTAAGTAGCCATATTATAACAGAGGTGTTTACAAATTGCAACCCCTTTTTTGAGAAAAATTACATTTTTGTTACAGTTTGTTTTACCAAAAGGCTTCCCCCTTCTCTTTTCTTCCCGTATTGTATACCGTTTCTGTCATAAATACGGGAAATATGCCATTTTTCGGCGCAGAAAATGTCATTCTTTTTTCCTGCCTGTCAGGTTTTCTCCGTTGACATTCTCCTTTTCCGCTGATATACTCAAAAAAAGGAACCTCTGATGAAATCGGCGAGAGCTGGCGGCAGAAGATTTTGGCTCAGCCGAAAGTTCTGGAAGCGGCGGAATACTTTGTGTACCCGCAAGGGGTATGCCGCATCCGTAAGCCAGCTTACGCTGGCAACGGCTGCGCTATATTTCCCGCTTTCAGGACTGCACGGATGAGGCAAAAGATTCGCCGCCCAGCCGAAGACGATTTATTCAGAGGTTCCAAAAGTCATCGGGAGGGATTTCATGGACGGCAAGAAGGCGCTGATCGGCATGTCGGGGGGCGTGGACAGTTCCGTGGCGGCGCTGCTGATGCTCCGCGCGGGTTACGAGTGCATCGGCGCGACCATGCGGCTGTACGACAATGATATGATCGGTCTGGAAAAGGGACACACCTGCTGTAGTCTGGACGACGTGGAGGACGCCCGCAGCGTGGCCAGACGTCTGGGAATTCCCCACTACGTGTTCAACTTCAAGGACGATTTCGAGCGGCAGGTCATCCGGAAATTTGTCAGCTGCTACGAATGCGGCGGCACTCCCAACCCCTGCATCGACTGCAACCGGTATCTGAAATTCGACCGGCTCCTCCGCCGCGCTCTGGAGCTGGGGTGCGACTGCGTGGTATCCGGGCATTACGCGCAAGTAAGGAAGTCCGGCGACCGATACCTATTATATAAGGCGGCAGACAAGGCCAAAGACCAGACGTACTTTCTCGCCTGCTTAAATCAGGAGCAGCTTGCCCGGATTCAGTTCCCCCTCGGCGGTCTGACCAAGCAGGAGGTACGTGCCATCGCGGAGGAAAACGGCTTTATCAACGCCCGGAAGCACGACTCTCAGGACATCTGCTTCGTGCCGGATGGTGACTACCCGGCTTTTCTGGAACGCTACACCGGCAAACACTACCCCGCCGGGGATTTTCTGGACGAAAGCGGCCGCGTGGTCGGCAAACACCGGGGCGCGGTGTGCTACACGCTGGGACAGCGCAAGGGGCTGGGTCTGGCCATGGGCGCGCCGGTGTACGTCTGCGGAAAGGATATGGAGAAGAACACCGTCACGGTTGGGCCGAATGAGGCGCTGTTTTCCTCCGCGCTGCGGGGAAACAACTGGGTCTGGTATCCCTTCCCTGAACTGACCGAGCCTGTTAAAGTGACGGTCAAGACCCGCCACAGCCAGATGGAACAGCCCGGAACCATTTACCCCGAAGCGGGCGGATTTACCCGGGTGGAATTCGATGTTTCCCAGCGTGCCGTCACCCCCGGTCAGGCGGTGGTGGTGTATCAGGGCGATCTGGTGGTCGGCGGAGGCACCATCACAGAAGCAATCCGATAAAGTTTACGCTGCCATCCCCGATTGGGAGATGGCAGCGTATTTGTTATTTTTTGTACTTCTTGTCGGGTCTGTAGACGCTCCATGCCAGCCCGCCGAAAACGGCGGCGCAGGCGAGGCTGATCTTCCAGCCAAGGCTGAACGCGGCGTTGTGATACATCAGGCGAACGGTGTGGACGCCCTTCGTCAGATTCACGGCCACCATGCAGTCCCCTACCAGTTTGATCTCGGCAGGCTTGCCGTCCACCTTGACGCTCCAGTTTCCGTTTTGCGGAACGGAGGTATACAGCAGGCCGTCCCGGTCGCAGTCGATGGTTCCCTCCACCAGCGTGGAGCGGAACTTCGTCAGATTCAGCTGGGACGCCGACAGGATTTCATAGCCCCGCGCGAACCGCTCCCCGTTGAGAACGGCGGCGCTGACAGTCATGGTGCTGCTCTCGTCCTTGTCGCACTCGATGCGGATGTCCACCGTATCTCCGGTCTTCACATCCCCTACCGCGATCATCTGGGACAGGCTGATGGTCTCCTTGTAAAGCTCCACGCCATCGACGCTGACGTAGAAATCGTTCCGCTTGGGCAGATTCAGGTGGACGCACACAAAGCCGTCCCGGTCGGCGGTGTAGGTATAGGTCACGTTGGCACCGGAAACACAGTCGGAATACTTGCAGTAGCCGGTGGAATTGCTTTCCGTGATGTTCGCACCGTTACCGGTGATGGTCAGATTCTCGCCCTGAAGCTTGTGCCAGACCTCCTCGTCAATGCCCGTGGCGGCAGTGAACAGGTCGTTCTGGAACTGGAACGTTCCGCTGCTGGCGGAAAAGTCCAGTTCCGCCAGCGCCGGCTCCGTCAGGAAGCCCAGCGGCAGATACGCGGTATTGACCAGCAGGGACGCCACGCCGAAGCGGTTCACCTCGTCAAAATAGGTGCTGGACTTGTCCTTCCCGTCCCGCTCAATCATATACTTGATGCCCAGAAACAGGTTCGCCACCGGGGAGCTTTCCTCGAAGCAGTAGCGGTTATAGGTGTTCTTCGCGCCGTAGCCCAGCGCCCGCATGAACTCCGTGACTTTGACATTGGCGGAACTGGTAAAGGCGGAAATGCCGTTGTAGCCGTTGAGGGCACCGTCGTTCAGGGTCTGGGAATGGGTGGTCTCCGCCCGGAAAAAGAGGTTATCGTCCTCCCGCTCGTACATATAGCGGATGACGGAGGCAGTGTAGGTGGTTCCCTTTGGATAATTGGACACACCCGTACCCGTGAAATACAGTCCAAAGCACACCAGCGTGGAGATCAGCTCCACGCCCATGACGGACAGCGCCAATATCCGAATCCGGGCACGCTGACGATTCCGCTTGGCGCGGGCGCGCATTTTCTGACGCTCCGTGGTTCCCTCCGGCACTTCCAGCTGACCGTAGAGCATGACGGTGAGATACAGCACCAGAAAAATCAGATTATATATAAAGTAGAGAGGGATTTGCAGCGTCAGGCTGCCCAGCTCCAGCGGCACGGTCTCGAACAGCTCATTGGAGCAGGCCAGCACCCCCGCAGTCAGCGCCCCGGCGATCACGATCTGCACCGGGCGGAACTTCCTGCGCATCAGCCATGCGCGGTAGGCCATGTACAGCACCACGAAGCTGTACAGGAAGCTGAACCGATAGGGGATCATATTGGTAAAATGGAAGCCGTGCCAGATGAAATCCAGCTGCCGGATGATGAAGCTGACATTGAAAAACAGCAGCAGGATCACGGCGCAGCACTTGTCCCTGCGCTTGATGTCCTTCGCCATCAGGTACAGGAACATCAGCAGGATGCTGAAAATGCCGCAGTAAAGATTGGGCAGTCCTTCCTTGAAGGTCGGCTCGATGCTGCCGCCCATGTTCCCCGCCACCTGCCGCATGGCGTCCAGAAGCCCCTTGATTGTGTTTTCCTTGGCGATGTTCAGCCGGAAGCCGGTGGGGAAATTGTTCACGCTGGACTGGGTAGTCTGCAGGGCCGACAGCGCCGGGAAGGTCAGAATGGCAGTCATTCCCAGCGCCAGCAGGGAAAACAGGGCGATTCTCCCAAAATCCGCAAACAGCTTCTTCCACCCGCCCCAGCGGCAGATCTCATACACGAAAAACAGCAGGAAAACGAAAATGCAGGTAAAGAACCCAATATAATAATTGGAATAGACGGACAGAAACAGCGTGATCGTATAGAGGAAAAACTTTTTCTCCTTCAGCAGGCACACCGTTCCCAGCGCCACCAGCGGCAGCAGGGCGAAGGTGTCCAGCCACATCACATTCCACTGATACCCCAGCGCCCACGCGCACAGCCCGTAAAAACCGCCGAACACCGCAATGGACGCATCGTTCTTGCCGAACAGCTTTTTCAGGAAAATGGCGAAAAACATCCCCGCGAATCCCAGCTTCACCGGCACCAGCAGAGAGAAAAACTCCAGCAGCCAGCCCTCCGGCACCAGAACGCTGAGCAGGTTCGGCGGCGACGCCAGATAATAGGAGATCAGCCCCAGATAATCCATCCCCATGCCGATGCTCCATGTGTACAGCAGCCCGCTCCCGCTGCGGAGAGCACGGCGGAACGCCACGAAGAAGGGATAATACTGGTGGTACATATCCGAATACAGCATGGAATACTTACCGAACGGCTCGTATTGGCTGATAAGCATGACAAACAGCATTCCCATGCAGGGAATGGCAAAGGCCAACGCCGTATAATTCCAATGAAATTTTCTGCCGGTTCGCTTCACAGGGACTCCCCCTCAACAATCTGAATCGTAAAGTATATTGTATCACGAATTTTCTCAAGGGTAAAGCACCCTGATGATTTATTTTCCCGTACAAAGAAATTCTTAAACAGAAAATCGTCCCGCCGCTTTGATGGGCAGTCATAAAACAGCGAATGGAGCGTATCGGTACAGATACGCTCCATTTCTCGCGCCAAAATGCCTACACCCCCTTGGCTCGCCCTTTGGGAGAGCTGTCACCGCAGGTGACTGAGAGGGCCTTGCACCCTAGTATACCCTCTCCCAGCGGGAACGGCAAGGGGTGCTCGCATTAAATGATACAAGAACAGGCACAGCTGGTTAACCCACTGTGCCTGTTAACTGTCCAATGCAGCCTACTTGGGGCAGCAGTCCTTATCGATCATCAAGATCATCGTCGTCATCATTGTCGCCGGTGGTTGCAATCTCACCGTAGCGGACCCGGCGCTTCAGCTTCATCTCCTCCACCTGCTTGTGGATCAGTTCCTTGACAAAGAGCGGATCTTTCACGTTTTTCAGCACCAGCGTCGGCATGGTCTTGTCGGAGGACAGCACTGTGACCGTTCCCACGCCGAACAGGCGCTGCCACAGATTGCGTCTTGTATCGATGTCCCGCACCCGATAAAGAAGAATATCGTCATCCCGGATGTTCAGAAATCCCTGGGACAGGAACAGCCGATCCTCGGACAACTGATAGCGGGTAAAGGACAGGGGCATCCCCAGATGACGCTTGCGGTCTTTCCAAAGGTATTCAATGGTAATGGACACTGTGCATTCCTCCCTTGTTACTTTTCTATAGTTTACCTCTGCAAGGAAAGAATGTCAAGAAAGGAATTTTCGCCTACAGAATCAAACAGATCAGCCCCGTCGCGCCCTCGTTGACGATTCTTGTCAGTGTTCCCCGGAACTTGCCCCTGACTTCCTCCGGCATTCCCAGCAGCTTCGTGGTCAGCCCCTCCTGAATCAGGTCGTACACGGATTTTCCGAAAATGTTGCTCTGCCACAGCTTTTCCGGGTCTTCGCCCATGAGGGAATTGACCAGATCCTGAGACTGCTTTTCGTCTCCCACCATGGGGTTGATCTCCGTGTCAATGTCCACACGTACCATGTGAATGGAGGGCGCGCCCGCTTTCAGCTTCACGCCGTAAGCGCCGCCCTTGCGGATGATCTCCGGCGTTTCCAGCTTCATTTCCTCTGCCGCGGGCATCACCACGCCGTAGCCCGTCGCCCGGACGGCGGAAAGGGCGTCAGAGATCTTGTCGTATTCCTGCTTGATTTGGGACAGCTCGGTGAGCAGCTGCAATAGCTGGGCGTCGCTACGGATGGGCATTCCCGCCCGGGCGCTCAGAATCTCGTAGAACAGCGCCTCCGGGAACACGATGGCGCAGATCACGCTGCCGTTGCCCAAATCCACACTGCGCAGGCTGTAGTCCTGCACCTGGGGCAGCTCCCGCAGTCCGGCCAGCACCCCTTCCGCCTGACCCAGCGTGTGAATTTCCTCCGCCATTTCCAGAAGCGCCTGATACAGCGCCGCCTTCACGGGATGCTCCGGCTCCAGCGCGTCCATCCAGCGGGGGAGATGTACCCGCAGCTCGCTCATGGGGAAGGTGTACAGCAGTGCCTTCATGAGTTTTCCGATACCCTCGGCGTCCAGCGCCTGACAGTCCGCCACGATGGGCTCCAGAGCGAAGGTGTTTTGCAGATACGCCTTTACCGCCCCCGCCGCCTCCCCCGCCGGGTTGCGGGAGTTGACGATCACGAGGAAGGGTTTTCCCGTTTTCTGCATGTCGGTGATGGCCCGTTTTTCCGCCTGTACGTAATCCTCCCGGGGAATTTCCGTAATGGTGCCGTCGGTGGTCACCACAATGCCGATGGAGCAGTGCCCCTCCATGACCTTTTTCGTCCCCAGCTCCGCCGCTTCCGTCATGGGAATCTCATGGTCGTACCATGGGGTGGTCACCATCCGGGGCACGCCGTCTTCCTCCGCGCCCACCGCGCCGTCCACCATGTAGCCCACGGAGTCGATCAGCCGCACCCGCAGCTTTGTAACCCCGTCCGGGGAAATCTCCACCGCCTCCTCGGGGACAAACTTCGGCTCCGAGGTCATGATGGTCTTCCCGGAGCCGCTCTGGGGCAGCTCATCTCTGGCGCGCTCCTTGCGATAGGGGTCGGAGATGCCGGGAATCACCAGCTCCTCCATGATCCGTTTGATGAGGGTCGATTTTCCGGTACGCACCGGCCCGACAACACCCACATAAATATTGCCGCCGGTTCTGGCAGCAATGTCCGCATAAATTTGATCCATAGCCAGCCTCCTTCTCGGCAGGAGAAAGGCTCCTGCCATGGGTTTGGAACAGAGTATGTCCCGAGAAGAATAAAAATGCTTCGGCCACTTGAATTTCTGATTACGGAATTTTGTTGTTATGTCAATCGACAATGTCAAAAAAATGCCGCCTTATAAAAAAGCGGCTTCTGATTACCCTGATTCAAAGGCATTGGTCGTCCGGCGAGGGGACATATTCCAATATCTCGTCCACCTTGCAGCCGAGGATCCGGCACAGATCGTTCAAGGTCGTGGTGGTGATCGGCTTGTTTTTGCGCAGCTTGTCGATGGTGGAGCTGGATATATGATGATCTTTTATGAGCGTATACGTGGTTTTAGACGATTTTTTCAGGGTTTTCCAGAAGGGGTCGTAAACAATCACACTATTGCGTCTCCTTTTTTTGGTTACGGTTTCCAGTTGCGGTTTTTTTATTCTAGATTATAAATTTTTTCTTGACTATAGTCGTTAAAAAGACCATAATGACCGTGGATAGGTGAACGTATGCCACTCATCCCAAAATTTACTCCAATGGAGGTAGAACGCAATGAAAAAACTGTTCGCATTGCTGCTGGTTCTGGTCATGGTGATTGCCATTGTGCCGGCAGCAGCCGCCGCCGAAGTGGAAGGCACCCCCTCCGCTGTGGCAGGTCAGGAAACTCCCGGCGACCCTAAGGGCGACGAAAACCCTGGGAACCCCGAGAATCCCGGAACCCCTGAGAATCCCGAGAACCCCGGCAACCCCGAAAACCCTGAGAACCCCGGTGACCCCGAGAATCCTGAGAACCCCGGTGACCCCGAGAACCCCGGCAACCCCGAGAATCCCGATACTCCCGCAACCTGCAAGCATGAGCACACCAGCTGGATAGTCGATGACCAATCGCATGCCGAATACTGCGACGACTGCAACAAAACAATCTCTGCTTACGAACCGCACACTTATGACAACACGCATCACTGCACCGTGTGCGGCAGACCGGAGCCGAATCCGGAATGCGCGCATAAAAACATAGCCTACTCCCCTGCCGGAAGTGAAGGCCATGTCAAATACTGCTCTGACTGTTTTGCCGATCTCAGTGACATAGAACCCCATCACAGAGTTGGGAACGTATGCGATCTCTGCGGCTTTGACAAATTTGATTGCAGCCATGAACATACAGTCTGGAGTTATAATGACAACTATCACCATCTTCTCTGCAAAGATTGTAATACCATTATTGACGACGGTGAGCATGTTGGTATGAACGACGGCATCTGCGACAAGTGCGGATTCAAAACAAACGCTGAACATCATTTCCTGCCCAGCTCTCACGATTGCACAGACCCCGGCTGCAATTATCGATCCTTCTGTTCTGATCCGAACGGTGACGGCAAATGCGATACCTGCGGCGCCCCCGGCCATTTTGGAGATGTCATCTGGAAAGACCTTGACGACAACTCCCATGAGGCCATCTGTTCGGAGTGCAAGGAATCCATGTGGACAGCATCCCATTATGACGACGACAACGACGGTAAGTGTGACGCCTGCGGTCACAAGATGTCCGGCACCACCGGCGGCGGCACTACCGGCGGCAAGGAGAACACCGGCCTTGACAAAGTTCCCAAGACCGGCGACGTGATGGCTCCCGTGGCCATTCTGTCCGGCCTGATGAGCGTTGCGGCTGTTTTCACCAGGAAGCGCTTCTTCTAAAGAATCTCTAACCCCAACCACGGCGGTGACGGTACTCCCGTCACCGCCTTTTCTGAGGATGATTTACCATGACCAACCAAAACAATGGAAAATACCTCCCCCGAGACCGAAAGGGGCGGAAAAATTCTCCCGTTTCCCGAATTCTTCTCGTCGTCGCGCTGGTATCGGCGCTGATCTTCGCCGGGACGGTGTTCATTGCCCTGCGCAACCAGATTGCCCTGAAGCGGATGGCCGCGGAGACCGCCCGGGAAACCACGCCAATCTCCACCTCCGCCCCGGCGGAGACGACCGTTCCCACCCAAGCCACCGTCCCGCCCACCACCGCCGCCACCGTGCCGCCCACGGAACCGAGAGAAGTCCTTCCCCGCCTTCAGGAGCAGTACGAGAAAAATCCCGACCTCGCGGGCTGGCTTACCATTCCGGGAACCAGAATCGACTACCCCGTCATGTACTCCCCCGACGAACCGGAGCGGTATCTCCACGCCAATTTTGAGGTTAGCTACAGCTTCGCCGGGCTTCCCTTCATTGACGCAGCCTGCGACCCGGAAAGCGGCAACCGCATCATCTATGCCCACAACATGCTGGACGGCAGCATGTTCCGCACGCTGCTGAAATACCAGCAGAAGGATTTCTGGCAGCGCAATCCGGTGATTTCCTTCAACACCCTTTATGAAGAACAGGAATATGAGGTCGTGGCCGCCTTTTACGACAAGGTCTACAAAAAGAGCGACACAAATTTCAAATTCTACCAGTTTTATGACACCTCTGACCAGAGCAGCTTCGACGAGGCCATGGCCTATTATCGGGAACACGCGCTCTACGACACCGGCGTCACCGCCCAGTGCGGCGACCTGTTTCTTACTCTGGTCACCTGCGCCTACCAGACGGAGAACGGCCGGTTCGTGGTCGTCGCCCGAAAAAAGTGACCGTTCCCCCGCGTCTTGGCCGTCCGGGAGAAATACCCGCGAAAACATATGTTTTTTTGTGAAAAAACCATTTGACAAATGACGCAAAAGCCTATATAATATCTAGGCACGACTGTGAGAAGGGGGAAAAGTATGCTGCTGGGGCTTTCCAAAATCATTGACAGTCCGGGCGCGTCAGTCACCTTTTCCACAACCGTTGACCTGAGTGATCTTTGTTACGGTGTCAGCTACCCTGTGTCCGAGCCGGTTGCGGCGGAAGGCACGGTGCGGAACACCGCGGGTGTTCTCGTGATGACCGGTGAGATCTCCACCTGCATCCACGGCACCTGCGACCGATGCGCCAGAGATTTTAGCCGGGAAGTCCGCTTCCCCATCGATGTGGTTCTGGTGACGGAATTGGCCGACGAAGAGAACGAAGACGAGTGGGTATTCCCTCTGGAGGGAGACAGCGCCGATCTGGACGATATTGTACGGACGGTTTTCGTCCTGAGTCTGGATTCCAAGCTGCTGTGCAAGGAGGACTGCAAAGGCATTTGCCAGCGCTGCGGCAAAAACCTGAACGACGGCCCCTGCAGCTGCCAGAAGGAGCTGGATCCCAGATTTGCTGCTTTGAAGCAGCTTCTTGAGAAGTAAGTCCAAAATGAATGCTGTAAAAAGCAGTTTGACCAAGGAGGTGTCACCATGGCTGTTCCTAAGTGTAAAGTGTCCAAGGCCCGCCGCGATAAGCGCCGTGGCTCCAACTGGAAGCTGTCCGCTCCCAGCGTAGCGGTTTGCCCCAAGTGCGGCGAGCCCGTCATGCCCCACAGAGCCTGCAAGGCTTGCGGTACCTACAATGGCCGTCAGGTCGTGGCTGTCGAGGCTGAGTAAGCCAAAAAGCGGAAAGCAGAGGAAGGTGCATCGCGCCTTCCTCTTTTTCCATGCTATTTTGCGTGTTCCAAAAGCAATATTCACCAAAATCGCTCTGTTAAATTTGTATGAATCCACTTTTTTGCATTGCTTTTGCAGGAAAGATGTGTCATAATAAACTGGATAATCCGTCATATGGAAAGGAAGTGTTACCATGGCAAAACCTCTGGTCGCCATTGTCGGGCGGCCCAATGTGGGCAAATCCATGCTTTTCAATAAACTCACAGGGCAGCGCACCTCCATCGTAGAAGACACCCCCGGCGTCACCCGGGACAGAATTTACGGCAGCTGCGAATGGTGCGGGCGCACCTTCTCTCTGGTGGACACCGGCGGCATCGAGCCGGGTACGGACAGCGAGATGCTCAAATTCATGCGCCGTCAGGCGGAGATCGGCATTGAGCTGGCCGACGCCATCATCATGGTGGTAGACGTGCATTCCGGCGTCACCGCCGCCGATCAGGACGTGGCCACCATGCTGCGCAAATCCGGCAAGCCCATTGCGCTCGCCGTGAACAAGTGCGACTCCGTCGGCCCCGTGAATCCCGATGTGTACGAGTTTTACAGTCTCGGCATCGGCGACCTGTTTGAGACCTCCGCCATCCACGGCCACGGCACCGGCGATCTGCTGGACTGGGTTCTGGAAAACATCCCGGAGGATTCCGGCGAGGAGGAGGACAGCGACGTTATCAAGGTCGCCATCGTGGGCAAGCCCAACGTAGGCAAGTCCAGCCTGTTAAACCGTATTCTCGGCGAGGAACGGGTCATCGTCTCCGACGTGGCAGGCACCACCCGGGACGCTATCGACTCCTATTTTGAAAACGAGACCGGGAAATACTGCTTCATCGACACCGCCGGTATGCGCCGGAAGAGCAAGGTGGACGACGCCATCGAGAAATATTCCAACATGCGCTCCATCAGCGCCATCGACCGGGCGGACGTGTGCCTGATTCTCATTGACGCCAACGATGGCGTTACCGAGCAGGACACCAAGATCGCCGGTCTTGTCCACGAGGCGGGCAAAGCCGCCGTCATTGTGGTCAACAAGTGGGACGCGGTGGAGGACAAGGAAACCAACACCATGCGGGACATGGAGGCAAAAGTCCGTCAGGGCCTCAGCTACATGCTTTACGCCCCGGTGCTGTTCCTCTCCGCTCTCACCGGCCAGCGGGTGGACAGGCTCTTTCAGGTCATTCAGGACGTTCACGCCCAGAATACCAGCCGCATCACCACCGGCGCGCTGAACAGCGTCCTCGCCGACGCCACCGCCCGGGTGCAGCCGCCTACGGATAAGGGTCGCCGCCTGAAGATTTTCTACATGACCCAGGCCAGCACCAAGCCGCCCCATTTCGTCATTTTCTGCAACGACGCCCGGCTGTTCCATTTCTCCTATCAGCGCTATCTGGAAAACCAGATCCGGGAGGTCTTCGGCCTGAACGGCACCCCCATCCGTATCACCATCCGGCAGCGGGGCGACAAGGAGGACGAATGATGCTCCAGAGAATTCTTATTACCGCCCTTGTCTCCTATTTTCTCGGCAACCATAACGGTGCCATCTGCGTCAGCGCCATGCTTCACGACGACGTGCGCAGCCATGGCAGCGGCAACGCGGGGCTGACCAATTTCATCCGCAGCTACGGCGCGGGGCGCTCCGCGATGGTCATTGCCATCGACGTAGGCAAGGCCGTCCTCGCCTGTCTGCTGGGCGCTCTTGTGTTTGAGCCTTACGGTCTGCGTTTGGAAGGCATGACCCTTGCGGGTGTCTGCGTGATGCTGGGACATGACTTCCCCGCCTTACAGGGCTTCCGGGGCGGCAAGGGCATTTTAAGCGGCTGGTTCATTGCGTGGACGATCGACTGGCGCATCGGGCTGCTCATCGGCGTCGTTTTCTTCGTGACTTATCTGATTACGAAGTACGTCTCTCTTGGCAGCGTGCTGGCCTCCATCACCTTCGCCGTGGGCTTTGTCGTCTTTCAGCATGACCACGTGTACGTTATGGCCGGGGGCATTTTCATGGGCGCGCTGTGCGTCTTCATGCACCGGGCAAACATCCTCCGCCTGATTCGGGGCGAGGAACGGAAAACCAATCTCTTTGGGAAAGGAAGCAAATCATGAAAGCAGCAGTAGTTGGCAGCGGCGCCTGGGGTACCGCTCTGGCCGTCCGTCTGTGCAAAAACGGTCACGACGTGACCATGTGGACGTACGAAAAGGACAAGATTCCGGAAATGCTGGAAACCCATCACAATCCCCGCCTTCCCGCGGCGGTATTGCCGGAAACCTTAAAAATCAGCGGCGATTACGATTGCGTCAGGGGCTGCAAGCTGGTGGTCATGGCAACGCCCTCCTTCCCCCTGCGCGCCGTCAGCCGGGGCGTGGCGCCTTACATCGACGGCGACGCCGTGGTGGTCTCCGTCACCAAGGGCTTGGAGCAGAACACCCACATGCGCATGAGCCAGGTGGTCGCGCAGGAGACTGGCAAGAACGTCGTCGCCCTCACCGGCCCCAGCCATGCTGAGGAGGTCTGCATCAATCTTCCTACCGGTCTGCTGGCTGCCAGCACCGATCAGGCGCTTGCGGAATTCGTGCAGGACGCTTTCATGGCGGACACCCTGCGGGTGTACACCAGTCCCGACCCCGTGGGCGCGGAGCTGGGCGCGGCGCTGAAAAACGTCATTGCCCTGTGCGCCGGTATCACCGACGGTCTGGGCTTCGGCGACAACGCCAAGGCCATGCTCATGACCCGTGGCCTGACGGAGACCGCCCGTCTGGGCGTGGCGCTGGGTGCGAAAAAGGAGACCTTCGCCGGGCTTGCCGGTGTGGGCGACCTGATCGTCACATGCACCTCCATGCACTCCCGCAACCGTCGGGCGGGCATTCTCATCGGTCAGGGCAAAGACCCCCAGGCCGCCATGAAGGAGGTCGGCGCGGTGGTGGAGGGCTATTATGCCGCCAAATCCGCCTATGAGCTGGGCAAGGCAAAGGGCATCGACATGCCCATCACCGACGCCGCCTACAAGGTGCTCTACGAGGGCGCAGACGTAAAAGACGCCGTTCAGGCGCTTCTCTCCCGCCAACGCAAATCTGAATCCGAGGACGCAGGCTGGCAATAACTGCATACGAAAAATGACATCCCGGGCAATGTCACTAAGGAGTACGAATATATGAGAAAAGCAGCTATTTCTTCCATTATTGCTATTATCTTAGGATACCTTGGCACTGTATTTGGAGCCGAAATAATGAATTGGCCTCAGCTTGGTTCAATTCTTGCAATTGTTGTAATGGGGTCTGCAATCATTACCTCTTTGGAAAAGGGCAAATAATTGCTTGACAACATCCTGTTTGTCGGGTAGTGTCAAGAGTTATGCGCAAAATTGTTTACGGCTCTGGCAGAAATCTATTACAGGGGGCGGCTTAACCGCCCTTTGAAATACGCCAAATGGCAT
>ERZ773241.965-NODE-965-length-30090-cov-4.895322_pt1 | contig 30090 bp, 16 predicted proteins | sample MGYA00580989_ERZ773241 | MGnify/ENA primary metagenome ERZ773241 (study PRJEB29015, sample SAMEA2737804) | human gut metagenome | biome: human gut; feature: human-associated habitat; material: faeces | place: China | collected 2012 ... | reverse complement strand
GGGGGGGGGGGGGAAATTCGGGATACCAGCCCGACAAACCCATCGAGCTCGAATCGTTCTATCCTAAAACCGGGCCGATAGCGACCCAGGTAATCATCAAGGGCAAGAACTTCGGCACCGACGCCAAAGCCCTCAATGTCTACTTCAACGAAAAGCGCGCAGCCGTAATCTCCTCGACGGGAGACCGCATGCTCGTCCTTGCCCCCAAACTCCCGGGCGAAGAGTGCGTCATCTCGGTCTCCGTGGGTGAGAACGAGCAGAACAAGGTACAGTTCGACGAACTGTTCGACTACATCATCCAGACCAATGTTTCCACGATCGCCGGGGGCATGAAGGGCACTACCATGCCCGAAGGAACCACCTCGCTGATCGGGTCGTATTTCTCGTCGAAGCCCGAATCGGGAATCGCCGTCGACAAGCACGACAACCTCTACGTCCGCTTCAGCATAGACGACGGAGGCAAGCACCGCGTCTACATGATGAACGAGGAGGCCGGAAATATCAAAGTCCTCAACGATTTCGGCATCCTCGTAACGGGTATCCTCCTTAGCACCGACCTGGCCACAGGCAATGTATATTGGTACCACACCAACATCGGGAACAAGGGATACGGTTATTTCGACCCCGTCGCCGACTACGCCAACACGAACATGGGAGACATCAAGTGGGATCACGACCTGTTCTATACCGACGGCAATTTCGCTCCCGTGTGGAGTGCCATCCAGACCTTCACGATGTGCCCGGCCGACAATAAATTCTACTTCTACACCAACGAGGGCGTCGTGGCCCGCTGGGATCCCGCCACCGGAAAGGGCGAGGATCTCACGCCTCCCGGCCGCTTCATAGACTCCCAGGGCGACATCATGGGCGTCGTCTTCGATCCGCGCGACCCCAACATCGTCTATTTCGCCAACCAGGGCCAGCACTGCATCTACAAGCACGACATCGCCGCTGGCACCATCGAATTGTGGGCCGGGCGGAAAAACACGGCGGGCTATCTGGACGGGCCGCTCGCCGAGGCGCAGTTCAACTACCCCTGCCAGATGTGCGTAGACCCCGAAGGCGAGGCTATCTACGTAACGGACAGGGAGAACCACTGTATTCGTAAGATCACACTTTCGAACGGCTACGTCTCCACGTTCGCCGGGACGCCCAAATCGTCCGGCTATGTGAACGGCCCTGCCGACGCGGCCAAATTCAACAAACCGATCGGCCTGGCCATCACCGCGGAAGGCAACCTCTACATCGGCGACAGCGAGAACTATGCCATCCGCCGCATAGCCATCGAATAAGTAGGTTTATTCACCTAACAATCTTAAACAGACATGAAGCGAATTCTATTGATATGCGCCTTCCTGTTCGCCCTCGCGGTGCAGGCAGGTGCCCAGAGCAAACAGCAACAGCAGCAGCCGGTCGAGGTGAACGGACTGGTCGTGGATTCGGACGACGTCCCCATCGTCGGCGCCACGGTCTATATCAAGGACGAGCCGGGCATCGGCTCCATCACCAATTCGGAAGGCCGGTTCAAACTCACCGCCAAACTGTACAATACGCTGGCCGTATCGTTCATAGGGTACGAAACCGCCGAACAGATCATCACTTCGGCGGCCGACGTCAAGATCACCCTCCGGGAAGGCAACCAGATGGAAGAGGTCGTCGTCATCGGTATGGGTACGCAGCGCAAAGTCAGCGTGACGGGCGCCGTGGCGGTGGTCGACACCAAAGACCTCGAACTGCCCGCGACGAATATCGTCAACACGCTCGGCGGCCGCGTCCCGGGCGTGATCTCCATCCAGTCGAGCGGTGAGCCGGGGAGGAACATCTCCGAATTCTGGGTGCGCGGCATCGGCACGTTCGGCGCCAACAGCGGCGCCCTGGTGCTGATCGACGGACTGGAAGGCAACCTGAGCCAGATCGACCCGGCCGACGTCGAGAGCTTCTCGGTGCTCAAGGACGCCGCCGCAACGGCCGTCTACGGCAGCCGCGGTGCGAACGGCGTGGTGCTCGTGACCACCAAGCGCGGAAAACAGGAGCAGCTCAAAATCACCTTCCGCTCGAACTACACCATCTCCGAGCTGCGCCGCCTGCCCCGCTACGTGGGTGCCACGCAGTATGCCGAAATGGCGAACGAAGCAGCCGTAGCCTCGGGCATGAGCCCGATCTACAACGACACGCAGATGGACATCATCCGCTACGGGCTGGATCCCGACCTCTACCCCGACATCGACTGGCAGGACGTGATCCTCAACCCCACCTCGTTCCAGCACACGCAGTATGTCAGTGCACAGGGCGGCGGCAACATCGCCCGCTATTTCGCCAGCCTGGGCATGTCGCAGGAATCGTCGGCCTACAAGAGCATGGACGACAGCAAATACAACAAGGGCGTCGGCTACGACACCTATAATTTCCGCACCAACATCGACATCAACCTGACCAAGACGACGCAGATCTACCTGGGCGCCATGGGCTTCATGTCGGTGAACAAGCGTCCGAGCATGGGTAAGAAGTACAGCCGCACCGACACCTCGCTCACCGACTGGATCTGGGATTCGCAGTCCAAGACGACCCCGCTGATGTACCCGCTGCGCTATTCGAGCGGCGAGCTGCCCGCCTCGGGTTCGGACAGCGACATCCCGCCCCACGTGCTGCTCAACTACACGGGCAACACCGTGGAGAACAAAAGCCGCACACTCTTCAACATCGGCATAAAACAGGATTTGTCGATGCTCACCGAAGGGCTGAACATCGAGGCCACCGGTTCGTGGGATTCCCAGTCGCTCTACGGCGAAAGCCGCTACTCCATGCCGGCCCTCTACCTGGCACGCGAGCGCAACCAGAAAGGCGAGCTGATCCTTTCGGAACAGGTCACCGAGGCTTCGGTGCAGTATAACTCCGAGGCATGGAACTGGCGGAAACTCTATTTCGACGCCAAAGTCAACTACGACCGCACCTTCGGGAACCACCGCGTAGGCGGCTTGTTGTTCTACTACCTGGAAAGCACGACCGAATCGGGTGCCGACAGTTCGATGAACGCCATCGCAAGGCGTTACCAGAGCCTCTCGGGGCGCTTCACCTACGGCTTCAAGGATACCTATTTCCTCGACGTGAACTTCGGCCTGAACGGTTCGGAGAACTTCCAGAGCGGCCGGCAGTACGGATTCTTCCCGGCCGTGGCCGTGGGCTGGGTTCCCACGCAGTACGAATTCATGAAGCGGATCAAGTGGATCGGCTTCATGAAGATCCGCGCCTCGTACGGTATGGTGGGTAACGACCGGATTTCCAGCGTGCGCTTCCCCTACCTGACGATCATCGAAGAGAAGACCGACGGCACGCCGTGGGGCGGTTCGGGCGTACTGACCGAGAACCGCGTGGGCGCCGACAACCTGGCGTGGGAGAAAGCCAAGAAATTCGACATCGGTATGGATCTCCACCTCTTCGGCGACCGCTTCACCATGACGGTGGACTATTTCCGCGACCGCCGTGAGGGCATCTTCCAGGAACGCGCCCAGATTCCGGACTACGTGGGCGTCATCAGCATGCCCTACGGGAACGTCGGCAGCATGACCAGCTGGGGCGGCGACGGAAACTTCGAATATTTCCAGCCCCTCGGCAAAAACTTCCACTTCACGCTGCGCGGTAACTTCACGCTCTCGAAGAACAAGATCAACAACTGGGAAGAGGCCACGCAGCCTTATCCCTACCTGAGCAAGACCGGGTTCTCGAACGACGTGCAGCGGGGATTCATCTCCCTGGGACTCTTCAAGGATCAGCAGGACGTGGACATGAGCCCCGAGCAGTTCGGCACGGTACGCCCGGGCGACATCAAGTACAAGGACGTGAACGGCGACGGCGTGATCACCGACGACGACAAGGTGCCCCTGTTCGCCTATTCCGGCATCCCGCAGTTCATGTACGGATTCGGCGCCGAAGTCCGCTACAAGAACTGGACGCTCAACGTCCTGTTCAAAGGCACGGGCAACAACTATTTCCTCTACGGGGACAAGGACGGCTCGAAATTCGACGGTTACATTCCCTTCAACGGCGGATACAAGGGCAACGTACTGGCCCTGGCCTACAATCCGGCCAACCGCTGGACTTCGGCCGACTACTCGGGCAACCGGGCGACCGAGAACCCCAATGCGCGGTTCCCGCGCCTTTCCTACGGCAACAACGCCAACAACACCAAACCCTCGACCTTCTGGAAAGGCAACGCCCGCTATCTGCGCCTGCAGGAGCTGAGCCTGAACTACAACCTGCACACGCCGGGGCTGCGCAAAGCGCTCGGCCTGCAATCCATCGACTTCCAGATCATGTGCGAGAACCTCGCGGTATGGGACGGCGTGGAGATTTTCGACCCCGAGCAGGCCATGCAGACCGGGCACGCCTACCCGATCCCGCGCCGCTTCTCGCTGCAGATTTACCTGAACTTCTAACCCGAATCTCTCCTAAGAACATAAACTACCATGAAAAAATCATTCATCATACCCCTCGCGCTGGTCGGCCTGCTCACCGCGTCGTGCAACTTCCTGAACGTGGACGACTACTTCGAGGACACCTTCTCCGAAGAGCGTATCTTCGAGAGCCAATACAACATCGAGCGCTATTTCAACGGTGCGGTGAACCAGCTGCCCAAAGAGGGCCGCATCTACTACTGGTGCAGCGTCCCCGGCGCCACCGGGTCTGACGAGGCCGTCAGTTGCGGGACATTCTACAACGGCATCCTGGACGTCTCCTTCCCCGGCACGGAGCTGACCACCGACAAGATCACCTACACCGAAATGGGCGGCTGGGACTGGAATTTCAATGTCTGGCCCAACTGCTACAAGGTCATCCGCAAGGTGAACACCATCCTGCCCCACATCGACGAGGTGCCCGACATGAACGCCTTCGACAAAATGGAGTTCCGTGCACGCGCACGTTTCCTGCGGGCTTATGCCTACTACTGGATACTCCAGAACCAGGGCCCCATGATCCTCGTGGGCGACCAGGTTCTCAACACCAACGAAACGCCCGACTATTACCAGGCCGAGCGCAGCACCTACGACGAATGCGTGGATTACATCTGCTCCGAGCTCGAAGCCGCTGCGGAAAGCCTCGAAACCGAGCAGCCGTTGGATCTCTTCGGCAGCCCGACCAAAGGCGCCGCGCTGGCGCTGGTTGCACGCCTGCGCCTGCAGGCCGCGAGCCCGCTTTTCAACGGCGGAGCCGCCGCACGCCGTTATTTCGGGGCTTTCAAGCGCAAATCCGACGGAGTGCACTACATCTCCCAGACCTACGACGAAAGCAAGTGGGCCGTGGCGGCCGCAGCGGCCAAGCGCGTCATCGACCTGGGCATCTACCGCCTGCATACGGTTGCGGCCGACGAATACACCCTGCCCCTGCCCTCGAACGTTCCCTCCGATCCCTTCCCTGCGGGTGCAGGCGGCATCGACCCCTTCCGTTCCTACTCGGAAATGTTCACCGGCGAAACGACCAACGTGACCAACCCGGAGCTGATCTGGGGCACGACGCAGAACATCACCGACCAGCAGGACGTCGTATTCCCGCTCAAGTTGGGCGGCAACAGTTCGATCAGCATCCCGCAACGCATCGTCGACGCCTACCGCATGGCCGACGGCCGCGACATCAACAACGCGAGCGCCGAGTACCCCTACGAGGATCGTCCCTACGACCAGACCTGCGTCACCGATGCCGACAAGCAGATATCGAAGAACTACACCCTGCCCGGCGGCACCTACAAGGCCTATGACAACCGCGAGCCGCGGTTCTATGCGAGCATCGGTTTCTCGGGCGCCCTGTGGCAGATGCAGTCCACGACCTCGGAAGAGATGCGGAACAAGATCGTCGAGTACTACAACGGCGCCAATGCCGGCAAGAACCAGGCGGGCGTGACCAACATCTACAACCTGACGGGATACACCTGCTACAAGTACGTACACCCGCGCGATGCGCGTACGGGCAGCAACGCCCGCACGGTTCAGAAGACCTTCCCGCTGATCCGCTACGCCGAAATCCTGCTCTCCTATGCCGAGGCGCTCAACAACCTGACCAAGACCCACGAGATCAACGGCCAAAGCTACTCGCGCGACCTGACCGCCATGGCCTGGGCTTTCAACCAGGTGCGTTACCGCGCCGGGCTTCCGGGCGCCGATGCCGGCGAGCTGGTGGACGCCACCAATTTCAACGGGCTGATCCGGCGCGAACGCATGGTCGAGTTCCTCCACGAAAACCGCCGTTACTACGACATCTGCCGCTGGGGCATTTTCGAGGAACTGGAACGCGAACCGCTGACGGGGCTGAACGTCGAAGCCGGGAAATGGGAGGGATTCTACGCTCCGACGGTCATCTCGTACCGCACGATCCGCGAACGGACATTCAAGTCCAAGTTCATGTTCATGCCGCTGCACCGCAACGAACTGCGCAAAGTACCGAGCCTGGATCAGAACCCGGGCTGGGAGAAATAGTCAATTCCAAAAAATTCAGAAGATGAAAGCATTCAGCAAAATAACGATACTCGCCGCCGCGGCCGCCTTCCTCTGCTCCTGTGAAATGGAGTATTACAAAGAGGAGCTTTACCGCAAGGAGATATTCATTGTCAGCGGCGAAAACAACATCCTCGGGCAGGAGTTCGAATACGGCGAGAAGGGCTTCCAGGGAGAGCTGGCCATCTATGCCTGCGGCACGACGGGGCTCGACCAGAACGTCACCGTCAAACTCGGGCTGGACTTCGAGGCGATCGGCGAGTACAACAAACGCAATTTCGACACGAAGTTCGAGGAATACGCGATGGAACTTCCCGCCGAATACTATACGATCGACCCCATGAGCGTCGAGATGGAGGCCGGCAGCTGTTCGGCGAGCCTCCCGATCAACGTCAGGGTAGACGAGCTGCTCCCCGACCAGACCTATTTCATTCCGCTGCGCATCGAGTCCGTATCGTCCTGTATGCCCTCGGCCACCAAGAATTTCGTACTTTTCGAGATCCAGCGCAGGAACGACTACGCCACGACCAAGAGCAGCACCTACTACACCATGACCGGCACCACGCAGACCGGCTGGATCGTCGACAACATCTTCGGCTCGAACACCCGGCGCCAGGCGATCAACTCCTCGAAGCTGGTCATCCCCGTGGGTGAGCGCTCGGTGCGCATCCTCCCGGGCGCCACGGCCGCCAACGACAAGGTGACGACCCGCAACAACAGCCTGCGCGTGACGGTCGACCCCGAATCGTGGGTGAACGTCCCCGTCTACGTCGAAGGCGAAATCACGGACGAGGTCGTACCCATGCAGCGAGTCTCCATAACCCCCTATCTCGACAGCCAGGATGCCATCCGGGTCTCGGCCTCGCCGCTCAACGACTCTACCTACGACCCTGCGACCGGCACGTTCTACCTTTACTACCGTTACCAGCTCGCCACCGAAAGCGGGAATACCTGGCACGAAGTACGCGAGACGATGACCCGCTCCCAATACTAATCCTTATCGCAACGAACCATGAAAAGAAATATCATAGCATTCTGCATATTCTGCCTGTGTACGGGCTCCCTGGCCGCGTGCAACGACTTCGACAACCCGGCGATCCCCGACGACGAGGCGCCTGAAGTTACCCCGGCCCCCGTTCCGCCCGCCATCGACCCGTCGTGGAATTTGGTACAGATGCCCGACGAGGGAGGGCAGAATCCCCGCGTCTTCGTCTACAAGGACAAGAAATACGATGCCCTCTTCACCCGTACGCTGGGCTGGAACGGCGGCGACGGCGTGCTCACCACGGCACTGCCCGGCGGCCATGTCTTCTGGTCGTTCAACGACAGTTTCTACGGCGTGGTGGACGGCAAGACCCGCGCCCGAGGCAGTTGCAGCTTCCCGCGCAACAGCCTGATGATCCAGAAAGGGGCGACGATCGCCTCCGGACAGGAGAGCGACGACGACCTGGTATGGCTGGCCGACTACGTGCAGACGGACAACCCCTCGGGCGAACGCTACTACCAGGCCCGCACCCACATCCGCCATCCGAAAGCCTCCCTCTCCGATGCCGAGATCCAGAAAGGCGAAATCGACCAGGACTACTGCTACTGGGCCGGCGATGCCGTCGTATATGACGACCCCGCGCACGGAAAAATCCTGCAAATGCTCTGGACGGGCGTGGAACCCGGGTCGCTGAAAAACATCGACGGATGCCTGCGCGAGTACAGCCTCGAAGGCGAGCCGGGCGACGGGCAATACATGTCGGTGCTTTCGACCGACTACAATTTCAAATCCGACGGCCTGGGTTACGGCTCGACCATGTTCGAAGACACCGAAGGGGGACATATCTACCTCTATACGACCAAACAGGTGAACCTCGTTTCGCGCGTGCTGGTGGCCCGCACCGAGACGCTCGACCTGGGCAGCCCGTGGTCGTACTACATCCGCGACCTGAGCGGCGACTACCATTGGCAGAGCTCCGTGCCGAGCAACGAGGAGATGGAACGTTCCTACATCACGGCCGAATCGGGCTCGATGCCGTGGGTCTTCGAAAAAGACGGCGTCTACTACATGTGCATGGAAGCCTTCCCCTTCGGCCGCGACATCTACCTCTTCCGCAGCCAGACGCCTTACGGCCCCTTCACCGACCGGACGCTGCTCTTCACGCTGCCCGCGACGCTCGACAAGCTGGGCAGCCCCTACCACCAGCGCTGGTACATGATCAACCTCCACCCGGCGCTTTCGCGCCAGGGCGAGCTGGTATTCTCGACCAACAGCGACCCGGCCAACTTCTGGGACAATTTCAACCGCGTGGGCAGCGCCGATTTCTACCGGCCCTACTTCTTCCGCGTATATAACTGGGAACACGTTTACGACTCGGACGACGATTCCGGCACGGGAACGGAGGAATAGCGATCCGCGCGCACTCCGTTCCCCCGCCGGAGCGGAGTGCGCACCCTCCCCCGTCCGAAAAAAACGCACGCCATGATAAAACGAATTTTCGCACTCTGCCTTTCGCTGCTCGCCGCCGGCGTCAGCGCACAGGAATGCATCCCGCTCGACAGCCGCAGCGGACATATCCGTTGGGAGGTACGGCCGTCGGAAGGCGACGCCCTGCCCGCCGTCCCGGCCATCGTGCCCGGCTGCGTCTTCGCGTCGTACGTTGCGGCCGGCGTGGAAGCAGACCCCAATTTCGGCGACAACGCCTACCGCACGGACAAGAGCCGCTACGACCGCAATTTCCGCTACACGGGGCTCTTCCCAACGCCCCCGGTCGGCGAAGGCCGCACCCTGTGGCTCCGCTTCGAAGGGGTGAACCGCAAGGGTACCGTCCGCCTCAACGGCCATCAGTTGGGGCACCTCGACGGCTTCATGCAGCCGGGGGACTACGACATCACCCGGCTCGTGGCACCCGACGGGGAGAACCGCCTCGAAGTCGAGGTCGAATGGGTGGGATACCCCGTGCCCAATTTCCGCAGCCCGACCTATATCTCCAGCGCCGGGTGGGACTGGATGCCCTATGCCCCGGGGTTGCTGAGCGGCATCACCGACGATGTCTACCTGTCTCTCTCGGGCGACGTACGCCTCGTCGAACCGTGGGTGCGCACGAAGGTTCCCGACCGCGAACATGCGAAGGTCGAACTCCTTACCGACGTGGAGAACCGCTCTGACAAGGCCTGCGAGGGCGTGCTGCGGGGCGAGATCCGCCCCGGAGGCATCGCCTTCTCGCACCCCGTCCGCCTCGAAGCGGGCGAACGGCGGACGATCCGGCTCACGGAGCGCGAGGTTCCCGGTCTGGCCGTAGAGCATCCGCAGCTCTGGTGGCCCAACGGCATGGGCGACCCCGCGTTGTACACCTGCTGCCTGGCGTTCGAAACCGACGGGCGGCAATCGGACGCACGGACAGTGACGTTCGGCATCCGCGAATACGGCTACGAGTGGCACGACGGCATCTTCCGCCTGAAGATCAACGGCGAACCGGTCTATGTCAAGGGCGGCAACTGGGGCATGAGCGAATGGCTGCTCCGCTGCCGCGGCGAGGAGTACGACACCCGCGTCGCACTCCACCGGCACATGCATTTCAACATGATCCGCAACTGGATCGGCTCGACGACCGACGAAGAGTTCTACGATGCCTGCGACCGCCACGGCATCATGGTATGGGACGACTTCTGGCTCAACTCGCACCCCAACCTGCCGCACGACCTGGGAGCCTTCCAGCAGAACGCCGTGGAGAAGATCAAGCGGCTGCGCAACCATCCTTCGATCGCCGTCTGGTGCGGCGACAACGAAGGCGTACCGCAGGCCCCGCTCGACGACTGGCTGCGCGGCGACGTCGCCCACTACGACGGCGGCGACCGCCTCTACCAGTCCATATCCAATGCGCAGGGGCTTTCGGGAAGCGGGCCGTGGGCCAATTTCTACCCCGGCTGGTACTTCACCGCCTACCCGATGCCCTACGGTTACAAAGGCCGCCCGGCATGGGGTTTCCGCACCGAAATCGGCACGGCGGTATTCACGACCCTCGAGAGTTTCCGCAAATTCATGCCCGAGGAGTCGTGGTGGCCCCGCAACGACATGTGGGACAAACATTTCTTCGGCAAGTCGGCGGCCAACGCCGCCCCGGACAAATATTTCGAGACCGTGGCCGAAAACTACGGCGAGGCAGACGGGATCGAGGATTTCTGCCGCAAGGCGCAGTTGCTCAACCTGGAGGTCAACAAAGCCATGTACGAAGGCTGGCAGCACCACATGTGGGACGACGCCACGGGCATCATGACCTGGATGAGCCAGCCGGCCTACCCGTCGCTCGTATGGCAGACCTACGACTATTACCTCGACCCGACGGGTGCCTACTGGGGCATACGCAAGGCGTGCGAACCGGTGCATATCCAGTGGAGCCATGCCGACAATTCGGTCAAGGCGGTCAATACGACGCGCGAACCGCTCGAAGCGACGGCCACGGCACGGGTCTACGACCTCGACGGGCGGCTCCTGCCGCAATTCACGCAGCAGCTCAGGGTCTCGCTCGCGGCCAATACGGCCCGCAGCCTGTTCGACCTGAATTTCTCGGAGGGCAACCTGGCCCGCAACCGGCCCGTGAAAGCATCCTCCTCATCGCCCGACGGCGCAGGTGCCGGGGCGCTCACCGACGGCAACGATTCGAGCCGCTGGGCGAGCGAGTACAACGACGACCAGTGGATCGAGGTCGATCTGGGCGAGCGCCGCGCCTTCACCGAAGTCGTGCTCCGCTGGGAGGACGCCCACGCCGCAGCCTACAAACTGCAACTCTCGGACGACGGCCGCACGTGGCGCGACGTCTATGAAACGCAGGACGCGCAGGGCGGCGAACAGACGATCCCGCTGCCGTTGCAGCAGGCCCGCTACGTCAGGATGCTCGGACTCCGGCGTGCCACGCAATGGGGCTACTCGCTCTACGAAATGGAAGTCTACCGCCGCGACGCGAAAGCGCCGAAACTCTCGCCCGTGCATTTCATCCGGCTGGAGCTCACCGACCGCGACGGGCGCCTGCTCTCGGACAACTTCTACTGGCGTGCGACCCGCCGCGGCGACTACACGGCGCTCAACACGCTCGCCCCTGCCAAGCTGCAGGTACGTTCGCAGCTGACCGCCGCAGGCGGCCGCAAGGTCATCCGCACGACAGTCAGGAACGTCGGACGTTCGGTGGCCTTCGCCGTGCACGTGCAGCCCTACCGCCGATCCGACGGCGAGCGCATCCTGCCCTACGTGGCCGACGACAACTACTTCACGCTCCTGCAGGGCGAAAGCCGGCAGATCGACTTTGAATTCGATGCCAGCCTGCTTCCCGACGACCGCTACACGGTTCGGGCCGAGGCTTACAACCGCTGAAAACGACAGCACAAAATTTCGAACCCATGAAAAGAACCCTGCTATACCTGCTCCTGCTGCCCGGGCTCCTTTCCGGCCCCTGCCTCCTGGCGGCCGGTCCGGCCGGCAATGCCGGGCACGGCGCGAAGCCCTGCCTGCGGCGGCTGACCTGCGAAGGGCTGACCGATCCGCTCGCCATCGACACGGCGACACCCCGCTTCGGGTGGCAGCTCCGCTCCGGGCGCCGGGGCGATGCCCAGCGCAGCTACCGGATCGAGGTTGCCTCGGACAGCCTGCGACTGCTGGCCGGAGACGCCGACTTGTGGGACTCGGGCTGGGTACGGTCGAAGCGTTCGGTGGGATTCGCCTACGAGGGGCTTCCGCTGACGGCCCGGACGCAATGCTGGTGGCGCGTCACCGCGCGCACCGAAAAGGGCAACCGGAAAGCCGTCTCCCCCGTCGCCCGCTTCGGCATCGGCCTGACCGACCCGGCATCCGTCTCGGGTGAATTCATCGGCTGCGCGGAATCGGGCGCCACGGCCGTGCTCCTGCGCCGGGCATTCACCCTCCCGGCATGCGGAGACGAAGCGTTGCTGCACGTCAATTCGCTGGGATACCACGAAATATGGGTCAACGGCCGCAAAGTCGGCGACGCCTGCCTCGCCCCCGCCCTCTCGCAGCTCGACAAACGCTCGCTGTGGGTGACCTACGATGTCAGTCCCTACCTGCTCGAAGGCGACAACGAGCTGGTGATTTGGCTCGGGCAGGGTTGGTACAAGCGCGGCACGTTCGGACGCTGGCAGCCCGACGAACCCTACACCGAACCGCTTGTGCGGGCACAGCTGGACATAGGCACCGCAAACACCTGGCAGACCGCCTGCCGCACGGACACCGCATGGCGTGCCGCGCTGAGCGGCTACCGCGACACGGGGTCGTGGAACGCCCTCGACTTCGGAGGCGAAGAGATCGACGCCCGGCGCAACCCGCGCTCGATGTCCCCCTCCGACCTGGACGCGCTGGCATGGCAGCCGGTAATCACAGCCCGGAAGCCCGGGCACCGGGCGACGCCGCAAATGGTCGAGCCCGACCGCATCCAGGAGCGGCTGACCGCCCGCGTGCTGGACGAGGCGGCACCCGGCGTATGGCGGATCGACTTCGGCAAGGTCGTCACCGGCTGGCTGGAGGCTCATTTCTCGGGGCTTCCGGACGGGGCGCGCGTCGAGATCGAATACAGCGACGAGACGGACGGCGACGGCAACCTCATCGACCAGCGGCAGCGCGACACCTACATCGCCCGCGGCGACGGCCGGGAGCGGTTCTGCAACAAGTTCAACCACCATGCTTTCCGTTACGCCGAGGTGCGCGGACTGGCGCAGAGGCCCCGCCGGGAGGATTTCCGGGCGCTCGCCATCCACACCGACTACCGGCCCGAGGCGACGTTCACTTCGTCGGATAGCGACCTGAACGCCATCCACGACATGATCGCGCACACGCTGCGCTGCCTGGCCTACAACGGGTACATGGTCGACTGCCCCCACCTCGAACGCGCCGGATACGGCGGCGACGGCAACTCTTCCACCGAGATCCTGCAAACCCTCTGCGGTGCGGCCCCGCTCTACCGCAACTGGGTGCAGGCATGGGACGACGCCATGCGCCCCGGGGGCAGCCTACCCCACGTAGCCCCCAACGCCGGTGCGGGAGGCGGCGGCCCCTACTGGTGCGGGTTCATCGTCATGGCCCCCTGGCAAACGTGGCTCAACTACGGCGACCGGACGCTGGTCGACCGCCACTACCCCGCCATGCGGGAATGGATGGGCTATGTCGAACGGTACATGAAAGACGGCTTGCTGACCCGCTGGCCCGACACGCCTTACCGGGACTGGTTCCTCGGCGACTGGCTCGCCCCGCACGGGGTCGACACGGGCAGCGAGGCTTCGGTGTCGCTGGTAAACAACTGCTTTGTCAGCGACTGCTACGCCAGGATGGCACAGATGGCCCGGCTCACGGGGCACGACGACGAAGCGGCCGCATTCGAAGCACGGCACGAGGCGCTCAACCGCACGATCCACGCCCGGTTCTACGACCCGGCGACGCAAACCTACGCCACCGGCTCGCAGCTCGACATGACCTACCCGATGCTGGTGGGCGCCACGCCCGATTCGCTCCGCGCCGGCGTGGAACAACGGCTTTTCCGATCGACGCACGACGTGATGAAGGATCATATCGGCGGCGGACTGGTCGGCGTACCGGTCATCACCCGCTGGGCGGTCAGATCGCACAACCCCGAATTCATCTACCGGATGCTCAAGCAGCGCGGCTACCCGGGTTACCTGCATATGATCGACCACGGTGCGACGGCCACCTGGGAGTATTGGAGCGGCGAGCGCAGCCGCGTGCACAACTGCTACAACGGCATCGGCACGTGGTTCTACCAGGCCCTCGGCGGCCTGCGCACGGACAGCAGCCACCCCGGCTACGAGCATGTATTCATCGACCCTCAGATTCCCGAAGGGGTCGAGTGGTGCCGGATCGGCAAGGAGACCCCCTATGGCCGGATCGACCTGGGCTGGAAGATCGCGGACGGCGAACTCCGGATCGACGTCACCCTGCCCCCGGGCGTCACGGCCACGGCGATCACACCCGCCGGCGCCTGCCGGGGGCGGCTCGACGGCCGCAGGCTGGCCCCGCAATCGCCCGGGACGAAGATCGCAAGCGGCCGCCACCGGCTGGTCTTCGGCCTCGCCCCGCAAAACGAAGGGCAATGACCCCAAAAGCCACGCACGGACGAAAACCAGCCGACGATACGAAAAACCGCCACCGACCCATAAACGAACCCTAAAAACCGCTTTTGCCTATGACGCAATGAACAGACACCGGAATTTCCCCGTTGCACACCGGATCGGCCCGCCGACCCGAAACATCCGATTCAACCGAACACCTAATAAACCCATCATTTTATGAAAAAATACGCAATCATCCTTACCGCCGCGCTCTTCGTATGCGCATTCTCCGGATGCGACGAAGAGGCAACCCTCCCCTACATCCCGGTCGAAAAACCGGACGACAACACGCCGCCCGAAGGAGACGACCCCGACACCTATACCGTCGCCTACCGGCTCGACAAGGTGCTGCTGTGCGCGCCCGAGAATCCGAACGGCACCGACATCTACGGCAAACTGGACTATTTCCCTTCGCTGCGCATGACGCTCAACGTGTCGCCGCTCGCAACCACCGTCACGTTCGACAACGGCGACATCCCTTTCGTACCGTTCCCCGAAGCGCTGTCCGAAGGCCCCATCCAGTGTGTGCTGGACAGCAACGTCATCCCCAACGTGCTGCGGGTCAAAGGTTCGGACACGGTCATCGCCACCTTCGACGCGGACGGTTTTACGACCCAGTTCCAACTGGACAGCAAACTCCTGACATACAAATACAAATTCAAGAGACTCTAATACCATCCGACCATGAAAAAACTCAACAGACATAAAATACTCTCCGCGGCGTGCATCGCCGCGCTGCCGCTGCTCGTAGTCGCCTGCCTCGAATTCGACGGCATCATCCAGCCGGGCCGGGCCCTGACCGATTCGGAAATCGAAGTGACGGCCCAGCTCCGGGTCTCGCCGGGCGAAGACGGCTCGGGAAAGGTCGTATTCGCCGTATTGGCCCCCAAGGCATGGAACCTCCGCGACAATGCCACGCTCTATTTGACCACCAAGGACTACAACGCGATCCAGAACCAGCCCGAAGTTGTGAACGAACAACTCACCCTGATGCCCGCCGAGGAAAAAGACCCCAAGAACGGCCTTTCGTGGGCGGACTCCTTCATGAGCGTCATCGGCCGCGGCGGCAACGACCCCCAGACGGCAATGGAGTGGGTCGTATGGCGTTCATCGACCAAATTCATATTCGATGACAAGATCGAAGTGGACGGACAGGAAGTCGAGACGGCCGACGTGCATGCCGACGTCAGGATCAAAATGAAGACCGGCGCCGTTCCCCTGACCTGCGAACTGGGTTACTCGTATTGCTACGACACGTTCGGCCTCAAACGCGACGAACAGCGTTTCGCCGAGGCATTCAAGCCCATCGAAACCTACAACCAGGTGTTTACCACCACGCCCTCGGTATTCCGCTACGGCGACGTCTTCGGCATCACCTTCTCCTACGGGGGCACGGCACTGAAAGACGCCGGGGAGGTATATCTTTGCGGCACGGCAATCCATGACGGCGGGCAGAAGGCCGAGGTCTCGGCCGCAATCCCGCGCAACCGCATGGAACTAATCAGTTCCCGTTTCGAGAAATACCTCTACCCGAAGGATTTCTTCGGTCTTCCGTCCGACGCCGTGATCGAAGAACTCTACTTCTATTTCATCAATGCCGACGGCAGCATCGTCGTCAAGGACGATGAAAACGGCGGGCAGGAGTTCTTCGTCGAACAGTCCGACGAATAACCGCCCGCCCGGGATACCGCCCCTCAGAGACGCGAAGCCTGTGCCGCACCTTGCGACACAGGCTTCGCCCGTTTCCAGCCCTGAAAACGGCGGCGGAATCCCCCGTCCCCGCGCCTAAGGGCAGCCCTGCCGCCCCACCTGACGGCGATCTGCCGGGACAAAAAAATCCCCGGGCGGCGATGCCACCCGGGGAAAATCATGCGGCACGAACAGCCGCCCGTCGCAAATTACTTGCGGTAGATCTTCGTGTAACCGTAGATCGCCTCGTCACCGAGCTCCTCTTCGATGCGCAGCAGCTGGTTGTACTTGGCCATACGATCCGAACGCGATGCCGAACCGGTCTTGATCTGACCCGAGTTGGTTGCCACGGCGATGTCTGCGATCGTCGAATCCTCGGTCTCGCCCGAACGGTGCGACGTAACCGACGTGTAACCTGCACGGTGAGCCATCTCGATGGCGTCGAGCGTCTCGGTCAGCGTACCGATCTGGTTTACCTTGATCAGGATCGAGTTGGCGCAACCGGTCTCGATACCCTTCTTCAGGAAATCTACGTTGGTCACGAACAGGTCGTCGCCCACGAGCTGGCATTTGTCGCCGATCTCGGCGGTCAGCAGCTGCCAGCCTTCCCAGTCGTTCTCCGACATACCGTCCTCGATCGAGTCGATGGGGTATTTCGCTACGAGCGACTTGAGGTACTCTACCTGCTCCTTCGAGCTGCGCTTGGCACCCTTCTCGCCTTCGAACTTGGTGTAGTCGTACACGCCGTCGGCGTAGAACTCCGACGAAGCGCAGTCCATGCCGATCGACACGTCACCGCCTTCGCATTTGCGGCCAGGCTTGTAACCGGCCATCTTGATTGCCTCGAGGATCGACTCGATAGCGTCCTCCGTACCGTTCAGCGCGGGAGCGAAACCGCCCTCGTCACCGACCGCCGTCGAAAGGTTGCGCTTGTGGAGCACCTTCTTCAGGTTGTGGAATACCTCGGCGCCCATGCGGATAGCCTCCTTGAACGTGGGGGCACCCACGGGACGGATCATGAACTCCTGGAATGCGATCGGGGCGTCCGAGTGCGAACCGCCGTTGATGATGTTCATCATCGGGACGGGCAGCGTCTTGGCGTTCGCGCCGCCGATATAGCGGTAGAGCGGCATGCCGAAATAGTCGGCAGCGGCACGTGCAACGGCCAGCGACACGCCGAGGATGGCGTTTGCGCCGAGCTTCGACTTGGTAGGCGTACCGTCGAGCGCGATCATGGCCTTGTCGATACCCACCTGGTCGGCTACGTTCATGCCGATGATGGCCGGGGCGATCACCTCGTTGACATTCTTGACGGCGTTCAGTACGCCCTTGCCCAGGTAACGGCCCTTATCGCCGTCGCGGAGCTCGAGCGCTTCGTGCTCGCCCGTCGATGCGCCGCTCGGAACGGCTGCGCGTCCGAATGCACCCGAAACGGTGCGAACTTCGACCTCGATGGTCGGATTGCCTCGCGAGTCGAGGATTTCCCTTGCGTGAATCTCTACAATCTGCATAGTTGTAAACGTTTGAATTTATGGTTTGAAATAATGACTTCCTTTTTTGCACCGCAAAGGTACAAAATAATTGTGAATTGAGGTTTCCTAATTGTTATTTTTTTCACGAACGGCGCCTCGGGTTTCGGGGGAATCCCATAAATTATTATCTTTGTCCCCGAATGCACCCCATATATCTCTAAACAACTATCAATTAATGCGAAAAGTCCTTTCCTTTTCCTTGTTCCTGATGCTGGGACTCGTCATCTCCCAACTCCTCCCGGGGGCGCTCGGTGCAGGATACGCAAGCTTCAAAGCCTGCTCCGACACCCTGCTTTACGTCTGCCTGGGGTTCATCATGATCAACGTGGGGCGCGAATTCGAGATCGACAAATCCCGCTGGCGATCCTACACGGCCGACTACTTCATCGCCATGGCCACCGCGGCGCTGCCCTGGATACTCATCGTACTCTACTATATTTTCGTCCTGCTGCCGCCCCCGCTGTGGGGCAGCGGCGAAGCCTGGAAGGAAAACCTGCTGCTGAGCCGTTTCGCAGCCCCGACCTCAGCCGGCATCCTCTTCACGATGCTCGCGGCGCTGAGCCTCAAGCAAAGCTGGATCTACAAAAAGATACAGGTGCTGGCGATTTTCGACGACCTGGACACCATCCTGCTGATGATCCCCCTGCAAATCCTGATGATCGGCCTGCGGTGGCAGATGTTCGCCATCATCGCCATCGTCGTCGTGCTGCTGGCCGCCGGCTGGCGCTGGCAGGCGCGGTGGAACGTACGGCAGGACTGGAAAACCATCCTCGGGCTGGCCGTCGTGGTCTGCGCCCTGACGCAGGCGGTCTACATCGCCACGGCGAAGCTCTACGGCCCCGAAAACAGCATCCATATCGAAGTGCTGCTCCCGGCTTTCGTCGTGGGCATGCTCATGAAACACAAGCACATCGACACACCTGCGGAGCAACGCGTCTCCACCGGCATATCGTTTCTCTTCATGCTGCTGGTAGGCCTCAGCATGCCGCTCGTCACGGGCGCCCCGGCCGACACCGCGGCCGCCGCTTCGGTCACGGGATCGCAGCCCATGATGCCGTGGGGCACCCTCCTCCTGCATGTCGTGGCGGTATCCGTGCTTTCGAACCTGGGCAAGCTCGTGCCGCTCTTCTTCTACCGCGACCGCAAGGTCAGCGAGCGCCTGGCGCTCTCGATCGGCATGTTCACCCGCGGCGAAGTGGGCGCAGGCGTAATCTTCATCGCCCTCGGATACAGCCTCGGCGGCCCGGCGCTCATCATCTCGGTGCTCACGCTGGTGCTGAACCTCATCCTCACGGGCGGCTTCGTGGTTTGGGTCAAGAAACTCGCCCTGCGCAGTTACACCCCCGAACCGGAAGCATAACACGCCCTCCGGGGAGGCTCCCGAAAATACTACGGACTAAAAACGACGACGACTTTGATCGAAATTACAGACACGGCCCTGCAGGCGGCTGCCGCCGAAGGGATGGACGCATTCCTCCGGGCCTTTACCGACAAATACCGCGAGGCTCTCGGCGGCGACCCCACGGCCGAGACGATCTCCCGGCTCAACGGCGAACAGCATTCGCTGCTTGCCTACCGGATCTTCCGCGACGAAGTGACCGAAGGCGGGTTCTGCCAGCTTATCCAGAACGGTTACGGGGCCTACATCTTCGGCAACCCGTTCGCCAGGGTAATGCGCCTGTGGGGCGCGGAACGGTTCTCGAAACTGGTATACGCCGCGAAAAAAATCTACGACGCCCACCGCGAAGACCTCGAAAGGGAGCGCACCGACGAGGAGTTCATGGCCATGTACGAGCAGTACGAAGCGTTCGACGAACTGGAGGAGGAGTTCGGCGAAATGGAAGAGGAGGTGACCGAAACGCTCGCCCGCTATGTCGACGGGCACCTGGAACTGTTCGCCCGGCTCGGGGCACATTAAAAAACCGCTCGATATGTAAATATCACATATCGAGCGATTTCTGTCGGACGGCTCCCCGCACGAAAGATTCCACGCTTTAGTTTTTATCTTTTTCGGGCTGCCTGAAAATATCCAACGATTCGTCATAGACAGGGCTGTCGATCCCGAGGAACGACAGGACGCTGTGAAAGACATGGTACTGCCCGACCTTTTTCTCCGGATCTATTTCCAGCGCTTCATCCGATGTCCACACGATGAACGGGATCTCGATCTGTTCCTTCGGCGCGACAAGTATGGGCACGCCGTGCATATACAGATTCCCCTCGCCGAGGGACTCTCCGTGGTCGGATACGAAGATCACGCAACTGCGCCTTTGGGGAATCCCGCGAAGAATTTCTATTACGGAATGAATGAGATAATCCGTGTAGACGATGGTGTTGTCGTAGGCATTCATCAGCTCCTTCGGATCCGCTTTGGACATCTCCACCGTAGTGCATACGGGGCTGAACACCTCGAACTCCGGCGGGTATTTCTTACAGTACGTGGGGCCGTGGCTCGTGCTGGTATGGAGTACGACGAGCATCTTGTCCTTGCTGCCGGAGAGTATCTCTTCGCGGAGGCCTGCGAGCAGAATGCCGTCGTACCTGTCGTCGGCTTCCGGGTGCAATGATTTGATATCCTTTATCTTGTAGAATTTGTCGATGTGTACGGGAGGCTCTCCCCAATTGTTGCTGCGCCATACCACATCCACGCCGCTGCGGTAGAGATAGTTCGGAAGGATTTCGTAAAGTTTGTTGGACGGCTTATGGTCGAGAATGGCCTTCACGCCTGCCGTGGTATAGGTCGCAGCCGCATCTGCAATCAGTGCGGTCACACTGTCTTTCTCCAGAAGCGGATTGGTCGGCTTGCCGTATCCGTATAAAGAGAAATTCTCCCTTCTGGCGGATTCTCCTATTATCAGCACGCATACATCCTTGCTGTCGGAAACGATCTTCGCGTCGGGCAGGGGAATCTCTTTCCGGTTCTGCTTCTTTACGGAATTATAGTAGCGTACGGAATTGACCGTATACGACCACGGCATGACCAGGCTGCCGAGCTTGGGCGCGTTGCGGTCGATCCACGGCCAGTTTTGCATATTGATCAGCGCTATGGCCAAAGAAACCGCCAATGCGATGCCCGTGCGGGCGAAAAAACGCTTCCAGCTTCCGTAGTCGAACCGCCTTGCAAAAATGTAGATGCATGGAACCACCCCCAAGAAGAGGAGATACCATACGGCAGACCATGAGAAGAATCCGGAAGCCTCCGAATACCGGGTGTTGAATACGTTCCCCATCATCTTGTCCGTGATGAGCACCTGGTATGTATTTATGAAATAGAGGCTTATGGCATTGCCTATGAATGTGAAGGCAAGGATGCACTTTCCGACGAAGCGCCCGAGAAAGAGCACGAGGTAATAGACGAGAAAATTGAGCGCGAACATCAGCACGCCCAGCCCTCCGGTGATCAATACGCCGTTGAAGCCCCCTTCGATGTTGCCGAGCACCAGCCGGAAGAACGGCCAGTGGAACGCCACGAGCGTAAACAGGCTGAGTACCGAAGATATGCGGGTAAGGTTGGTCTTTTCTTTCAGAGGCTTTACCATTTGATAACTGTTTTATAAAATGTAAGGATCACTCCCGCGCACAGGACAAGAAGCATAAAGTTGAAAAGGATTGTCAACGGGATGTTCACCGTATGCGACGGAACCGTATACGGGGTTTCCATTTCGGAAGCGTCGTATCGTGCGAACGGATTGGTGTAGATCACCTCGCCGTCGGGGAAATAGGCGGTAATGCGTGCATAGGGGTCGTCGCCGGTCATGGTATAGCTGGCCTCGGACGAGTTTCGGGCCAGCGACAGGGTGGTGTGATCCTGCCCCGTCACCTTAATACTGTCCGCCTGGCGCGACAAGGCGATGTAGATCGTTTCGCCGTCGAGGCCGATCTTCTCGACCGACGGCAGCTCCCTGTTTTTGGCGTATTTCACCTCCCAGTCCCCATGTCCGTAGTCGGGAACGCGCATCGCATAATAGCACCCTCCGAGAAGCGTTTCCTTTATGTCTTCATACCTCGCCGACGGACAACATAGGAAATTGCACCTTACGGCGATACGGCTGGACTTATCGGGATAGTGCAGGTCGTCGTTGGCCAGCCCGAAACTGTAATGCCCGGCACTGAGGGCCCAGTCCCAATATTCGTTTTCGGTGCTCTTTCCGCTGTCGAGTTCCATGATCCTGTAACCGCCGAGTTTCTGCATGTGGCTTTTCGACGTGCCCGTCGTTCTCAGGGGATGGTTCATCTGGATGAAATCGGACTCTTCCCCGAGCATATCCAACTGGAATTGTTTTTGGGAAGCGAAAAGCGGAATCAAATGGTCGAAGCGGTTGACTTCATCGCATCCGAACACCAGTTTGTGATACTTGAACAGATTGATGCCGTGCTCATAGACATTGACCTGCAACAAGGAGTCGTATGGATGTACGGTCAGTTCATTGTAATTCGAGAATGTTACGATGTCATATCCGAATTTCCGGTAGGCTTCATCGGTTTGGGCGGGCCAATACTCGCATTCGTTCAGGATGCCCTTCACACGCGTATGCGTGTGGAAGTTGGCCCTTTTCCAACAAAATGCCGAGTCTTCCCCAGCCCGCTTGTAGGGATTGAAAATGTCAGGGCCGCCGAATGGTTTGGGTTCGCTGAAATCGTATATGGGGCTTACACTTGTCACAAAGACTGCCAAAAGAGCGATCAGTATGAGTGCAACGACGGTTTTGCCCAATGCGGCCAAGATCTTTCGCAGCAAGGAAATCAGGGTTCGTTCATTGGGACGCAAGGCTTTTTTCATAAATAATCAATGTTGAAAATAACTTCTGCAAAGGTAGTAAAAATGCAAAAAAAGAGAACATGTATCTGCCGATATTACCGAAATAAAGGGAAACGGATGAACAGCCATATTCTTGTTGGCGCCGGGAATCGGATGCCGCCTTTCATTATGCGGATAGAAGTGTGGCCGAACCGACGTATCGCCGCATGAGGCGCTATTGTCCAATCCTTTTGCAGACATCCACCCACTCCGCACACCGGGAATACCGCTCCAGCTCCGCGACCGTGAGTTCGATGGCGCTGTTGCTGCTCCCGCATGCCGGGAAGACGGTTCCGAACCTCCGGAGGGACTCGTCCAGATAGACCGCCACCCCGTCGCTCACCCCGAACGGGCAGACTCCGCCCACGGCATGGCCGATATGCTCCTCCACCTCCGGCGGGGTCAGCATCCGGGCCTTGGCATGGAATTTCGCCTTGTATTTCGCGTTGTCGATCTTACAGTCGCCGGCCGTCACGATCACGATATACCCCTCCCCGACGCCGAACGACAGGGATTTGGCGATCCGGCCGGGTTCGCACCCCAGTGCCTTCGCCGCCAGCTCGACCGTGGCGCTCGACACGCCGAACTCCAGCACCCTGTCCGCAGCGCCGTATTGTTCCAGATAAGCCCTGACCCGTTCTATTGCCATATGATTCTCCGATTTGCTGTTTTCGTATATCCGTCCGCCCCTGTCCTGCACCCGTCCCGTCAGCGCATCAGCACCGACGAGTCGCCGTAGCTCAGGAAACGGAAATCGTGCGAGAGCGCATAGTCGTAAATGCGCCGCCAGTCTTCGCCCGCGAATGCCGAGACCAGCAGCAGCAGCGTCGACTTCGGCTGGTGGAAATTGGTGATGATGTTGCGCACGATGCGGAACTCGTACCCCAGCGGCGCGATCATGATTTGCGTCGCGGCCTTGATCCGGTCGAGCCCCTTCGCATCCATATAAGCGAGCAGCTCCTCCAGCGCATCGCGCCCCGTGTAATCCGCCGGAATGTCGTACAACTCCCACTGCCCCACGGGGCCCGGGCCGTCGATCGGAACCCCCGTGTGGATACGCCACGCCAGCGCCGGAAGCGATTCGAGCGTCCGTACCGAGGTCGTCCCCACGGCCGTGACCGCGCCCGGCTTGGCGAGCAGCGCCACGATGGTCGCACGCCGCACCTCGAAATGCTCGGTGTGCATCGGATGCTTCGCAGCGTCCTCGTCCTTCACGGGCAGGAACGTCCCCGCCCCGACGTGCAGCGTCACCTCCTCGAACCCGAAGCCGCGCGCCTTCATCCCCTCGATCAGCTCCGGGGTAAAGTGCAGCCCCGCCGTAGGCGCCGCCACCGACCCTTCGAATTTCGAATAGACGGTCTGGTAGCGCGTATAGTCGATCAGCTCGCTCTCGCGGTTCAGGTAGGGCGGGATCGGAATCCGGCCGAGGTACTCGAGCAGCTGTCCGAAGGTCATCGCCGCCGACCATTCGAAACGCACGGTGTGTTCGCGGCCGCGGTTCTCTGCAATCCATGCCCGCAGGTGCTCCGGACGGCCTTCATGCTCGAAATTGATCTCCACATAGCCCTCCTTCCATTTCTTGAGGTTGCCCACGATGCACGACCATTGGCAGGTTCCCGTGACGGCGAACGCCCGCTCGTAGTCGGCCGGGTCGTGGGGCTCGAGGCAGAAAACCTCGATCCGCGCCCCCGAAGGCTTGTGCATGATAATCCGCGCCCGGATCACCTTCGTGTTGTTGAATACCAGCAGCTGGCCGGCGGGCAGCACGTCGCCCATGTCGGCGAAATGCGCCTCCGATATCTCCCCGCCACGGTACACGAGCAGCTTCGAAGAGCTCCGCTCCGCAAGCGGGAATTTGGCGATCCGCCCGTCGGGCAGGTCGTAGTCGAATCGGTTTATGTCGATATGTCGTTCAATCATGGGCACAAATGTACGTTTTTTTTAAATCGGACGGACACCTGCGCCCGAAAAACCGCCCTTGCAAAACGACAGGAACCGTACGAAAATACCGCACGGCCCCTGCCGAAACTTATCCAAACGCCCGGGCTATCCGTCCTGCCGGCCACCCGGGCAACGCCCCGAAGGCCGCACAGGTACGCCCCGAATGCCCCGGACACTGCGGCGGGCACCCGCCGCGATTATTCCACCACGATCTCGTCCACGAACAGGAATCCCTTGCTGCCGGCGCCCGGGTGCCAGGCCGGGATCGCAGCGGCATTCTGCGCGACCACCTTCAGGTAACGGGCCGACGTTTCGGGGAACTGCATCCGGTAACGCCCGATGCCGTCGGCATCCCCGGCTTTCGCTTCAGGCACCGTGACCGAGGCCACCTCGGTAAAATCCGTCCCGTTGTCCGAAACCCACACCGTAACCGACGAGGGCGGGAATATCCAGTCGCCCTTCTCGGCGAGCGTCTCCAGCTCCACCGACCGATAGGACTGCTCCCCGCCCATGTCGATGGTCACGTCGAGCGGCTCGTCCAAATACCCCAGCCAGGCACCGCTCGTAAAGACCGGGCGGCTGTGGTAACCGTCGACCAGCAGCGAAGCCCCTTCGAAGGTATAGCTGTCGTTGGGCTTGGTATTGAGCACCGCAGGGCGCCCCGTCGACTTGCTGAATGCGAACTCCCGCGAATAGGAAGCGTTCTCGCCGCCCTCGCGCAATGCCGTCGCCCTGAAGTGGGCGCTCTTGCCGATCTCGACCGGCCCCGTGTAACGCGGACTGGCGGCCGTGGGTTCCGAGCCGTCGAGCGTATAGTGGATCGGGGCGTCTCCCTGCGTGGTGAGGGTCATCACCACGGCGCCCTTCTGCGGGTCTACGGCATACGATCCCTTGATCCCGAAGATATGTTTGGCGAATGCGTACCCCATCTGCGAATAAATCCTGTCCATGCGGAACCCGTCGCGGAAACGCACCCAGTCCTTCACCCCGGGCTGGCACCACTGCACCTCGCTCAGCGCCGCCAGACGGGGCAGGAGCATGTATTCCAGGTGGTCGTCAGAAGCGATGTACTCCGTCCAGAGGTTTGCCTGCACGCCGAGGATATGCGCCTGCTGCCCGGGTGTCAGATCGGCCATCGGGTCGAACGAATAGACTTTGTCGATGGTCACGCAGCCCCCGATCCCGAAGGGTTCGGCATCGGCGTCGGGCGACTGGTAGTAGTCGAAATAAAAATGCGAATTGGGGGTCATGATCACGTCGTGGCCGAGCTTCGCGGCCTTGATGCCGCCCGCGCTGCCGCGCCACGACATGACGATGGCGTCCGACGGCGCCTGTCCTTCGAGTATCTCGTCCCAGCCGATGATGCGCCGGCCGCGTTCGGCCAGGTATTTCCCGATGCGGTCGGTCACGTACCCCTGCAGGTAGTGTTCGGCCGTATAGCCGTCCTTGTCCCTGAGCCCCAACTGGCGGATACGCGCCTGGCAGCGGGGGCATTTCTCCCAGCGCACCTTCGGGCACTCGTCGCCGCCGATATGGATCAGCTCCGACGGGAACAGGCCGACCACCTCGTCCAGCACGTCCTCCAGGAATTCGAAAGTCTTCTCCTGCCCGGGGCACAGCACGTCGTCGGCCACGCCCCAACGACCCCAGACCTCGTACGGGCCGCCCGTACACCCCAACTCGGGGTAGGCGGTCAGCGCCGAAAGCATATGGCCCGGCAGGTCTATCTCGGGGATCACCGTAATGGCGCGGTCGGCCGCATACGCCACGATGTCGCGGATCTCGTCCTGCGTATAATAACCGCCGTAGGGCGTATCGTCGTAGTTGTCCCACTCCTTGCGGATCATGGTTTTCTTGCGGATGCTGCCCACGGTCGTCAGCTCGGGGTACTTTTTGATCTCGATGCGCCACCCCTGGTCGTCAGTCAGGTGCCAGTGGAAGCGGTTGAGCTTGTGGATCGCCATCACGTCGAGGTAGCGTTTCACCTCTTCGACCGAAAAGAAATGGCGCGCCACGTCGAGGTGCATGCCCCGGTAAGCGAAACGCGGGGCATCCTCGATGCTCACGCACGGCAGCACCCACTCCTCGCCGGGCGCAGGCTCCGTCCCGTAAACCGCCGCGGGCAGCATCTGCCGCAGGCTCTGCACGGCATAGAAAAAGCCGGGGAAACGCGACGCACGGACTTCGACGCCCTTCGGGGTGACATCGAGCCGGTACCCCTCTTCCGGTAGCGTTTGGTCGAGGACGAAGCGGATGCCCGAGGCGGGAAGCTCGTCGGCGACAGTCACGGGGTTCTCCCCGCCGGAGGTTTTCGCCAGCTGCGCGGCGAATTCCGCCACGGCGCGCTGCGTCCGCTCGTCGGCACGGCTGTCGCACACGACGCCTTCGCCCTTGACGGCGAACGTCCCGTGCCCGGGTTCGAGGTGGTTGGGATAAGGTACGATCGAGATTTTTGGATCGTGGGTGGCGCAGGCGGACAGACACACGCCTGCGGCAAAGGCCAGTAGCAATTTTTTCATAGAATAATCAGGGTTGTATCGTGACAAAAGTAGGAAAAAATCCGGATATGGCCCGCTGCGCAGGGAAATATAGCCGACAGAAACGGGCATCCACAGCGGATCGCCCTGTTTTTGCACAGGTTTTTCCCGGCGGAAGGCCCGATTACCGGGCATTTTTTATAACTTTGCGTCGCATAATTGCTCACAAAACTATGAAAACCGACTTTCTGGTTATCGGTTCCGGCGCAGCGGGCCTTTCGTTCGCGCTCAAGGCCGCGGCCCACGGGCATGTCACGATCGTCACGAAGGGCGAAATGAACGAGTGCAATACCAACTTTGCACAAGGCGGCATCTGCTCGGTGACCTACGCCCCCGACACATTCGAAAAACATATCCACGACACCCTGGTCTGCGGAGCCGGCAAATGCGACGAAGAGGCCGTCGGACTGGTCGTGCGCCGGGCCCCGGAGCTGATCCGCGACCTGATCGAATGGGGCACGCGCTTCGACAGGACTCCCGACGGACGTTTCGAGTTGAACCGCGAGGGCGGGCATACCGAACCCCGCATCCTCCACCACGAAGACCTCACGGGCGCCGAGATCGAACGGGCGCTGGTCGAGTCGGTTCGCCGGCACCCCGGCATCACGGTGCTGGAACACCATTTCGCCATCGACCTCTTGACGCAGCACCACCTGGGCGAATTCGTCACGCGCCATACGCGCGGGCTGGCCTGCTTCGGCGCCTATGTGCTCAACCTCGCCACCAACGAGATCGAGACCATGCTCGCCAAGTTCACCGTCGTCGCCACGGGCGGCTGCGGCAATATCTACTCCACGACCTCCAACCCGGTCGTCGCCACGGGCGACGGCATCGCCATGTGCCACCGCGCCAAGGCCATCACCGAGAACATGGAGTTCATCCAGTTCCACCCCACGACGCTCTACAACCCCGGCGAGAAACCCAACTTCCTCATTACGGAAGCCATGCGCGGTTTCGGCGCCATCCTGCGCCTGCCTTCCGGCGAGGAGTTCATGGACAAATACCACCCGATGAAATCGCTGGCGCCGCGCGACGTGGTGGCCCGCGCCATCTACCGCGAAATGACCAAGCGGGGCTCGGACTTCGTCTACCTCGACGTCACGCACAAAGACCCCGGAGCCATCCGCAGTCACTTCCCCAACATCTACGAAAAATGCCTTTCGATCGGCATCGACATCACCCGCGACTGGATTCCCGTGACGCCCGCGGCGCACTACTGCTGCGGCGGGGTGAAGGTCGACACCAACGGCGAGACCTCGATCAGGCACCTCTACGCGCTGGGCGAAACCTCCTGCACGGGGCTGCACGGAGCCAACCGCCTCGCTTCCAACTCGCTGATCGAAGCGGTGGTCTATGCCGACCAGGCCGCACGCCACGCTGCGTCGCTGCTCCCCAAGGTCGACATCCAGGAGGGCATCCCCGACTGGGACTTCGAAGGCACGCAGCACACCGAGGAGATGCTGATGATCATCCAGTCCAAGCGCGAGATGCAGACCATCCTGTCCAACTACGTGGGCATCGTCCGCTCGAACCTCTCGCTCAAACGCGCCATGCGCCGCCTCGAGATACTCTGGCAGGAGACCGAGGAGCTCTATAACAAGACCAAGCCCAACCGCGAATTATGCGAGCTGCGCAACATGATCGCCGTGGCCTACCTGGTAATCAAACAGGGCCGCGAGATCAAGGAGTCGGTCGGCTGCCACTACAACGCCGACTACCCGAAAGAATAACAAAGGTTTAAAATTACCGGGATATTCCGGCCGCATGCGACAAGCCTCTCCCCCGGGAGGGATTTGGGGCGGGCCAGGCTTGCAAACACGGCCCGAAGCCGTGGCAACAGCAGTCGCCGGCACCGGCTGCGCCGGATCCCGGCAGAAACATTCGAACAAATACATGACATTACAGGAAGAAATCACACGCCGCCGCACCTTCGCGGTCATCGCCCACCCCGACGCGGGTAAAACCACCCTCACCGAGAAGCTGCTGCTCTTCGGCGGTGCCATCCACGTCGCCGGGGCGGTCAAAAGCAACAAGATCAAGAAAGGCGCCACGTCGGACTTCATGGAGATCGAGCGCCAGCGCGGCATCTCGGTCGCCACGGCCGTGATGGGCTTCGAATACAAGGGCACCAAGATCAATATCCTCGACACCCCGGGACACGAGGACTTCGCCGAAGACACCTACCGCACGCTGACGGCCGTCGATTCGGTCATCATCGTCATCGACGGTGCCAAGGGCGTCGAGTCGCAAACCCGCAAACTGATGGAGGTGTGCCGTATGCGTTCGACGCCGGTGATCGTCTTCATCAACAAACTCGACCGCCCCTCCAAGGAGCCTTTCGACCTGCTGGACGAGGTGGAAAAGGAACTGCGCATCCGCGTGCGGCCGCTGGCCTTCCCCATTTCGAACGGCCCCACGTTCCGCGGGGTCTACAACCTCTACGAAAAGAACCTCTCGCTTTTCACGTCGGACGAAAAACTCACCGCCGACGCCCAGACCGCCGAGATTTCCGACCTCGCGTCGCCGGAGCTGGACAGCTACATCGGCGGAAAATTCGCCGAACAGCTGCGCTCGGACGTGGAGCTGGTCGAAGGTGTCTACGACGAGTTCGACCGCGAGGCCTACCTGCGCGGCGAGCTGGCCCCCGTGTTCTTCGGCTCGGCGGTCAACAACTTCGGCGTGCGCGAACTGCTCGAATGCTTCGTCCGCATCGCCCCCTCGCCGCGCCCGGCGCCCACCGCGACCCGCACCGTGGAGCCCGCCGAGCCGAAGATGACGGGCTTCGTGTTCAAGATCCACGCCAACATGGATCCCAACCACCGCGACCGCATCGCCTTCCTGAAAATCTGCTCCGGGACGTTCGAGCGCAACCATAACTACCTGCACGTACGCAGCGGCAAGCAGCTCAAGTTCTCCTCGCCGACGGCCTTCATGGCCGAAAAGAAATCGGTCATCGACTTCGCCTACCCGGGCGACATCGTCGGCCTGCACGACACGGG
>ERZ773241.953-NODE-953-length-30223-cov-4.912556_pt1 | contig 30223 bp, 26 predicted proteins | sample MGYA00580989_ERZ773241 | MGnify/ENA primary metagenome ERZ773241 (study PRJEB29015, sample SAMEA2737804) | human gut metagenome | biome: human gut; feature: human-associated habitat; material: faeces | place: China | collected 2012 ... | reverse complement strand
TCTTAATATATAAAAAAATTTCGCTACATACAGATACTTCCAAGAATCTCCTGTAACGCATTTTTGCTACTTGAATGGCATCTCACTACATCCGCATTGCAGCGTTCCGCCTCCTCCACTGCACACCTGGCCATCTTATGGGAAACCGTATTCGTGAACAGTACAATCAAATCTGGATTCCCAATCTGTTTACTTAAAGTTGCAGACATCTGTGTAAAGACTTTCGCTTTACAATTAAAACTTTTACAAACTTTTTTGTACTGACAGACCATTCTATCATGCCCGCCTATAATAACAACACTCATACCCAACCTCCCATTTTTAATATATTCATAAAACGCTCCGATAGCAGATATCTACAAAATCATCCGTTCTTGATCATCGGTTGCGTTCTAAATCGTATTATGGGAACGCTGCTATTAACTGATTAAAATCTTTTCTCGCAGCATTCCCCAATATTTATTAATCCAGATTTTCACCCAACGCTTTGCAGGATTGAATCCCCTCATCATCGGGCATTTCATTGCAGATCACGCTTTCACAAATCAAGACAGCTCCCGCCTCTTTGCATCTTGTCTCCCAGTCTCTCATCCACTCTCCATCTCCCCAGCCATAAGAGCCAAACAGTGCAATTCTTTTTCCTGAAAGTTTTGATTCACAAGAAGCAAACATCGGTTCAAATTCCTCTTCTTCCAATACTTCTGCTCCCATTGCCGGGCATCCGAGTGCAAATACTGTTTCGTCATTCAAATCTGCTGCTGTTACTGCTGATACTTCAAGAACTGCTGCTTCTTTTCCTGCCTCCTTAATTCCCTCAGCAACTGCATTTGCCATTGACATTGTGTTTCCTGACTGTGACCAGTAAATAACTTTAATTTCGCTCATTTCTTACCTCTTTCCCACTATTATAGTGCAATATTTTCAAGATTTTTTATGCTTACTCCCTGAGCAAGAAACCATATAATCTGCTCTTTTGCTTTCTCAAATCTTTTGAAAAGTGATGATTTTGCCGCAACATCCTCATAAACTTTCCAATATCCTGTATAAAGACTGTTCTCACCATTGTTTTTTAGATATCCCTCTACATCCTCAACCGGGTACCCTAGAAATAAGCCCATTTCATGCGGAAAATATTTCTTCGTCTGCATGTAGCAGCAATATCTGTCTGCAAATGTGTCTATAAGTCCTGAAATATCTTCTTCGTCTACGATATTCTTTTCATATCCGCTATTTTTCAGAATATTTTTCACACGTATATCAGAAAAATAATTTTCAAGAATATCTTTTTTATACAGAAGCATTGTCAACTTTTCTTTGCCTCTGAACAGAATCTTCCATGAAATATGTATCTCATTCATCAGACTGATAAGATAATCTGCCTGTTCATTATTTACATTAAATAGATTGGAAAATCTTAAACCACTTATCAGAGGTGCACATTGTAAAGCAATCTGAACTTCAAGATTATCAAGATTCATCTGTTTAACGATTTCAAATATTTCCTGACTCATTCCAGCCTCCTTATAAGATTTTTATTTGATTTAGTTTAATCTTATAAAAGTTAGACTTAACTAACCACAGTTATATTATTATATTTAAATATTGACGTCAAGTGCTTTATTGATACATTTTTTCATTATGATTATTCTATCCTGGCAAATAAAAAACACATATACAATGATTTCCGATAACGATAATCATTACACATGTGTCTTTCAATTTATTATTTTATTTTATATTTTGATTCTCTGAAATAGAATTAATTATTTCGCGTATTTTTCTTTTAAAGCTTTAAATGCCTTAAATGAACGCTTAATCATGTCTTCGTCGACACAATAAGATATTCTTACATATCCCGGGCATCCAAAATCTGTTGCCGCAACAAGAAGTAAATCCTCCTCTTTTGCTTTTTCACAGAAGTTCTCAGCATCAGATTCTAATGCTTTTACAAACATATAAAATGCTCCGTCCGGTTTGAAACATTCATATCCAAGCTCTGTCAATCCATCATATAATAAGTCTCTGTTCTTTTTATACAAATTAACATCACCTGTCTGACCTACGCATTTTGCAATAACCTTCTGAAAAAGACTAGGTGCACAAACATATCCTAAGGCTCTTCCTGCTCCACAAACTGCTGCATAAAGCTTCTTACTTTCATATGCTTCATCAGGAACAAGAATGAATCCAATTCTTTCTCCAGGAAGAGAAAGCGATTTACTGTAAGAATAACATACAATTGTATCGTTATAATACTTTGTAACATATGGAACTTCAACTCCATCATAAACAATCTCACGATATGGTTCATCCGTGATAATAAAAATATGAGTTCCATATTCTTCTGACTTCTTGCTAAGAAAATCTGCAAGTTTCTTGATTGTCTGCTCTGAATACACGGCTCCTGACGGATTATTTGGTGAGTTAATAATAACCGCTTTTGTATTCTTATTTACCAATTTTTCAAATTCATCAAAATTAATCTGGAAATTTTTTGTATCAGGTGCTACAACATTAAACTTTGCTCCTGCCGCAGTAACAAATACTCTGTATTCCGGGAAAAATGGTGCTATTGCAATAATCTCGTCATCTGGTGATGATGTAAGTGCCTTAAATGCTATTGAAAGTGATGCTGCTGCACCCATAGTCATATAAAGATTATCAGCCTTAAAATTTGTTTCATATGTATTATTAAGATAATCTGCTATTGCCTGTCTTGTCTCCAGATCTCCCTGTGCTGATGTATATCCATGAAGGGAGATAGAATCAAGGCTCTGTGTCAATTCCCTTATTGTCTTATTAACACAGTCAGGTGCCGGAACTGTCGGATTTCCAAGACTGAAATCATATACATTCTCAGCTCCTACAATAGCTGCTCTTTTCTTTCCATATTCAAATAATTCTCTGATTGCAGAACGTTTACTGCCTAATTCATACATGCTTTCTGATACAAACATAAAATCCTCCTTAATTTTACAAAACAAAAATCCCGCAGTTAAATCACATCCCGGAATAAAACGTTTCGTATCTGTCTCACAACTTATCTTATTTTATAACCATTTTCTGTAAAGGTCAATTCTTCTGTTTTTAAGTTCAGGATTAACCTGCCTGCAGGTATCCGTGTAGGATTTGTCAATCTGTGTCACAAAATATCCTTCTTTGTCAGAAATGCCTCCGATAATAATTCCTTTTGCATCTATTACCATACTTCTTCCAAAAAATCCTTTACCATCCGGTCTGTCGCCAATCTGGTTAACTCCAACAACCGGCGTAACATTCATTATTGATGAAGATTTCAATATAATCTCCCATTGATCAGAATTTGGCTTATAGAATGCTGCCGGAACACAAAACAAATCAGCTCCTCTTAATGACAAAGCTCTTGAAATCTCTGGAAATCTTGTATCATAACATATCCATACTCCAACTTTTCCAATATCAAGACTAAATATTCCAAGTCTATCACCTGAACTAAATTCATCAGATTCTTTTACATTAAAAGCATCAAACAAATGAATTTTTTCATAATTGCCAACAATTTCACCATTTCTATTTATTACATAACAGATATTGGTTGGTTTTTCTGCTTCATTTTTTCCATTATCACTCACATAGTCACTTGAAAACCGGGCAAATGAGCCACCTATAACATTAACCTTATAATTTTTTGCAACAGATTTAAGCCAATTGACAAAAAAACTCTCATTATACTTATTATATTTTGATGAACCGCATTGAGGTTTAACAAATTGTTCTGGCAGAACAATTAAATCAATATCAGAATTATACTTAAAAGCCTCTGCAATATATTTTTCTGCATTTTTCAATGTACTTTCATTGCCACCATTACAATCAAGCTGTATTCCACACACTGTGATAATTTCACCATGCATAACATTCACACTCCCTATCAGTTTTATAATATTCTACACCCGTAAATGCCACAATAGCAATACCTTAAATATACTAATATGCAATTTAAAATATTGTTACACGTGAAACTCAAACATGTGTTTTTTATGTTGCATATTAAGTAATTTTTATAATAATATATTATATAGTTTTATCTATCATTATCATATAGTGTATTTTGAACTCAGTTCACTTCCTAATATTTTGATTTTTCTTTAAATTTACTTATATCTTTTTAAATTGTATTATAAAGATTTTTTAACATAAACAACTGAAGTGAACTGAGTTCCTTTTTAATATCCTATATTTTATCTTGCAAATTCTATTATTTCTTAATTTGCATTATTTTGTGATTTACATTTTTTTGTGAACTATATTACTATATTACACTATTAATCACAATTAATTGTATCTTATTCATTATAATAAATAACTCCATGATATTGTTTTATTAATTATTACTCTGCCTCTGTTAAATTAATTTTAATTAAATTCATATATACATCTCCTATATTTCTCCGTTACATTAATGTAAAATTTTGTGAACTCAGTTCAAAATCACCTGAATCAAATTCAAATTTAAAAATCTAGGCAATGAAATTCAGGCACTGAAATTCAGATACTAAAATTCAAATATAATAATTCAAATATAATAATTCAAATATAATAATTCAAATATAATAATTTATACAATAAATCATTTTAAATATGGTCATAACTATAATATTATTGCATAATATAAAATATATGGCTTCTTATAAAAACAACTTCTTTTTACATTAAAATCACACAATATCACTTGATTTTAGGAGAATAGCATGTATAATAAGATTATAAATAATTTTTTGAACTACAGATAGCAAAGCTCTATTCTCGTTTGATTGGAAAGATAAAAAAGGAAGTACAAAAATGTCAGAAGTAATAAGTTTAATAAACGAAAAGGGTGGTGTTGGTAAGTCAACATCTGCAATCACTATTGCACAAATTCTTGCAATATCTGGTTACCAGGTGCTTCTTATTGACCTTGACCCACAGATGAACACAACTAAGATGTTTGGAAAAGATGAAGATAACAGTAATATTAATTATGAACATTTGTTCTGTGAAAAGCAGTTAAGAGAATCATCTGTACTAGAATTCATCAGTGAAACAGATTACAAAAATATTTCAATATTGTCTGCATCAAGAGAGCTCAACACTTTAATATACAAAATATATGATAAAAGCAAAGAAGTTAATGTTGAATTATATTTAAAACATAATTTAAGTTTCCTAAAAAAGAAATTTGACTACATAATTATAGATAACTCACCATTTAAATCATACCTTACAAGCTGTGCAATATGTGCAAGTGATAAGATAATAACTCCGATTTGCGTAGACAACTTCTCATATGATGGACTTATGTCTTTGCTCGATACAATAGAAACTCTTAATACAAAATATTCACTTTCAATCGAATTTGCCGGTATTTTTATGACAAGAGTTGCTGGCAGAACAACTTTATTTAAACAGATGTTTGAAAGTTATGAAAACATGTTTGGTGAAAGATTCCTTCCGGTCTCTATACGTAATTGTATTGCTGTAAGCGAATCTAACACAACATTTGAACCATTACTCACATATGACAAGCGGTGTAGTGCTGCACAGGATTATATTGAACTTGTCAACTACCTCGGATTAATGGACAATAAACATTTTAGAGAACTTGCGAAATATCTGAAAGGAGAAAAGTAATGGCTAAGAAGAATTTTGCTGCCGGCATGACAAAAACAGGTGTTCTTAATAATATGGGTGGTGAAAAGCTCAAGGAAATGCAGGCAAAAACTGAATATAACTTTCAATACATTCCAAAAGAGAAGATAATTTCTAATCCAAAAAATGAAAAATACAGCCAGGACGGTATTGATGCTCTCATGGAAAGTATTTTAATTAACGGTCTACGCCACAATCTTTCAGTAATATATGATGCTGATAATGATAATTACCGTCTTGTTTCAGGAGAAAGACGTTATCATGCAATCTGCAAGATGACTGATAAAGAATATAATACATTATTCCCAACCGGAATACCATGCAAAATTGAAAAATCCAATATTTCAGAGATAGACGAAGAAATTATGCTTATTTCCGCCAATCATGATGTAAGAGAAACATCAATGGAGGTAAAACGTTGGGAAGTATCACGTTTAAAAGAGTTATATGAAGCCAAAAAATTAAAAGGTGAAATCAAAAATATTAATGCAGAAATAGCAAAACAACTTAATATTTCTGAGAGACAAGCAAGAAAGTACACAACAGCAGAAAAACTTATTCCTGAATTAAGTGAACTGCTTAACGCCAATGGAATCGATTTAAACCAAGCTGATAAATTTGGTCGTCTTGATGAAGATGCACAAAAAAGTATCCTTGAAATTCTCAAGAAAAATGGAAATATTGACAATGCTGAATACCAGTCAATAAAGAAAATTTCAGAAGAACGTTCAGAAGAAGCTAAAAAATACAAAAAAGAACTAGAAGAAGCGGCTAACCAGATTAAAGTTCAGGAAGAAACTGTAAAACACCTTGAGGAACGTATACAGCAGCTTGAAAAAAATCCTCTTCCAACAAAAACAAAAGAAGACCTTGAAGATGAAATAAAATATATTACTGAAGCCAAGAATAAAGCTGAACGTGAAAAGGCAAAATTAGAAACTAACATTGAAAAAATGAAACAACAGCAAAAAGAAAAAGAGCAGCGACAAACTCAGATTTCAGATGCTGAACTTAAAAGGATTAATTCAATAGCAAAGGCTGAACAGGCACTTGCCATGTTAGAAACTAATTTTGATATACTAAAAAACAATAAAAATGTTATAAAAACAGACTATGACGTCAAGGTTAGATTGGAAATTTTAAAAAATCGTATGGATGATTTATTATCAAATATATGATTTATCTTCTAATTAATGCATATATCGTAAAACGCTGTATATTGCAATATTACAGCGTTTTTATGTTATATGAAGATTTTATCAAATAAGATAAAAAAATGTCATTTTAAGGAAATTAACGCATATTTTCTAAATCTACATTTTATTTTTACAATATATGTAGGTTTAAGTATTATCAAATATTTATTACAATAAGTATAAATGAAATGACTCATAAAAATATGGATGTAAATTATAAATTTAATATATATATATACATATATAAAAAACAGATATTGATAACTAAGAAGGGCAGGAGAGCAGTAATTATGGGCATTACCTGCTTTTTTTAATGTTATTTTTTTTCTTATTACAAGTTGCTTTTTGTATATGTAATGTCGTTTATTTAAAATAATGTGTTTATTTTTTAAATTTTATAGCATTTTTTTTTCATATTTATGTTTTTTTTTATCTATATAAAGTTGAATTAATTCTTTTTAATGTTGAAAACTTTCCCAATTTTTCTATATATTTTACAATCAAGGTATAGCTGGTATCATAAATGTATTCAAAGAGGAAGTAGTTAATATCAAAAAAAACAGATAATAAATAAAAAACGTATAATTTATTTTGTGTGATAAAAAACAGACAATAAAAACAGAAAAATGTGCACAAAAATAAGGCTGTTGTGGTTAAGCAGCCGAAAAATTATCAGAACCTATAGAAGACGGTGAACCTGGTCCGGTAGAATTATTAATCATAGAAATTATAATTGTTCTTAAAAGACCTCCAAGATTTGTAATCTCACGTTCGTGTAATATGTAATTATTATAAACAGTTGACAATGCGGTAATTACATAATTATAAGAGTACTGCATTGCAAGCTGAGCAAGATCATCATATTCATAATCCTTTATTTTTATAAATTGGAAATGAATATCCTGTTTTTCATTTTGAGCTGAAAAGAAATCAAAGCTGTCATCAGGAAAAACATTACTGCTGTTGACTGAAATTACAGTCTGATTAAAATCAGCTATAAAATCTTTGAATAATGATATATACTGATTAAAACATTCATCTTTTCTTCGCCTGCAGTTAAAGTTGTCATTGATCTCAAAACGAATTACTTTGTCATTAACTGAAATATCAAAAATATCTGATTTTTTACTTATAGCATCTTTGATAATACAAGGTCTGCAATAATCAGGAAGTACAAGTTTAATTTCTTTAAATGTTTTTGATACAGCTGTGAAAGGAGCTTTGATATTGAGATTGTCAATTTCAATTAATTCTCTTAGATGAATTCTTAATGTAAGCAGATTTTCAAGTTGAATAATCTGTTTCAATAAATCTAAAGACATGACAAAAAACCCCCTGCCGCCTTTATTGGCAGGAAGATAATAACTTTCGTAATCATTAAGACATACGGTAATATTATATGTAGAACTTTTACAATATGAAATATAATTGTACCTGCTTAATATTTCGAGATTATTAAAAATTGTCTTTATGTCGCAGCCTAATTCTTTAGCCAGTTGTAATGAATTGGCATTACAAATAACACCAAATTTATCTGGATGATAGAAATGGAGCAGTAACAGCAGTTTTATTGAATTGGATTTTAAGCGTGGCTTATAACCATAACGATTCTTTTCATTATGGTATATCTTTTTATATACGGTCTTTGTAGTAAGAACTTTATGTGGACAACTTTCACATATTACCTGAGCCGCTTTATATGTATCAGAATCCGTGTCAAAACTGTTTATAATATCACAGTATTTACAATTATGACATGTGTTATTATCATGGTCTATAACATTAATTGATTCTGATGCAGTCTCTGTATAATTTTTTTGTAAACCAAGAGATTGAATCAGCACGGCTTTGCCGATATTAGCAAATAAATCCACAGTTCTCACCACCTTTCTTGCATTATTTAACAATTTTTGAAGGAAAAAATCAAATCGGGATTTTTACTCGGTTTTTATCCACTTTTTGTTTTTTTTTGAATTTTTTTTAATATACATGTCTACATTTTTGAAACTTTGATGCGATTTACTCCAAATTTATCTACATAATTTCTTTAATTTTTTTTATGTAGAGTCTTCTGGAGATTTTTGCATGATTTACTCTAAATTTATCTACATCAATAAGTTAATGTTTTCTATAAGTAGCATATTTTTGTAAAAAAACCAGTGTTTAAGCCAAAAATGTAGACATCAAAAATTTTTTTTACGAAAAAAAATGTAGAAAAAGGAGATTAATTATATATAAAATTAACATATAAAATGATTTATGACAAATATCGTCAATAAAAATTGCCTTTTTTACTCTAAAATTATCTACATATCATTTTTTTACTCCAAATTAGTCTACTTTTTGATATTTAAATATATATCTACGTAGAATTTTACTCCAAAATTATCTACATTTCTTTTATAACGTCAAACTGATAGCATATTTGCAGTTGATAAAAAGATAATTAAAAATAAAATAAAATGAGACAGAGCCAGTAAAAATGCCATATTTATAAATAAATGACATGTAAAAACAAAATAATAACGACAAATATAATTGAAAAAGAGCGTTAAAGTACATTGCATAAAAAAAGAGAGCATGTAATAAATACAATACTCTCTTTTTTTAGTGATATGTTAAGTGACTGTTTTGACAACGATATTTTAATCAAAATGTAGACAATACGCTTATTTAAGTTTATCAGAAACCGAAACAGCCTTAGTATTATCAAAATGTAAATCTTCGATTTCTGCCGGTGAAAGAGGAAGAAAATGAATTACAAAAACACCATTTTTTAATTCAAAACTTTCGATAGCAATTTTGTTATCTACAAATTCCTGAAGACTTTCTTGTATAAGCTGAAGATTTTTCTTCTTATTTTTTAGTTTGAAACGTACAATCTTCTGGAAATATGTATAACTGTATTCATTAGTCAGACTTTCCTGATTAGCAATCTGTTCACGTTTTAATGCATAACAAATAATCTTTGAAAGATTGTTCTGCAGTACATCGTATGAAGATGAGGTTATTGAGATTAATTTTTTCTGGATTATAGCATTGCTTAATATTTCACCAAATTGTGCAATAGCATATGGTCGCTCGGCATCTTCCTTTATTGCAATATTATCAAAGAGGTTGAAATACATTTTGCTGCCTTCTTCTTCGTAAGAGAAGTTATATTCGACAAGCTTACGGCATGAATTGGAAATTTTGTTAAGTACATTTTTTCCGACATGATAATCAACAACCTCCTTGCCCAAAGTATTAAGATCGACAATAACAGATTTTTCTCTTGAAAATTCCTGCATATTAATGTTCGAGATAAAAGCATTAATAAGTTTTAAATCATTAGAATCCATTGACTTTGGAGGAGTAAGCTTACCCGTATTTACAGTAACTTCCAGAAGTTCCTGTCCATTTTCATCTGTAATAATTTCTTTAAGAAGATTATTTGATGCTGTGTCCATCATAAGTGTAAATGAAGATGGAGAGAAGAGTGGTCTGTTGAGAAGCTGCTCCGGGAACATTCTCATATATGAATCAATATTTCCTGCCAGGTCTGCCTCAATATATTTCCAGGCACTTATTATAAGGTCATTTTTTAATGAATTAAATATTGAATTATTTGTAAAAGTTGATAGTCCCGGAAATTCGATCAGAAGGCTGTTCGAGTTATCTTTCCACTCGGTTGCTTTTGTTTTATATTGTGCAATAATTTCGTCAAGCTCCATATTTCCGAACATATTGACATATTGGTCAATAGGGAGTGAGCGTGCCATATTTATAATATGGGAGAGTGGATGTTTAGGGTCATCAATGCTTATTGTGTCAACATCATTAATGTATGACTTGTACCATCTGGCACGTTTTTGCAAACGTGATTTTTTAATCTTGTTGACGATAGGAATCAAATCTTCACGGCTTGTTTTGCCTTCGAGATAGTCCATAAGTGTTTCGTCAATTAATTCTGTAAAAGTTTTTGCAGGAAATTTGAAAATTTCATGCTTCATATTAAAAAAATCGGCAATAGCAGGATCTATGTGCTTAGCCAATTCTTCGATAAACTGTCTTGAATATTGTTCCATTTAATAACCTCGCATTAGTAAAATTGCAAAATATTATATTTATTATAATCAAAATAAGAAATAAATGCAAATAGAAGTTGCGGTCAGGAAGCCTTTCTTAATTATTATTTGTTTATTTTGAAGTGGAGTGGTGGTATGGTTTTTTGGTTGGAATATAGACATATGTCGTCAATAGTGGTAAAATATAAAATAATTAAATAATTTGAGGATACACGTTATGAACGAAACAAAAAATAAAAATGATGAATTTCTTTATTCAATATGGAATTTTTTTGCGGCCAGCCTGTCAGAAAAGACACGAAAAAATTATTATAATGTTATAAAAGCTTATATAAAAATTACAGGTCACTCTCCTCTTGAGCTGACAGAATCTGATACAGAAAAGTACTTCAATGATTTAACAGAAAAAATACAAAGCAAAAGATTATCATATTCAACGGCACTGATGCGTATGTCCGTAATGCGTACGTTATGCGAATATATACGTGTACGTGAAAACAACGCCGGCAGAAATTATATTAATTACTTTAAAGATTATATATTACCTGATGAAAATAAAATAATTACAACTGATAAACTTCCTTGTGAAGATGATATATCAACAATTCTTGATCTTTCATCAAAAGCAGGCGACGATATGGCATATATGATTTTTTCATTAGTATTAAAATGTGGTCTTACTTCCGGTGAAATATGCAGTATGATGACAAATTTCATATTATATGATTCAAATGAATGTCTTTGTATACATTTTCCGGAAAAGAAAAGAATATCACGTATTATAAAGTTACCGGACGATGTCTCACAAATGCTGCTTACATACCTTGAAATACATAAAATAGCTGACGGACATATATTTTTCAACAAAAGAGGAACTGTATTAAAAATACGTGATGCTGAACGCCTTTTAAAAAAATATATCTCACAGGCCAAAAAATCTAATAATGATTTTCCGGATTTTACAATGCAGGATATGAGACATTGTGCATTTAAATACATGTTAAGTGGTGGTGCAAGCGAGGATGATGTTGCAAAATATGGAGGGATAACAACAAAATGGATGCACCGTTATCGTCAGGTAGTAAATGACAGTGCAAAGCTTTATGCTGCAGATTACAGCACAATTTCCATAAAACCTGCTGTGTACAAAAATTTAAGTTGATATTTATTCCAATATTTAATATGATACTATAGGTTAAAAAGACATAACAAATAATAAAAAGGTAAGGTATTTATGAGTATTTTAAACGTAGAACATCTCTCACATGGTTTTGGAGACAGAGCAATCTTTTCAGATGTCTCATTCAGGCTGCTGAAAGGTGAACACATCGGATTAGTTGGTGCTAACGGTGAGGGTAAATCCACATTTATGAATATAATAACAGGAAAGCTTATGCCTGACGAAGGAAAAGTTGAATGGTCGAAAAATGTGCGTGTCGGTTATCTTGACCAGCATGCCGTACTTGAACCGGGAATGACTATTGGCTCAGTTCTTGCATCAGCATTTGATTTTCTTTACAGCCAGGAAGAACGCATGAATGAAATATGTGCAAAGCTTGGTGATGTAGACGAGGATGAGATGAATTCCCTAATGGAAGAACTCGGCGTAATTCAGGACATGCTCACAATGCATGATTTTTATATGATAGATTCCAAAGTTGAAGAAGTTGCAAGGGCACTAGGACTTCTCGACCTCGGGCTTGACAAGGATGTAACAGAATTAAGCGGCGGACAGCGTACAAAAGTTTTACTTGGTAAGCTTCTTCTTGAAAAACCTGATATTCTGCTTCTCGACGAGCCTACCAATTATCTTGACGCCGAACATATAGAATGGCTTAAAAGATACTTAAATGATTATGAAAATGCTTTCATTTTGATTTCACATGATATACCATTTTTAAACAGTGTAATTAACCTGATTTACCATATGGACAATCAGCAGCTCAACCGTTATGTTGGCGACTATGACAAATTTCAGGAAGTTTATGCGATGAAAAAAGCACAGATGGAAGCAGCATTCAACAGGCAACAGAAAGAAATTGCCGACTTGAAAGATTTCGTTGCAAGAAATAAGGCACGTGTTGCAACCAGAAACATGGCTATGTCACGCCAGAAAAAGCTTGACAATATGGATATAATTGAGCTTGCTGCTGAAAAACCAAAACCTGAATTTTATTTCAAACAGGCCCGTACTCCGGGACGATACATTTTTACAACAAAAGATCTTGTAATCGGATATGACAAACCACTCTCGGTTCCACTCAATATTTCAATGGAACGCGGCAGTAAAATAGCCATGGTTGGTGCAAATGGGATTGGTAAGTCCACGCTTTTAAAAAGTATTCTTGGAATAATACAACCGGTTTCCGGCGAAGTTGAGCTTGGAGATTACCTTGAAATCGGTTATTTTGAACAGGAAAGTTCTCCTGATAACACAAATACATGCCTCAATGAAATATGGGAAGAATTTCCTTCATACACACAATATGAAGTACGTTCGGCACTCGCTAAATGTGGTCTCACAACAAAACACATTGAAAGTCAGATTCGTGTATTAAGCGGTGGCGAGCAGGCGAAAGTCCGACTTTGTAAACTCATTAACCGCGAGAGCAACATCCTTGTGCTCGATGAGCCAACCAACCATCTTGACGTTGATGCCAAAGATGAACTAAAGCGTGCTTTAATGGAATATAAAGGAAGTATACTGATGGTCTGCCATGAGCCTGAATTTTACGATGGTCTGGTAAATGAGGTATGGGACTGCAACAAATGGACAACACTCTCAGTTTAAAATATTAATCAAAAATGTAATTTTTTATGTGCTTCGGCATGACAGTTGAGTTTAAAGAAAGGAGTATCAATTATGGAAGAAAAAACTAATGTAATGCGTATCCTTGAACAAAAAAAAATAAAATATACAGCACACAGCTATATCAACACTGATGTGGTAAGTGGTGTTGACGTTGCGGCTGCCTTAAATGAAAATCCGGATAAAGTTTTTAAAACACTTGTAACAGTTGCAAAATCAGGCAAAAATTACGTTTTTGTAATTCCTGTTGCAAAAGAACTTGATTTGAAAAAAGCAGCCAGGGCTGTTGGGGAAAAATCAATTGACATGTTAAAATCAAAGGAGCTTCTGCCTCTTACAGGTTATATTCATGGTGGATGTTCACCTATCGGAATGAAAAAAGTTTTCCCTACAACATTTCAATATGAAGCCGAAAGCTTTGATACAATCATATTCAGTGCCGGAAAAATAGGCTATCAGGTAGAGATGCCTTTATCTTCACTTTCAAAAATAATCCGATATCAGACGGCAGATGTAGTCATTGAGGAGAATGTTAATGAATAATAAAATAAAATTACGCACTCCGGGATACTATAAAAATTTTCACTGCATTTCCTCAGAATGTAAAGATAATTGCTGTGTTGGCGGCTGGCAGATTGACATTGACGAAGAAACCGCAGAGTATTACAGCACAGTAAACGGAGATTTCGGGAAAAAATTACGTGACAATATTGATTATGATAATCTTTGCTTCAAACTCAAAGACGGAAAATGTCCTTTTCTTGACAATAATAATCTGTGTGGCATCTATAAAGAACTGGGGGAAGAACATATCGGAATTGTCTGTGATCAGTTTCCACGTTTTACAGAATATTTCGGTAATGTAAAAGAACGCGGAATCGGTCTTGCCTGTGAAGAGGCTGCAAAAATAATTTTAACGGACCGCAGCAATTTTTCTTATTCAGAAACAGATACCGACGAAGATGTCTTTGATGACAGTGAATTTGACAGCAGTCTTGCAGATATGCTTATGCTGTTACGTGACGAATTTATGTATGTAATTGAAAAAACTGATTATACTTTTAATCAAAAAATGATAATCATTATTAATATAGCTGCAGATTTTCAAAACCATATTAATAACAATGATTACAATTCAATGAACAAACTATACAAAAAAATAAAACAGCACGACTTCAATAGCTGCTTTATCAGCGATTTCCGCCAGATTTCATTTAATGAACTTGAACAAAATATGGCATCTGTATGGTACGCATATCTTGAACTAGAAACTCTGGGAGATGAATGGCCTGATTTTACAGATAAAATAATGGATTTTCTTCATCCTGAAAATTCGAATGCTTCTGAAAATAACGAACATGAAAGCAGGAAAATACAGTACAATCAGGCTTTTGAAGAATATACTAAATATCTTAATTCATATTATGCCGAAAATACTGCTGAGCTTGAAAATATTTTAAAATATTATATTTTCAGATATCTGTTAAAAGCCTCATATGACCATGATTTATTCGGAAAAATACAGCTTGCAGCTGCGAATATTGCAATTCTGCGTGATATGGAAATTTATCGTTTCATCCAAAATGGCAACAAATTTTCATCTGATGACCGAATGGATATTATTCATATCTTTTCGCGTGAAGTTGAATATTCTGAAGATAATCTTGAAACACTTGCCGAGGAGTTCATATTTGATGATATATTCAAATCTGAAAATATTATAAAATTATTCAATTTTAGTTATTGACAATTATAAATCACGGCGTATAATAAAGACAATTTAATAAAGCAAACCGTTGAAGTGGAGATAAAAATGAAAGATGTACTCACAGAGAGTCAGGGAAGCTGAGAACCTGGCAGCAACAATTCATTAAATGGACCACGGAGGGCATGGTCAAAGGATTTTTACTTAATCTTAGTATTCCATGACGTAAGGCATACGTTAATTGCCAAAGATATGTTTGTATCTTAATAAGTGTGTAAGTAATTATGAATCAAGGTGGCACCGCGGTGTACATTTTAACCGTCCTTGACTGGAAAGCATTGTATATGTTTTTCGGTCAGGGACTTTTTTATTTGCATAAAAACGGATTTTGCTTCGGAAAAACCAGGAGGACAAATCCTCTGCTCCCAGGAGCGGTCGCATTTTTCCTTCGGAAAAACTAGGAGGATTATTATGATTAAAGAAGCTATTAGTTTATTGGTTCAGCGTAAGGATTTAAGTTCTGAAATGATGTCTGATGTTATGGAAGAAATTATGACAAATCAGGCAACTGATGCACAGAAAGCATCATTTTTAACTGCTCTTGCCATGAAAGGTGAAACTATCGGTGAAATAACAGCGGCAGCAAAGGTTATGCGTGCCCATTGTGAAAGATTTTTAAATGATATGGATGTACTTGAAATTGTGGGAACCGGCGGAGATGGTTCTAACACATTTAACATATCAACATTGTCTGCACTAGTTACATCGGCAGCCGGAATTCCTGTTGCAAAGCACGGCAACAGAGCTGCTTCAAGCAAATGTGGAACTGCTGACTGCCTTGAGGCTCTCGGTGTAAAAATTGATATTGCCCCTGCACTCAGTGCACAGCTTTTAAAAGAAATTAACATATGTTTCCTTTTTGCACAGAAATATCATACAGCCATGAGATTTGTCGGTGGTGTCAGAAAAGAAATGGGAATCAGGACACTTTTTAACATCCTCGGACCTCTTGCAAATCCTGCCGGTGCAACAATGCAGCTTCTTGGTGTATACAGTGAAGATCTTGTTGAACCTCTTGCACACGTTCTAAAAAATCTGGGCGTAAAACGTGCTATGGTTGTTTACGGAACAGATTCTATTGATGAGATTTCGCTTTCTGCATCTACAAAGGTCTGCGAATTCAAGGGCGACGAATTCAAATCATATGAAATCACACCTGAACAGTTTGGACTTAAAAGATGCAAAAAAGAAGAGCTTATCGGCGGCATGCCGGAAGAAAATGCAAAAATTGCCCGTGAAATTCTTGACGGAAAAGAAGGTCCAAAAATGGATGCAGTGCTTCTTAATGCCGGTGCAGCAATCTATCTTGCCTCTGATAACCTCACAATGCAGGATGCAATAGAAAAGGCAAGAGATATAATCACAAGTGGTGCGGCTAAAAAACAGCTTGAAAAATTCGTTGAAAAGAGTAACGCTTAACTCAGTAAATATACGGCTTTGCAGGTTTTTGGAAAATTTTGAACCATGAAAAAAGTGAACCTTTTGCTATATAAAATTTCTTGTATAATATTAATAAAAACAGGTACGCCAATAAATACAATCCAATCGTAAAGGAATCCGGCGAACCCAAATTTATAAAAAAGGAGGCTTTTTATGAGCAAATTAAGCAGAAATCAGCGAAAGAAACTCTCTGCGGGACTTGCCGTGATTATGGCGGTATCACTGGCAATCCCTGCCGGAGTTTCATTCTCGCCACAGACTGTCAAAGCCGAAGGACTGACATCCGAGACGAAAGACGGTGACGCTTTCTATGATTTCAGAGATGGTTCTGTCGTTCCTACCGATACAGACGGTAAATCTGACATTACTTACGGAAATCTGACAATCAAGGTAGGCACAAAGAATGCATTTAACTATCATGGTAGTTACCATGGTACACTTTTTAAGGATGGTAACTCATTTGAAATCAAAGTAAACGGTCCTACAAAAATCACTCTCGGTGGCTGTCAGTATTCCCAGTCTGGTTCGATAACAGCTTCAAGTGCAGATGGTTCTTACACAGAGACAAAAGATTGTTATCACAATGCTTCAAATTATACTAATGAAGAATTGAAACTGCTGAATCTGCTAACATGATTGGGTTTGTGCAGTCTTTATCTGATAATAACAATAACCCATTAACTGTAGATTCATGCGTTGATATTCTGACATTAGGCTATACAGCAAAAGTAACAGGGTGTGACGAATCAAAAAAGGAAATTTATGTTTTAGTTATTCCTGATGCTAAACCAATTGCTAAAAATGGACAAAATATAAATTGTTCTGCTGAAATACAGAAAATTATTGCTGATATTATTGCTGCAGGAATCTTAACAGAAGCTGAATGCAAAGAAAGACTTTCATATGTGCTTACTGATGAAAATTATGCAGACATTGCAAAGTGGAAAGCTGCAATAGCACATTCGCAGGCTCCTATTAAAAATATTCTTATTGAAGCAGTAAAAGATGAAACTAAGGACGTATTAACTGATGCATATTTTACAGCTGCAAATAAATTTTATATTGCTGTATCCACAGAATATAAGAATGGGGCTGTTTCAGATGCATCTATGAACATTCGTGGTATAATCCGTGCATTAGATGAAGTAGCTTCTGTAAACGTAGGCGGCACAATATTCAAGCCTATGACTACGTTGAAACAGGCATTAAAAACATGTGTAATAGACGTTGATGAAGAAAATGCAGATAACCAGAATCTTTTAAGAATTCTTGATAGCATTTCTTTATAAAACAATTTGATATGGTGTGAATACCGCATAACAAAAATAGTCGCTAGAATGGCGGCTATTTTTTTGCACAGTTTTGTAAAAATCGGCTAAAAATATTAAATCTGTCTGTCATAACTTTAATAGATACATAAATTAAAGCATATTAAGATTTTTCGCATATCGGAAAAGATACATTAAGAGATTATATTAAATCTAAGAACTAATAACTATACATTTTTTATTATTAAAAACCACTAAAAAAACACCAATTTTTAGTCGGAAAATATAGGTATTTATATACAGTTATAGATAATTGTTATTTTTAAAGTATATAGACAAAAATTACACGAATATGCCGAAACGCCTGTAAATGTGGGGGTTAAGAAAAAATACAAAATAAGAAAAATGTATAACTTCGTTAAACCCGGATTTGACGAAGTTATATGTTATCCAATTACAAATAAATCTTAGCCATCAGAAAGCACCATTTCAACATGCTTAACTGAAATATCAAGATAATTAGAAATCTCATATATTGGAATTCCATTATCACTCAGAATAAATATAAGTTCATCCGTAGTTGTGCCTTTTTTTCTTTCCATTTCGATAAAATAACGAATCTGTGCATCATTCATTAAAAAAACCTCACTTATATCAATATTTAATTCTAACACGCTCATCAATTGTAACAATACAATCATTAATTTATGTTTATTATAACATAATATATCTATATTCTACAAGTAAAGTTTATAATTTGTTTACGATTTTCTTATAATTAATTTAATCATTATTATTTTTTATTCAGAGAAAAGTCTTATTTTAGACATATTTCTACTGTACTATAATAATTGTTCAAAGACATAGTTCTTTGATTTTTCTCCTCCCTATTAGAAAATAATAAACACTAAACTAAAAAGCACTTCTACTCCGGGAAGTGCTTTTAGTTTGTCAAAAAATAATTGCCAGGAATGTGTATACACAACATCCTGGCAATTATTACAATTCTATATAATTCTTTCAAGAAGATATACTCTGTTAAATGGAAATGAAAAATAATAACCATTTACAAAATCTGAAGTTTTTTCTATTACTTCTTTTGCAATTTCAACACCAACCGATTCGCCATCTTCTTTCGTAACACATTCTTTATAACGTGCAATTATTTCATCCGATACTTCAATTCCTGTCATTTCATTTTTCATAAACATGGCATTTTTCAGGCTTACAAATGGCATTATTCCACAAAGAATCCTTGCACCTGTTTCCTGCTTTATCTGCCTTAAACGTGCAATGCCTTTATCATCAAATACAGGCTGTGTCAGGAAAAATGTTGCTCCGGCATCCATCTTTTTTCTTACTCTCGATATTTCTACATCAAGATTTCTTCGTGTCTGGTTAATTGCACCACCATATACAATAGGTGAATTTTCAAACTGGCTCTCATTCATATCTTTAATTATATTCATAAGACCAACTGAATCAAAGTTAAAAACAGCCTTAACTGACTGTCTTACCATTGATGGTATAGGATCTCCTGTAATAACAAGAAAATTATTTATATCATTAAGATGTGCACCTAAAAGCTGCGAACGCATAGCAATAGCATTTTTATCGCGGCAGCATATATGCGGCATAACAGTCATCCCTGTTTCTTTATGAACCTTTTCTGCCATAAGAATTGAATCTGCCCTTGTTCGTCCTGACGGAGAATCAGGGAATGTAAGAACATCAACACCGCTTTTTTCCAGAATATGTGCTGCATCCATAAGCTTTTCATCATCACTGTCAACTGGCGGTGCAAGCTCAACAGCTATAAGTTTTTTGCCTGATTTATCTTTATAAAATGACTTATCTATCGGCTTAAACATAATTTTTTTCTCATGCTCTTCGCTGAAATGTTTTACCGGATGCATATTTTTTACTGCATTTTCAAGTTTAGCTATATATTCAGGTGTTGTTCCACAGCATCCACCTACAATATTAATACCTCTTTCTGCCATATCTGATGCTTTAATAGAAAAATATTCAGAATTATCTGCCGCAAATACCATTCTGTTGCTGACTGACTGTGGGTAGCCTGCATTAGGCAATGCCGTAAGATATTTTGCGGTATTAATCCCAAGTTTTTCAAATATTCCATACATATGCCCAGGACCAACACCACAATTAAGTCCGGCAGCATCTGTATATTCACAGTCTAATGCATCTGATATCAATTTTTTAGCAGAAAGTCCCGAATTGCTATATCCGAACTGATTTACAGCAAACTGCACAATAACAAAAATGTTACCTTTTTCTGCAATATATTTTAAAGCTTCTTTTATATCATCCATATCAGGAAATGTTTCAAAAACAATAGCATCAACACCTGATTCTATCATAGTTTTTGCAATAACTACATACTCATCGCTAACTTGTTTTTGCATATCATTATGATTATATGTTATAGGTCCGATATCTCCGGCAATAAAAATATCTTCATGTCCTTTTGCAGCTTCTCTTGCAATTTTACATGCACATTTAATACTTTCTTTAACATCTTCAATCTCATAATTAAGTGTAAATGTGTTACATGCATATGTATTTGTTCTTATAATCTTAGCACCATTTTCAATATACTGTCTGTGTATATCATATATTTTTTTACTGTCCTTAATATTGCAATATTCCGGTGGTTCTTTTGTATCATACAATGATGCAAAATAAGTTCCCATTGCACCATCAGTAACCAGAATATTACTCTTCAGATATTCAATAATTTTTTCTTTTCCATTTGCAGACATACAAATTCTCCAATCTCATTTATATCTTTTATTATACCAATATTTTGAAATACGTCAAACCATAAGAAAGTCCCCAGATATTATAAATTATTAAAGGCAGTAATCCCACTAGAGATTACCGCCTTTAAACTTAAAATGATTATATTTAGTCTTCAATTAATGAGTAAGGAAGAACATAAGTGTAAATAATACGGCAATAAGCCATGCAAATGCCTTTATTTCCTTTGCTCTGCCAATAAATAACATAATGAAAATATATGAAATCATACCAAATGCAATACCATAGCTGATATTGTATGTAAATGCCATAAATGCAATTGTAAGAAATGAAGGTACTGCTACTGAAATATCGTTCCAGTCAATCTTAGTAACCCCGCCCATCATAAGAACACCTACATAAATAAGTGCTGCTGCTGTTGCACTGCTTGGAATTAAAGCTGCAACAGGACTTAAAAACATTGCAATAAAAAATAAAACACCAGTTGTAAATGCAGATAAACCTGTACGACCACCTTCAGCAACACCGGATGAAGACTCAACGAATGTGGTAACTGTAGATGTACCACAGATAGCACCTGCACATGTTGCAATTGCATCTGAAAGCATAGCTTTTTCAAAATTAGGAACATTACCATCCTTATCAAGCATATCGCCTCTTGAACATGCACCGTAAAGTGTACCAAGTGTATCAAACATATCAACCATACAAAAAGCGAGTGCTGTAGTTGCTATGATAAGAACAAGGTCTGCTGTTGAATGATTTGCAAGGTATCCAGAGAAATTAAATCCATCAGTAAATACTTTTAAGAAAGATTCATTAGCCCATGCACCAAAAGCACTAAATGGATTAAAGCTTAAATTTTCTGTAAAGCCATTATAAAATCCCGGAACTGTGATACCAAGAACATAATATAAAACTGTTCCTCCAAGAATTCCCCAGAGAACTGAACCTTTTACTTTCTTGTATGTCATAACTGCAATAATAATTACTGCTGCGATAGTAACAAGTCTCGGCATTATAGTTGCCCATGTTGCATTACCATTTAATACGTTAAATGACGCAAGATTAACACATGTTGAAGGATCATTTACAACAATACCGGCATTCTGAAGACCTAAGAATGCAATAAACAGACCAATACCTGCTGGAATTGCCTTTCTTACGCAATCTGGAATTGCTGAGAATAATCTGGCTCTGATACCAGTAATTGTAAGAATTGTAAATACAATACCATCGAGAAGGACTAATACTAATGCATTAGCATAAGAAAGTCCGAATGTAAAACAGGCTGTATATACGAAAAACGCATTAAGCCCCATTCCTGATGCAAGTCCTAATGGCAGATTTGCAAGAAATGCCATAAGAAATGTACCAATTACTGCTGAAAGAGCTGTTGCAATATAAACTGCATTGTATGAAACTCCTTCAAGATTTGCGAACATACCGGCATTTACCATAAGAATGTAAGCCATGGCCATAAATGTTGTAATACCGGCCATAACCTCAATCTTTACAGTTGAGCCATGTTCTTTGACTTTAAAAAATTGTTCCATTTTTTCCTCCATATAATATTTAAAAAATACGTATATATTTTATAATTTTTTCATCTATTTTTCAACAATTTTATAATTTTATTTGACAAAAAAGTTGAATGAATTATACTAACTAAGAACATTTTAATATAACTACAAATAATTTGTTATTTATTATGAGGAGGAAAATACATTGAACAAAGATTTAACTGTAGGCAAACCGGAATCTGTCCTTTGGAAATTCTGTCTGCCGCTATTTGCAAGCATCATATTCCAGCAGCTTTATAACATCGCTGACAGCCTCGTTGCAGGCAAATTTATCGGTGAAAATGCACTTGCAGCTGTCGGTAACAGCTACGAAATCACACTTATATTTATTGCATTTGCATTCGGCTGCAATATCGGTTGTTCAGTAATTGTATCACAGTTTTTTGGTGCGAAGGATTACAAGAACATGAAAACTTCTGTTTACACGGCAATGATTTCAACTGCCGTACTTTGTGCCGTACTTATGCTTTTCGGTGTCTTATTTTGTGGTAACTTATTAAAACTTATAAAAACACCATCTGCAATTCTTAACGATTCAAAACTTTATCTTGATATATACATATACGGACTTCCCTTCATGTTCTTTTACAATATGGCAACAGGAATATTCTCCGCTCTTGGCGATTCAAAAACACCTTTTATTTTTCTCGCCGTGTCTTCCGTAACAAATATCTTTGTTGATATAATTTTTGTCAAAGCATTTAATATGGGTATTGCCGGAGTTGCGTGGGCAACATTTATATGTCAGGGCATAAGTGCCGTCCTTGCTGTAATTGTGGTATTTTTAAGATTATCAAAAATAAAAGTCCTACAAAGATGTCCTGTTTTTTCATTTATCATACTTGTAAAACTTTTAAAAATTGCTATTCCAAGTATTTTGCAGCAAAGTTTTATCTCAATAGGCAATATCATTAGTGTAATTAATGAATTCGGTGCCGGAACTATTGCCGGATATTCTGCTGCCGTCAAATTAAACAATCTTGTCATAACATCATTTACAACTCTCGCAAATGGTATTTCTAATTTTACCGCACAAAATCTTGGTGCTGGTAAAAGCGAAAGAATCCGTGATGGATTTAAGGCAGGGCTCAAAATGGTCTGGATTATAAGCATACCACTGGTACTTTTATATTTCTTTGCTGGAAAACAGCTTTTATATCTGTTTCTTGATAATCCTACAAATACAGCAATTCATACCGGAATTATGTTTCTGTGTATATTATCACCATTTTATTTTGTTGTATCGACAAAACTTGTCGCTGACGGAATTTTAAGAGGTGCAGGACTAATGAGCAGATTTATGATAACAACATTTACTGACCTCATATTAAGAGTTGTTCTTGCTATAATCCTTTCAAAACAATTCGGCTCAACCGGAATATGGTGTGCATGGCCGATAGGATGGTCAATAGCAACTACTCTCTCCGTCATATTTTACAAAAAAGCAAAATTTCATATGTAGATTATATTAATACTCAGCACTTTCCTTATCTCCATGACAAAAATGGCGTATCACTCACTGATGTGAACTGATACGCCGTTTTTATAATAATCTTAAATTTTACTTTTGTTTTTATAAATCTTCTTCTATATGTTCTCTTCCCTGTGCAATTATTGTTCTCACATGACCATCCGCAAGAGAATAAAACACTGATTTGCCTTCTCTTCTGCTCTTTACAAGTTTACTCTGTTTTAAAATCTTTAGCTGATGTGAAATAGCTGACTGTGTCATATTCAGTGCAGCTGCAAGATCACATACACATACTTCTGCTTCAAACAATACAAACAGTATTCTTATTCTGGTCGAATCCCCAAACACCTTAAACAGTTCAGCCAAATCATATAATTCTGTCTCTTCCGGAAGTGTTGTGTTGACTATCTTTAATAAATCGCTGTGAACCTCAATTGCATCGCATGTCTCTGCATCTTCAGTTCTGCCAACTTTAATAGGCTTAATATCCTCTGTTCTCATCCAGTCACTCCGTTTCTTAATCTTATCATTTGCCGGCATTTAATGCACGTATTGCATTTAATACAGCAATCACCATAACTCCAACATCTGCAAATATTGCAGCCCACATATTGGCAATACCTAAAGCTCCAAGCACAAGACATATTATCTTGATTCCAATAGCAAAATATATATTTTCATATACAATTCTGATACATTTCTTTGATATATGAATTGCTTTTGAAATTTTTAAAGGATCATCATCCATCAATACAATATCAGCTGCCTCTATCGCTGCATCTGAACCAAGTGCACCCATGGCAATACCAATATCAGCACGCGAAAGTACCGGTGCATCATTTATTCCATCACCGACAAATACAAGTTTTTCTTTTGCCGGTTTCTTTTCAAGAAGTTCCTCAACTTTTGATACTTTATCGGCAGGAAGCAATTCACTGTATACGTCTGTAACTCCAACTTCCTTTGCAACACTTTCAGCTACTCTCTTTGCATCACCTGTAAGCATTACAAGTTTTTTCATTCCAAGTTTCTTTAACTCTTCAAGAGCCTGCTTTGTATGCGGTTTAAGCTGGTCAGATATAAGGATATGTCCTGCATATGAACCATTAACTGCCACATGAACAACGGTTCCAACGCTGCCACATTCTTTACATTCAATGCCAAGACGCTTCATAAGCTTTATATTTCCAGCTGCAACACTAGTTCCATCAACAACTGCTGTAACACCCTCGCCGCTTATCTCATTGACATCTGAAACTCTGGTCTGGTCTATCTCTTTTCCGTAAGCCTTACAAAGACTTCTGCTTATAGGATGTGATGAGAAGCTTTCTGCATAAGCAGCATATTCAAGCAACTTATCTTCCGGAATTACTGCATCATGAATTCCAGCGACTTCAAATACACCCTTTGTAAGTGTTCCTGTCTTATCAAAAACAATATATTTTGCTTCTGACAGTGCCTCAAGATAGTTAGATCCTTTTACAAGAACACCTTCTTTGCTCGCACCTCCAATTCCGGCAAAAAAACTTAGCGGAATACTTATAACAAGAGCACAAGGACAACTTATTACAAGGAAAGTAAGTGCTCTGTATATCCACTGATCCCACGCCGGGTCAAATCCTATTATAAGACTGACAATCGGTGGTAAAACAGCAAGTGCCAATGCACCATAGCAGACCGCCGGTGTGTAATATCTTGCAAATTTGGTAATAAAATTCTCTGAACGTGATTTCTTTGAACTTGAATTCTCAACAAGATCAAGAATCTTTGAAACTGTAGAATCACCAAATTCTTTTGTTGTCTTAATTTTTATAAGCCCTGTCATATTGATACAGCCGCTTATTACCTCGTCACCCTCTTTTGCATCTCTTGGAAGACTTTCGCCTGTAAGGGCAGCCGTATTAAGAGTTGTTGTTCCATATTCAACAATACCGTCAATAGGAATCTTTTCACCAGGCTTAACAACGATAATACTTCCAACCTCAACTTCATCCGGGTCAACTTTTTCAAGCTTTCCATCTTTTTCAATATTAGCATAATCAGGTCTTATATCCATAAGTTCGCTGATGTTTCTTCTGCTTTTCCCTACAGCATAACTCTGAAAAAGTTCGCCAATCTGATAAAAAAGCATAACTGCTACACCTTCAGTATACTCACCCAGAATAATAGCACCTACAGTCGCAACTGCCATAAGAAAATTCTCATCAAATATCTGTCTGTTTAAAATACCTTTAAATGCTTTCTTTAAAATGTCATATCCTATTACAAAATACGGAACAAGATATAAAACCAGGCTAAGCCATCCTTTTACCGGAACAAAATGTAAAACAACAAGCAAAAGAAATGCAATTATAATTCTTATCAGAACCTTTTTCTGCTTTTTAGTCATACAATCACCCTTTCCAAATGAAATGATTAAATGTAAATTTCACAATCATCTTCAACCTTTTTACAGTTCTTTAAAACATCCTGCATAACAGCCTTTACATCTGCACCATCTTCAAATTCCACATTCATTTTAAGTGTCATAAAATTAACTACTGCGTCTTTAACTCCAGCAGTCTTTTTTGCTGCTTCTTCCATCTTGTTAGCACAGTTAGCACAATCAACCTCAATTTTGTAAGTCTTCTTCATAATAATCCTCCTTGTTTTTTCGGAGAAAAAATGCGACCACTCATGGGAGCAGAGGATTTGTCCTCCTTGTTTTGCGAAGCAAAATCCGAATCCATTGATGAGGAGAGGACTTAGCCTCCTTGTTTTGCGAAGCAAAATCTGATTAACTTTTATTCATTGTTTCATATGAACAACTATTCATATGTTTGATTGTATTATAGCACTTAGAATATATAAGTCAATATTTTTCTTTACTTTTTCTGCCTGTTTTTTTAATTATTTCACTCTTAAAATATCTACTGTATGTGCACCTGCACCAATTAAATCAGCTCTCTCACATATTGCAAGCTGATAATCAAGAAAGTACGTAAATTCCTCTTCGCTTAACTTATTAAGAAATGGTCTCATATAATTTGCAGCACCATCCGGCGAGAGAATCTTAATTCTTTCTATGCCTTCACACCTACTGTTTAATCTGTCAATATCTTCAATTCTTACATAATCATACAAATCTTTTGTTGAATTAATTGTGTGAAAATCATCAGTAAGACGTTTATCTTTCATTACATCAAGTATATTGCGTTCTTTAAAAGCATATGTAATAACTCCGTATTCATTCATAACATATGCTACAAGAATAACACCGCCTTTTTTAGTGACACGTTTTGCTTCATTTAATGCCTTTAACTTGTCATTTTCATCAAAAAGATGATACATTGGACCAAATAAAAGTGTTACATCATAAAAATTTTCCGGAAGCTTTGATAAATTTAATGCGTTTCCCTGTCTGGCATTTACTGAACTTTTCTTTGCTTTCAAAATTCCAAGATTGTGCTTTACAAGTTCAACAGCAGTAACATCATAGCCTTCATCTGCCAATGGAACTGAATATCTTCCGGTTCCCGCACCTATATCTAATATATGTATATTACTGTCAGCTATTCCTCTATATCTACACTCGTTAATATAATCATGTATATACTTCATTGATGTATTAAACTCGACTCTTCCATGTCTCGAATCAAGTCTTTTTTCTTCATTAAACTTGTTATAATAAGCTTCAATCTCTGTCATTGCAGCCATAATCAATATCCTTTCTTAGTAAGTAATTCCTTTTTTATATAAGAAAAAGTTTCATCTTCACCTTTTTGTGCAAGCATTTCAAGCAGCTTATGAAGAAGTTCATCAGTATCAGGATGTATAACATAATGCCCTCTTCCTCTCATATAATATTTTAAAGAATCTGCATCTGTATATTTTTCTTTATTATAAGTTTTACTTGCTGCAACCCTGTCACAAAACATTTCAATAACATATTTTAACGGCATCTTCATTCCTACAAGCTCAGGTGTATCTTTTTTTGAGGAATAATCTATCCAATATTCATAATGATGCCTGTTTCTTCCTTTATGATGAAGCCACGCTGATGAATACCCCTCATGCTCACGCTGTGCATTATTGGGGCTTCTGTCTCCTTGAAAATACTTAACTCCCGGTATAAATTCCGTCGGTGAATATTTTGACAAATCATGTGTAAGCCCCTGCTTATACAGTCCGACACGAAAACAATGTTTCATAACCAGAAATCTATGCTCATTAATTGTTGTCAAATGTCCAAAAAAATTTTTGATAATTTTTGATACCTTCATTTTATTTCTTCCACCAAACTCTATATTTCAGTGTTTTTAACTGATTTTTCATCTGCTTTTCTGTTAATATATACCCTGAAAAGAGCATATGCAACCGAACATAATGGTATAAAAGTAAGCATTCCGGCAACACCAAACAGGCTTCCACCGACTGTAACTGCAACAAGTACCCATATCCCGGGAAGTCCTACTGAACTGCCTACCACATGAGGATATATAAGATTTCCTTCTATCTGCTGTAATACGAGAAATAATATAATAAATGCCAAAGCCTGAAGCGGATTAGACATACATATAAGCAGTGCACCAACTATGCACCCTATAAACGCACCTACAATAGGAATTAAAGCCGTAACTGCTATAAGAACACCAATAAGCACTGCATATGGCATTCGTAATATCGTCATGCTTATAACAAACATGCTTCCAAGTATACATGCTTCAAGACATTGTCCGGATAGAAAATTGGAAAATGTTGTATCCGCAATTTGCATAACTTCAAGAATCTTTTTATTGGTCTGTTCAGGCATAAGTGCATACATTACTTTTTTCAATTGTCTTGCAAGTGTTTCTTTTTGAAATAATACATATATTGAAAAAACAAATCCAATAAAAAATGTTGTAACACCTGATATTATTCCACTGACAGCATCAATGCCGCCGGATATGACACCTTTAGTTCCATCTGTAAGAAAAGATGCTACGGATTTGAGCAGAGCTGACCAGTCAATATTGATTCCTTTTATATATTCTTCAATCTCAGGAAATTCAACAAGCTTACCAACAGCCCACTGTTGAAGCTGAGCCGCCGCCACCGGAATAACCTTAATAATCTCTGCAATCGTCTTTCCAATCTGTGGTATCAACACAATTAACACAACTGTCATTATGAAAATAATAGCAGCTAATGTTATAAGATACGAACATAATCTTTTGATACGCGGCTTTTTTTCAAACTTTTCTCCTTTGAAAAGATGTTTTTCAATAAAACGCATAGGAACATTAAATATAAAAGCTATAACAAGTCCGGTTATAAATGGCATTATAATTCCAACAAAATTACCAATAACTGAACCAAACATAGCAAGATTATTAAATATCCAATATACGAATATCAATACAATACCCGAGAAAACTATTCTTTTAACAAGGTTATCTTTTAACAGCTTTTTCATAACAACTCCATATATAATTACATAAATTTATCAGTTTCGATATGTTAAAAAATATTAGTACATTATATGTATTATTAAATAATATCAAACTACATAATCTACGTCAATAAAATTTTTATTAAACAAATTCAAAAACTGTGTTAAAATAATAAAATATTTACAGCATTAAAACATATATGGAATCGAGGGTTATCATGTCTGATATCAACAATGCAAAAAAAGAAAATGATTTTTCAAAAGGAAGTATCATAGGACATATGCTTAGACTTGCCGGACCTATGACACTGGCACAGCTCGTTAATGTTCTTTATAATATTATAGACAGAATTTTTATAGGTAAAATCCCAAATGACGCAACTAATGCACTTACCGGTCTTGGGGTTGCATTTCCTATATGTACTGTAACAATTGCATTTGCCAACCTTGTTGGAATGGGCGGGGCACCTCTCTTTTCAATTGAACGAGGCAAGGGCAATGAAGATGAAGCCAAAAAGCTACTCGGAAATTCATTTTCCCTTCTTATAATATTGGGGCTGCTTACAGGTGTTACAGGATTAATCTTCAAAAAACCGCTGTTATATCTTCTTGGTGCAAGCAGTGCAACATTTGACTACGCAAATCAATATATAACAATATATCTTTGCGGAACAATTTTTGTAATGTCAAGTCTTGGTCTTAATTCTTTTATCAATGCACAGGGATATGCCATTATCGGTATGCTGTCAGTAACAGTCGG
>ERZ773241.921-NODE-921-length-30842-cov-4.829928_pt1 | contig 30842 bp, 30 predicted proteins | sample MGYA00580989_ERZ773241 | MGnify/ENA primary metagenome ERZ773241 (study PRJEB29015, sample SAMEA2737804) | human gut metagenome | biome: human gut; feature: human-associated habitat; material: faeces | place: China | collected 2012 ... | reverse complement strand
CGATGCTGAATATCTGTATCGTGTTCGCCCAGCTTGAACGGGAAACGATACAGAAGCGGGTGACGGACGCTTATTATTCCCGCAGCCAGCGAGGCTTCAAGATGGGTGGGAAAGCCCCTTACGGCTTCCATACAGAGCCGATTAAGATGGACGGTATCAACACAAAGAAGCTGGTGGTAAACCCGGAGGAAGCGGCAAATATCCGGCTGATGTTTGAGATGTACGCCCAGCCCACAACCTCCTACGGGGACATTACCCGGTACTTTGCCGAACAGGGAATTTTATTCAACGGCAAGGAACTAATACGCCCCACGCTGGCGCAGATGTTACGCAATCCTGTCTATGTGCAGGCAGACCTTGATGTGTACGAATTTTTCAAAAGTCAAGGGACAATCATTGTCAATGACGCTGCCGATTTTACCGGCATGAATGGCTGCTATCTGTATCAAGGGCGGGATGTGAAGCCCAGCAAAAAGAACGACTTGAAAGACCAAATGCTGGTGCTGGCTCCCCATGAGGGCATTGTCCCCTCCGACATCTGGCTGACCTGCCGCAAGAAGCTGATGAACAACATGAAAATCCAGTCTGCCCGGAAAGCCACCCATACATGGCTGGCGGGAAAAATCAAGTGCGGGAACTGCGGGTATGCCCTTATGAGTATCTTCAATCCCTCCGGCAAGCAATACCTTCGCTGTACGAAACGGCTGGATAACAAGAGTTGTCCGGGGTGCGGGAAAATCATCACTTCGGAACTGGAAGCGGTTGTTTATCAGCAGATGGTAAAGAAACTGGCAAGCTACAAGACGCTGACAGGCAGAAAAAAAGCGGCAAATGCAAACCCGAAAATCGCCGCCCTGCAAGTGGAGCTTGCCCATGTGGACGGCGAGATTGAAAAACTGGTGGACAGTCTGACGGGCGCAAACAATGTGCTGCTCTCCTATGTGAATGTGAAGATAGCAGAACTGGACGGGCGCAAGCAGAACCTTCTGGCGAGGATAGCGGAACTAACGGTGGAAGCCATTAGCCCGGAACAGGTCAGCCAGATTTCCGGCTACCTCGACACTTGGGAGAATGTATCTTTTGACGACAAGCGGCGGGTGGTGGATTTGATGATTACCACCGTTGCCGCTACAAGCGACAGCTTGAATATCACATGGAAAATCTGACGGGCGGAACCCCTCCCGTCAGATACCTACCCTGTGTAGTCCCTTGTAAACTGTACTTTTGTTGTGTTAAAAACTTTTTATGGTGCATTTCCAGTAGGAAATATGGTTCAGTATATTAGTTCATTAAAAAGATTAACAGAGAGCTTTGGTGAGCTAACATTATCAATTGCAGAAAATAAGATTTATTGTGAACATCTAAAAAAACTATTTGAATATCTTGATATTGATGCTAGTAATGAAAATAATGTAGATATTTTAGAAAATGTTGTTGAAAAGGAAATCTGTATAGAATTTAAGAATGTTTCATTCAAGTATCCTGGAAGTGATACGTATGTTTTAAGAAACATTAATGCGGAATTCCATAGCGGAAAACGATATGCGATAGTAGGAATGAATGGGTCAGGAAAGACTACGTTTGTTAAGTTGTTGTGTAGATTGTATGCTCCAACAGAGGGAGCAATTTATATAAACGGGATTGACGTTAAAAGAATTGATTACAAAGAGTATCTTAAGAATTTGGCGGTTGTATTTCAAGATTTTCAACTTTTCTCATTCGGCGTTGGACAAAATGTTTCTGTAAATACAGATTATGACAAATTGAAAGTTGAGCAGTGCCTAATGAAAGCTGGGATATATGATAGAGTTAGTAAGATGTCAGAGAAATTAGAAACATGCTTATATAGGGATTTCTCAGAGAATGGCGTTGAGATATCTGGAGGTGAGGCACAAAAAATAGCATTAGCAAGAGCATTATATAAAGAAGCATCAGTAATGATTTTGGATGAGCCGACAGCTGCTTTGGATCCGATAGCTGAGGAAGAAGTTTATACAAAGTTCAGTGAAATTAGAAGTGAAGGATTGACAATTTATATTAGTCATAGATTGTCATCATGCAAATTCTGCGATTCTGTCAATGTATTTGATTGTGGTACTATTGTTCAAAAAGGAACTCACGAAGAATTAGTAGCAAATAAACAAGGAAAGTATTATGAATTATGGAATGCGCAAGCTCAGTACTATCGAAATTCTTCCAGATAGGAGAGTGCCTTATCGGTAATTACATTGGTGATATATTGGTTTGAAAAGGTTACTTTTCCGTTTTCCTTCAGGACATCCGTATCGGTGTTGCCTGCACAGCCCATGGCCCAGGCACCCTGATCATCCGTGAGTATAAAAAGAATATTTGTTTTTTTATGTTCCATACATGGAAATCCTTTCTTTCAGAGTCTGGTACATATGCAGCAGCAAACAGGAAGCCGCATAGCTTCCTGTCTGCTTTTTCAGGGAAGGGTAAAGGGATTATTTACCAAGCTGTGCCGCGATTTCTTCAAGCAGAGTATTCACGCCGTTATCTTCCAGCGCTTTCTGGAATTTGGGAATGTTTTCGTCCGGATCCACCATGCCTGTCTCCAAAGCCTTCGCATATTCTTCCACAGTACTTGTGAGTGCTGCGATTTCAGATTCCACAGGGGCATTATCGAAGGTAAAGCCGTTATGAGGAGCGGTTATGGCGGATTCATTGTATTCCATAAACACCATTGATGCACAGGATATCTGTATTCCCAAGTTCACCCTGCAGCCGCTGGCGGAGAATTCCGTGAGGCATGCCCGTCTGCTTCCCGGGGAGGATCTTTGTATCCGTATCCGAGCATGGAAAGAAGAGGGGAAGGCACTGATTGAGGTTCATGATAATGGAAGGGAATGTGACGCACAGGAGCTGAACCACCATATCCGTTATGAAAAGACCGACCTTCAGGTTTCAGGCGGGTTCGGTATCCGTAATGTCGATGAAAGGATTAGTCTTTGGTATAACGGAGGGAGCGGACTTGTATACCATAATGAAAAGGACGGAACACTGACGAACCGTATTATTCATGATATCACACAGAAAAAAACAGAGCCCGACAATCTGGGGCTGCCCGTGACAGCATTATACGGATACGTTCAAGTCAGGCAGGGAACTGGTGCACCTGCTTCTGGATGTGGTATCCAAAGGCGGAAATCTGGCATTAAACCTTGCGCCCCAGCCGGACGGCGAGCTTCCCGGACGGGCAGTGGCCTCTTTGAGAGACATGGGCAGATGGCTCCGGATGCATGGAGAGGGCATCTATGAAACCGTTATTGCAGAACCCTTTTTTGAAAGAAATATTAAATATACAAAAAAAGGAAAGACCATATATGCCTTTTATTTATATGAAGATTATGCCAGACTTCCGCTCCGCGTTCATCTTACGGTACCGGATAAAATCAGCAGGGTACGGCTGATGCGTACCGGGCAGGATATCCCTTTTGAACAGAAAGAAAATAAAATTATCCTGGATACGGAAACAGCAGACAGAAATACCGCATTTTATGCGGACTGCTTTATCCTGGAATAAAGCTGTATCAAACTCCCAACATAAATACATCCTTCTAAGCACATACTAAATGTGTCGGAGGATGTATTTTTTTGCTGAAAAAATTAAAAAAGAACTCTAACAATATCATTTTATGCAACAGAAAGGAGTTTTACTATGGATAAAAACGGTAATAGTCTTGCCATAGCCAGTGTCCCCTGTCAGAAGTGGAAATCCACCTATGATCCCCAGACCGCATTAAAAAAGGGAACGGTATTTCCGGAATTAAATTTGCCTTTTTTCAAGGCGGATGACTCGGATGAGATTCCCTCCGGAAAGGGAAGCGCAGATGGAAAGAACCCGGAGCAGGAGGAGAGAGAAGCGCTTATGGCTAAAATCGACGAAGCCGGCTTTGTGGTAAATGATCTTACGCTGTATCTGGACACCCATAAAGAGGATGAAGAAGCGCTCCGTATGTTTGAGGAATATGCGAACCGAAAGGTTATGCTGATGAAGGAATTTGCTGAGAAATTCTATCCTTTGTCTCAGAACTGTATGGTCCTGTGCGGAAAAGAAATGAAAACATTCAGCTGGACAGACGGTCCGGCGCCTTGGGAAGGAGCGTGTATCTAAATGTGGGTATATGAAAAAAGACTGCAGTTTCCGGTAAAAATTACAAAAACCTGTCCGAAGACGGCACAGATGATTATCAGCCAGTACGGAGGCCCGGACGGTGAGCTTTCCGCATCCATGCGGTATCTGGCCCAGCGCTATTCCATGCCTGTGAAGGAAGTGGGAGGACTGCTGACAGATATAGGAACAGAGGAGCTGGCTCATATGGAAATTATCTGTGCCATGGTTTACCAGCTGACAAAGCATCTGACAATAGAGCAGGCTAAGGAAGCCGGTTTTGACGCGTATTATATTGACCATACTACAGCGCTGTGGCCCCAGGCCGCGGCAGGCCTGCCCTTTACGGCGGTTGAATTCCAGTCCAAGGGAGACGCCATCGCCGATTTGACAGAGGATTTGGCAGCCGAGCAGAAGGCAAGGACAGTTTATGATAACCTGCTTCGTATGATAACGGAGCCTGAAGTAAGGGAACCGCTTAAGTTCCTGCGTACCAGGGAAATTGTCCATTTCCAGAGATTCGGAGAAGCGCTGGAAAAGACGAAGGATAAGCTGGATTCCAACAATTTTTATTATTTCAACCCGGAATTTGACAAGGAAATGAAAGACAAGGATAAGTTCACCATGTAAGCAACAGCTATGGGATAAGACGGTAAGGGCGGCCATTCATTGGATGCCTTTGCCGTTTTTTCTTGCTTGAAACGCTTACCTCCTCATGATATAATTGCGGAGATAAATTGCGTGAATCTTTTCTCAAAATTATCTGACAGAAGGATCCGTATCTTTCATCAATGTCATTTGATAGCAGGAGCAGGAAAGGGGGATATCTTATGGTACCAAGTCTCGCAAGGATGTCTGTAATAATCAAGTCTCAGCATGAAACCTCCGTTATGACGGGAAATTATGAAATGGCCTATATATGCGGCCTGCTGTGCAGGCTGACAGGAACCGTGCCGCCTTCTCTGGAGACACCCGTTCAGCTTCAGGAAGATATGATGAAGCTTCTGGAGAATTACAGCCCGGAAGATGACAGAGAAAAAGTTGTGATTAAAATGCTTAAGTTTTATAAGCCCGACGGCCTGCTGGATGATCAGGTCAGGGAGCTGTACCGGATGGGACTGGAAGAGAAAACTCCATGGAAAAGATAAAATAACAGGAGATTGATATGCCGAAGAAGAAAATATTGCTGCTCACCACAGGGGGAACCATTGCTTCCCATAAAACAGAATACGGGCTTGCCCCGGCGCTTACCGCGGAAGAAATCCTGGATTTCCTTCCCTCCATGAGCAGTATCTGTCATCTGGAGGCCAGGAATCTCTTCAGTATCGACAGCACCAATATGACCAGCGCCCACTGGATGCAGATCGCCGGAGCCATTGAGGAGAGCTTTTCCGGCTATGACGGCTTTGTCATCCTTCATGGAACGGATACTATGGCCTATACGGCGGCAGCCCTGTCTTACCTGATTCAGAATTCACCCAAGCCCATTGTGCTCACAGGCTCCCAGCGCCCTCTGGAAATGGAAATATCGGATGCCCGCATGAATTTGCGCGACAGCATTGTCTATGCGCTGGATGAAGCTTCCGTCGGCGTCAGCGTGGTATTCGGGGGAAAGGTGATAGCGGGAACCAGGGCAAAAAAGGTGAAGACTATGAGCTACAATGCCTTTGCCAGCATCAATTATCCGGAGCTGGCGGTCATGCGTGATGAGCATCTGGTCCGTTATATCGAACAGAAGCCCTTCTGTGAACCGCTCGCTTTTTACCATGAGCTGAATTCCCGCGTCTTCCTTCTGAAGCTTACGCCGGGAATGTCTCCGCTTATTTTGAAGGATATCTTCAGCCAGTATGACGGGATTATTGTGGAAAGCTTTGGCGTGGGCGGGATCCCCGACAGCCTTATCCATGAATTCGTCCGGCTGATGAAAGAATATGGGACCGGAAAAGCCGTGGTGATGACAACACAGGTAACCTATGAAGGCAGCAATATCGGCGTTTATGAGGTGGGCAAGAGAGTGCAGGAGCAGTTTCCTTTGCTGGAGGCCTATGATATGAACCTGGAAGCCGTATTTACCAAGCTGATGTGGATTCTCGGACAGAAGCCCGCAGGCTTCGAAGAGGTCAGGAACCTGTTTTACAAAACAATCAATTATGATTTTTTTATGTGAATATTTTCCAAATGTCCTTCATATACTTTTTAATAAGAATAAGGTATAACAGGAGGACAACCATGCCAAGAGGAAGAAAAAACAAATCTCTGGACGAAAAAATCCAGGATACACAGCAGAGCATCTACAACCTGGAGGTCAGGACACAGGAGCTTTATGAGGAATTGGAAGAGCTTCTGAAGCAAAAGAAAAATGAAGAGCTTGAAAAATTGTCGGAAGCTCTCGAAGAAGCCGGGGTTTCTGTGGATGAAGTCTTAGCGCAGCTGAAATCAGATGACCAGGAAAATATCGCCTGAATTGAGTGAAAGAGAATAAGAAGAGAAAGAGCAGGAGCGGCCCCATGCGACAGCAGCATGAGGATGGTTCCTGTTTTTTTATAAAAATTTAAGAATTTGAATCCATGAAAAGGAAAGAAAGAATTGCACGAAAGCTTTTTAAACCATATAATAGAAATAACGCACTAAGAAAGGAGGGACGAAAATGAGTGTATTTGGAAATATTATATGGTTTATATGCGGCGGTTTCTTCAGCGCACTGAGCTGGCTGCTGGCCGGTATTTTGTGGAGTATAACGATTATAGGGCTGCCTGTTGGAAAACAGTGTTTTAAATTTGCTGCTTTGGCCGCCTGCCCTTTTGGAAAGGAAATTGTTTACGGCGGAGGCGCCGGTTCGCTGATTCTGAATATTTTCTGGATGATTTTGACGGGAATCCCTATGGCTCTGGAATCTTTAGTGATGGGAGTCCTGCTTTGTATAACCATTATTGGTATACCATTTGGTCTGCAGCATTTTAAAATGGCTAAGCTTGCTTTGATGCCTTTTGGCTCGCAGATAATATATACGTAAGGAACGAGGGGATTTTGATGGAACAACAAATGAATGAAAATGGAATAAAGAAGAAATTTAATCTGGCGGCGCTGTTTGCTCCGACGGATATGACGGAGGGATCGCCGGGAAAACGGATTGTCGCATTTGCAATACCTATGCTGATAGGCAATATTGCCCAGCAGCTGTATAACACGGTGGACAGCATTGTTGTGGGGCGTTATGTGGGAGATAATGCGCTGGCGGCCGTAGGAAGCGCGAGCCCGATTCTGAATCTGCTGCTGGTATTGTTCGTGGGCATTTCCGTAGGAGCGAGTATCATGGTTTCCCAGTATTTCGGGGCAAAGCAGAGAGAGGAGCTGTCCGGCTCCATCGGATGCAGCATTACGCTGACAGCCATTTCTTCCGTAATTATCATGATACTGGCGCCGCTGGTGGTCAGGCCGCTGCTGAGGCTTCTGAATACGCCGGACAGCATTATGGACTGGTGTGCCTCCTATCTGATAATCCTCTTTGTGGGAATCGCAGGTATGTCTTATTATAATATTCTCAGCGGTATCCTCCGCGGTCTGGGAGATTCCGTTTCTGCTCTGGTTTATCTTCTTGTTGCCACCGTACTGAACATTATACTGGATATTCTGTTTGTGGCCGTTTTCGATATGGGAGTGGCGGGTGTGGCTCTGGCAACAGCCATCGCGCAGGCGGTATCAGCCGTTATGTGTATTTTTAAGCTGGCAAGGATGAAGGATATTTTTGATCTGAAGCTGCATTATCTGAAGCCGGAAAAGAAGCATTCGGCTGATATGATTCGTCTAGGCCTTCCTTCCGGATTCACACAGGCTATTTTTTCCATGGCCATGATAATCGTACAGTCCCTGACCAACAGCTTCGGGGAAATGTTCATCGCTGCGAATGTTATTATCATGCGTGTGGACGGCTTTGCCATGATGCCGAACTTTTCCTTCGGCACGGCAATGACTACATATGCCGGACAGAATGTGGGAGCCAGAAAATATGACAGGGTGGAAAAGGGAGCCAGGGAAGGAACCATCATTGCGGCTGTCATATCCGCCGTTATTACTTCCCTGATATTGATTTTCGGGAAATATCTGATGGGTATTTTTACAGAAACAAAAGAACTGGTGGAATTGAGCATGCACCTCATGCAGATACTGGCCGTAGGATATATTGCCATGGCCGTAACCCAGTGTCTGTCAGGCGTTATGAGAGGCGCCGGAGATACCATGACACCCATGTGGATATCCCTGATAACTACAGTGGCGATTCGTGTCCCTCTCGCATATGGGATCGCCTGGATGACAAGAACGCCGGAGCTTCCCAACGGAAGGAATGAATGTGTATTCATTTCCCTGCTGTGTTCCTGGGTGCTGGGCGCAGTTATGACCTATTTCTTTTACAGAAAGGGCGCCTGGAAAAAGAAAGCGCTGGAAAGCTAGAAGTTTTATAGGTATAGGAATACAAAAAAATGCTGCTCATTTATCCTGAGCAGCATTTTTGCATGGCATTAAGCCTTATTTTATTGTGGCTGAGAGGATTAATCATCCTCAGCTTCCGTGTTTTTAGGTTTGGGAGCCATATAAGTGGAATTTCCTACATAATCCGTACTCACTTCCTTGCCGTCCTGATAAGTGGTGAAGTATGTTTTTGCGGAAAGGCTTCCTGTATTCTTTGCCCAGAGCTTGAAGCTGCGTCCGTTTAAATCATGATCCCATACCAGGACATTGATGATGAGTTTTTTTCCTTCCGTGTATGCCTGCAGTATAACAGGAGCGGAATAGTTGTTGCGGAACCGTAAGTCCTTGGAGCCGGAAGAGATGGCCGCGTCCAGACCCAGCGGCAGATAATGTACGGGCATACTGTGGGGATGGCGTTCCAGAACCACCAGACCGGCATTCTTCACCGCGTTATAGGTCGTGGAGGATACCTGGCAGATACCGCCTCCGATGGCCATGACTGTTTCACCGTTCAGATAAGCGCCCGCTTCCCTGTAGCCGTTGGCAGAGGTCCGGGGAAGGATGGCAGTGCTGACGGAAACTTCCTGGCCTGGCATGATGATCATGTTATTCAGATGTTCCGCCGCCACCTTGATGTTGTTGATTCGGTTGGAGGAGCTTCCGGAAAAGCTGGTGGTACAGCTTCCTGCCAGCACGAAATCCGGGCTGTAGGTCAGGACACCCTCATTTACAACAGAGGTGAGATAACCGGAGGAAAGCTCTAAAGTAAGAGGCTGGGGGCTTCCTGCGGCAAACTGCTGCTGAAGCGAGGTTATCAGCCAGTTTTTTACATTGGCGTTAAGCTGATAATAGGTTTGTCCGGAATTATAGATGTAGCTTCCCGTTCCGGTATCAAATACAGGGCTGTCACTCTGGAAAATCTGTGTCTTGAGCTGCTCGTTAATCGCGTTGAGAAATACATCGATAACCTCTGTTTCTCCCAGTATGCACTGAGGGATCCCGGTATCGTTGGAGAGGAAGACCGGATAGTCCTTCATGGTATTGATGCCCATGGCCCAGACCTGGCCGTCCAAAGTCAGGATAATGTTCTGGTTCATCCATCCTGCGTCGATATAACGGCTGTCTGAAATTGTAGTTGTAATGCCTCCCGCCGGAAGTGCCTCGGCAGCTGAAACCGGAATGGGCATGGCTGCAGCAGCGGATACCGGTGCGGCAAGAAGCAAACATATCAGTAGTAGTGGTTTCCATTGATGTCTTTTCATAACTGAATACCGTCCTTTCGCAAATACACCAATTCTCTGGGAATTGATCTTTAATAGAATATCATACATGAATCAAATTTCCAATAAAAAAAACACTTTTTATAAAAATATGGAAATGAAACGGACAAACGGTTATGATAGAGAAGGAAAACCAAATGCTGACGGAGGCCTATATGTATAAAATCCTGATTGTTGAAGATGACAGTACCATAACGGCGGTTTTGAAGCGTACCCTGGAAAAATGGGGGTATGAGGCAGAGACAATTTCAGATTTCGGCCGGGTGGGGGAAGAATTCATCCGCTGTTCTCCGGATTTGGTGCTGCTCGATATCTCACTGCCCTTTTTTGACGGCTATTACTGGTGTCAGGAATTCAGGAAGACAAGCCAGGTTCCGATTATTTTTATTTCCTCGGCTTCGGATGATATGAATCTGGTGATGGCGGTAAATATGGGAGCGGATGATTTCCTCTCAAAACCCTTCAAGCTGGAAGTGGTGCTCGCCAAAATACAGGCTCTGCTGCGCAGGACCTATACCTTCGGAACCCGCAGGGATGTGCTCCGGGCGGGAGACGTGATCCTTTCCCTTAACGATGCGGTGCTGAGCTATCATGACTGCAGGCTGGAACTGACTAAGAATGAGTTCCGTATATTAAGCATATTGATGGAAAAGCGGGGGACGGTTGTCTCCAGAGATGAGATGATACGGAATTTGTGGGAGAATGAATCCTTTATTGATGACAATACCCTGACGGTGAATATGACCAGGCTGAGGAAGAAGCTGGAAGAAATAGGACTGAAGGATTTTATAGAAACAAAAAAAGGGCTCGGTTATCTTCTTTCAGATAAGCCGGAATGAGAGAGGGTTATGAAGAATAGTAAAAAGTATGGATTGGATTATTTACGGGAGCAGAAGGGGTACCTGCTGTATCTGCTCATATATGTCTTTCTTTTGTTCGTCTGGTGGCTGTGTGATCTGCCGTGGCAGCCCATGGCCTATTTATTTCTGCTGCTGACGGTTTTTGCATCCATTCAGCTTCTGTATGGCCTGCGGGGATATATCCGCAGGAGAGAGCTTCTTGCAATGTATACGAGGCAGGCCGCAGAGGGTGTCTTTGCGGCGGAAGAGGAAAAAGAGGGCCTTGAGGGAGACTGGTATCGACTGGTTAAGGCCTGGCATGAGGAATATGAGCGGCAGAAAGAGCAAAACCAGGAAGAAAAAGAACAGAGCGGTAAATATTATACCCTTTGGTCCCATCAAATCAAAACGCCCATCGCCGCTATGAATCTGCTTCTCCAGGAGGAAGAGCCGGATCTGAAATCCCTGAAGCAGGAGTTATGGAAGGCAGAGCAGTATGTGGACATGGCGCTGCAGTATCAGCGCCTGGATCGAAGCGGGAGGGACTTGGTTTTAAAAGAATATCCTCTGGAAACGCTTATAAAAAAAGCGGTAAAAAATATGGCTTCTGTTTTTATTTACAATAAGACCGGGCTTCAGATAGAAGCTATGCCCGAAAATGTACTGACAGACGAAAAATGGTTCCTGTTCGTACTGGAGCAGGTGCTCGGCAATGCGGTGAAATATACGGCGGGCAGGGAAAACGGAAAAATCCGGATATACTCCGGCCGCACGGATAAGGGAGAAACCGTTATTGTGGAGGATAATGGAATCGGGATCCGAAGGGAAGATATTCCCAGGGTGTTTGAATGGGGCTATACCGGTTATAACGGAAGGCGGGAAAAGAGATCTACGGGAATAGGACTGTTTTTATGCCGGCAGGTCATGGATATGCTGGGACAGTCCATTGAGATAGAGTCGGAGGAAGGAAAAGGAACCAGGGTCATCCTGGGGGTATCCAGGAAAAAATTTGATATGGAATAATTGGAAGGGATTCATTCAAAAAAATAATTGACATTCCGGCCACCTGTGCATATAATATAACACAATACTCTTTGCACTGCATACAAATCTACAGTACAAACTGAGCAGGCTGTGTTTTCTGCCGGCGTATGTATTTCAGGCCGGAAAGGATCCATGGATAGCCGGGCCGTTTTGACGGCAGCAGATGGAGCTTACATCTGTGGGACAGTATTTTTACGCTGTTCCACAGGTTTTTTTTATACCCTGAGGAACATGTAAACGAAAATATTGTATGGGTCATGGAGTTATCTTACCAATAAGGAGGTAACTTTTATGAAACAAATGATCAGAGGAAACAAGGATATCAGCGAAGAAACCAGAATTGCCATGAAAGTATCTGTGATCAGCATCGTCATCAACCTGCTTTTGTCGCTGCTGAAACTGGCGGCGGGGCTTATTGCCAAATCAGAGGCCATGGTATCGGACGCGGTTCATTCCGCTTCCGATGTGTTCAGCACCTTTATTGTCATGATTGGGGTGGCTGTTTCCGGGAAAAAATCGGATTCCGGGCATCCGTATGGGCATGAACGCATGGAGTGCGTGGCGTCCATTGTTCTGGCAATTATTCTTGCGGCGACAGGAATCGGAATCGGCGCGTCGGGAATCGGGAAAATAATGTCGGGAGATCCCGCAGCGCTTCAGGTCCCGGGAAAGCTGGCGCTAGCTGCCGCTGTTTTATCCATACTTGTGAAAGAGTGGATGTACTGGTATACAAGGGCTGCCGCTAAAAAAATCAATTCCGGCGCTCTCATGGCGGATGCATGGCACCATCGTTCCGACGCGCTGTCCTCCATAGGAGCCTTTGCAGGCATTCTGGGTGCCAGGCTTGGATTTCCCGTACTGGATCCGATAGCCGGCCTGCTCATCTGTCTGTGTATTGAAAAAGCCGCTCTGGATATCTTCCGGGATGCGGCGGCGAAAATGGTTGACAAGGCCTGTCCCGATGAGACAGAGGATAAAATGAAAAAAGTAATTCTCGCTCAGAATGGCGTGCAGCGGGTGGATATGTTAAAAACCAGGCTGTTTGGCTCCAAAATCTATGTGGACGTGGAGATTTCCATGGACGGTTCCAAGCCTCTGGTGGAAACACACCAGACCGCAGAGGAGGTACACAGCGCCATTGAGAGGGAATTTCCGGAGGTTAAGCACTGTATGGTCCATACCAATCCCATGTAAACAGTCTGCATACCTTACACAAATGTAAGGTTGGACATGAAAATGTAAGCCGGATCGATGGCATCTTTTTTCCTGCTTTCTTATAATGAAAAGCGTAACAGCCAATAAAGATAAGGCAGAATGGAGGATAAAGATGGCACTGTTAGAAGTAAAACATCTGAAAAAAACATATACGACCCGGTTCGGCGGGACAAAGGTGGAAGCCCTTAAGGACGTGGAATTTTCTGTGGAAAAGGGCGAATACGTGGCGATTATGGGGGAATCCGGTTCCGGAAAAACAACCCTGCTGAATATTCTGGCGGCGCTGGACAGACCCACCGGCGGTAAGGTGCTGCTTGACGGAAAGGATATGGCGGCGGTGCCCGACAGCCGGATGGCGGCTTACCGCAGGGATAACCTTGGTTTCGTTTTCCAGGATTTTAACCTTCTGGATACTTTTTCCCTGAAGGACAATATATATCTGCCCATGGTCCTGGCAAGAAAGAATTATAAGGAAATGGAGGAACGGCTGAACCCGCTGGCCCGGAAGCTGGAAATCGATGAACTGCTGGAAAAATATCCGTATGAAGTATCCGGCGGGCAAAAGCAGAGGGCGGCCGTTGCCAGGGCGTTGATCACCAATCCCAGAATCCTTCTTGCGGATGAGCCTACCGGTGCGCTGGATTCCCGTGCGGCGGACGGACTGCTGCGGATATTTGAAGAGATCAACCTGAGCGGTCAGACTGTTTTCATGGTAACCCACAGTATCCGCGCGGCGAGCCATGCAGGACGCGTGCTCTTCATTAAGGACGGAATTATATTCCACCAGCTTTACAGAGGCGATTGCTCCAACGAGGAAATGTACCAGAAAATATCGGACACCCTTACCGTCCTTGCTACGGGCAGAGAGGAGGCGTGACATGAATACCATGCATAATCTTCTGTTTTACCCGCGGCTGGCAAGGACCAATATGAAAAAGAACAACAGCATTTATTATCCCTATTTATTTGCCTGCAGCCTGATGGCAGGGCTCCTTTATGTCCTCAATTCCGTGTCGGTCATGGTTGTCGACAGCGGTATGAAGGGCGGGGATATCATGTACATGCTGGTTCGGATTTGTTTTTTTATATGTATCTTCTTTGTGTTTATCATCCTGTTTTATATAAACAGCTTTATTATGAAGCGCAGGAAGAGGGAATTCGGTCTGTTCTGTATTCTTGGGATGGGAAAAAAGCATCTGGCTTTTGTCCTTTTCTGGGAGGTATTCCGGAGCATGCTCATAAGTCTTCTGGCCGGAATTGCAGGAGGGATATTGTTCAGCCAGCTCATGTTCCTTCTTTTGCTGAAATTTGTGGGACTGCCGGGGAAGCTTGTTTTCCGGATCCCCTTCCAGTCCGTAGGAGAGACCATTCTCATTTATCTGATTTGCTTTTTCTTTGTACTTTTATACGATATTATCAGTGTATCGAGAGCGAACCCCACAGAACTTTTAAGAAGCAGCAAGGAAGGGGAACGGGAACCGAAAACCAGATGGCTGGCGGCTGCTGCGGGAGCGGCGGCGTTAGGAGCCGGCTATGTGAAGGCGCTGACCACCTATACGGCTTCCGATGCTCTTCTGGCCTTTTTCCCGGCGGTGGTTCTCGTGATTATCGGCACCTACTGTCTGTTTCAGGCAGGGAGCATCGCTTTGCTGAAAGCGCTCCGCAAAAACAAGGCCTTTTATTATAAACCTGAGAATTTTGTTTCCGTTTCGGGGATGATTTACCGGATGAAGCAGAATGCTGCGGGACTTGCCAGCATCTGTATCCTGTCCACAGCCGTCCTGGTAACGCTTTCCAGCTGTCTCAGCCTGTATGCAGGGGAAGAAGATATGCTCAGGAACCAGTTCCCCAGGGAAATCAACATATATTCCCAGATACCGGAGCTTACGGAAAATGCAGACGGCCGGGCGGAAGAACAGGGAACGGTGACTTCCGGTCTGCCCGCAGCCGTGCAGGAGGCCATTGATACCCTTTCGGCATCCACCGGCTGCGAAACAGAAAACAGCATGGAATTTTATCAGCTGTCGCTCGCCGCGTCATATGAAAATAACAGCTTTACCACAGCTCTCGGCAATAAGGGAAGCTCAAGCATGCTTTATATTATGGAACTGGCCGACTATAACCGTCTCTACGGGAAAAGCTATGAGCTGGGGGCAGGAGAAGCGCTGTTCTTTACCACCGGGACGCCAGTCGAAGGGGAAGCGGATATCTGCGGAGAAAAATACCGGATACGGGAGCGGATTGATAAATTTGATATAACGCAGCTTCTGGGGTTTGCAACGCCGGTAGATCTGAGCGTATTCGTCGTTCCCAGGTTAGAGGATATGGTAAGGCTGGCCAAAGCAGGAAATGCACTGATTCCGGATGAAAGATTCCCGTCTTATATCTATTATCATACATTCTTTGACATCGACGGCAGCAAAGAGGCTGTTGCTGCGTTTGAAGACCGGGCAGCAGGGGAAATCCCCGGAATCACCCGTATTTATGTGAGAAGCCAGGTAAGGGCAGAATTTTATGAGCTCTATGGAAGTATTCTTTTCGTGGGGATTTTCTTCATTATTCTGTTCCTGACGGCAACGGTCCTGATCATTTATTATAAGCAGATAACGGAAGGCTACGACGACAGAGAGCGGTTTGGTATCATGGAAAAAGTGGGGATGAGCGCAAAGGAAGTAAAAAGGACCATAACCAGACAGGTACTCATGGTTTTTTTCCTCCCGCTTGGAATGGCGGTTATTCATATTGCGGTGGCCTTTCCCCAGCTGTGTAAGATGATGACGGTTTTCAGCATGACCAATGCAGGGCTGTTTGCCGTATTTACCATACTTTCCGTATTGCTTTTCGGCCTGGCCTATCTGCTGGTATACCGTCTGACAGCCAGAACCTATTTTAAAATCGTACAGAGCTGATTTCCGGAGGACGCCAATGGCCGGACAACAGGAATGAAGAAGTCCTGTTGTCCGGCTATTGTTCTGTAAAATAAGTTAAATTATTCCAATCAGCTGTATTTTATAAAAATATATTGCCTTTTCCATATGGCTATGTTAGTATAACTAACGCAGGTTAGTTTAAACAAACCAAAGACAACTAAGCAGCTGGGTCTATTCAGCAAAAGAAAGGGTGTATTTTATGATAAAGCGGAATAAAAAGGTATTATTGGCCTGTGCGGCATTGACACTGGCAGGCCTGTTGGGAGCGTGTTCTTCCTCTTCGGGCACGGCATCGGAAAATTCTTCTGTGAAAGAATCCCGGGCGGACAGCATTTCTGAGGAAACAGTACAGGGAAAACCGGAAATGACGGAAACAACAGCGGCAGAAGGAATGCGTACAGTAGAGACGGACAAAGGCCCTGTGGAAATCCCGGTAAACCCTCAGGTTATTGTTTCTGATTATTACCTGGGAGAATTTCTGGCCGTGGATGTAAAGCCGGTCATTGCGTCGCCGTATTCTTTGTCCAATCCGTTCCTGGAAGGGAAGACAGACGGAATTGAGGAATTAAATACGGTTAGTGCGGAGACTTCTTTGGAAATGATCGTTGCGCAGGAACCGGATCTGATTGTAACGATTACGGAAGCCGATTATGAGAAATATGCCGAAATAGCCCCTACCGTGTATATTCAGGACGGAAAGCGCAGCGATGAGGATCTATTTCGTTATATTGCAGATCTGGTGGGCAAAGGTGATGAGGCGGAAGTATATATAACAGATTTTAATAAAAGAGTGATGGATGTAAAAAAAGAGATACAGGGAATTGTAGGAGAACGTACGGTATCCATCGTGGAAGTATGGCCGCAGCAGATCTATACAATGGGCAGCCATTTTGCCAGGGGAGGTTCCATCCTTTATGATATGTGGGAATTGAAAGCACCGGAGAAGGTGCAGACGGAAATGGTTGACGCAGATACCTCCTATGAAGTCGTTTCTCTGGAAGCTTTGCCGGAATACACAGGGGATTTTATTCTTTATGGTATATTGGCGGATACCGACAGTTCCTTCGTGGAAGATTCCGCTCTGTGGAACAGTCTTGACGCGGTAAAGGAAGGCCGCGTACTGCCTTATGAACAGGTGGCATTCATGCACAGGGATCCCATTACTCTCAATGCACAGCTGGATATTTTTGTCGAATTTTTCCGCGGCTTTGAGGGAAAAGAATGAATGCGGGCAGGCATAAAAGAATGATATTGTTCCTGCTGGCAGGAAGTGCTGCGGTTATATTGGCCGCGGCATTTTCTGTGTTGTATGGAAGCACAGGCATTCCTGCAAATCAGGTCTTCGGCGCTATTGTGTACCCCGATATGGAAAACAGGCAGCATATTATAATACGGGAACTTCGCATCCCGCGTACGCTTGGATGTATGCTGGTGGGCGCCGCTTTTTCTTCAGCGGGCGCCATCATGCAGGGAGTGACCCGGAATCCGCTGGCAGATTCCGGCCTTTTGGGGATCAATGCCGGCGCATCCTTTGCTCTGGCGCTTTGTCTTGCTTTTCTGCCGGGCTTTGGATTTACGGGAGTGGTATGCTTTTCCTTTCTGGGTGCAGCGTCAGCCATGGTGACGGTATATGGTCTGATGAGTCTGAAACGGCGGAAAACAGATCCGGTCAGGTTGGTACTGGCAGGCAGCGCCGTGAGTATCTTCCTTTCTTCCCTCAGTCAGGCGGTATCTATTTTCTGTCATATCGGTTATGATCTGACGTTCTGGACGGCCGGAGGGGTTGCGGGGATCCGCCTTCATCAGCTGCTCCTCGCCGGGCCGGTAATTCTGGCCGGGCTTCTGGCTGCGGCAGTGCTTTCCGGCCGGGTATCCATGCTCAGTCTGGGAGAAGATGCTGCCAGAGGACTGGGACTGCATGTGGAGCGTTCCCGTGCTCTCTGCCTTCTGGTGGTGCTCATGCTTGCCGGAGCGGCTGTGGCGCTTGCCGGACCTGTGGCCTTTGTTGGATTGATGGTGCCTCATGTTGTCCGTTTTTTTGTCGGCGGGGATTACCGCAGAATCATTCCTTGTACGATGGTGGCAGGGGCCTTTTTCATGCTTGCGGCAGATATTCTGTCCCGGGTGGTGAATGCCCCCTCAGAGACACCGATCGGACTTGTATTTGCTGTGATTGGTGTGCCGTTCTTTATCTGGACGGCACGAAAGGAGGAGAGAGCTTTTGACTGAATCCGGACGAAAACTGCGGACAAGTGCGGTCATAGCCATATTGGCGGCATTGCTTGCCGCAGGAATATGGATGGATATAAATGCAGGCTATCGTAAGATAAGCCCGGAGGAGCTTTGGCAGATAATCCTGGGCGGAGGAGAGAAAAGCCTGCGGTATACGCTTCTTAACCTGCGTCTTCCCAGAGTTCTTACCAGCCTGCTGGTAGGAACAGGGCTTGCGGTTTCCGGATGTGTCATTCAGGGGGTATCCCGAAATGAAATGGCAGAACCGGGCATTCTGGGAGTGAATGCGGGAGCCGGACTTTTTATAGCGGCTTTCATGGTATTTTTACCGCAGAGCGGTTTGAAGCTGACCCTGCTTTTGCCTGTGCTGGCGTTTGCCGGTTCCCTGGCAGCGGCAGCCCTGGATTACAGGCTGGCCCTGACAAGACAGGGACTGTCTCCCAAACGGCTTCTGCTCATCGGCATAGCCATGTCCACCGTAATTTCAAGCCTGACCACTATGCTGATGCTGCGCATGTCGGACAGTGAATATGCCTTTGTCCAGAACTGGCTGGCCGGAAGTATATGGGGAGCTTCCTGGCCCAATGTACGTCTGCTTTCCCTTGGCCTGACGGCGCTGATCCTGTTTGTATTTTATAAGAGCAGGACATTGAATGTTCTGGCTTTGGGACACCAGACAGCCACCGGCCTGGGCGTGGATGTTTCCCGGCAGTCGGCGATCCTTTTAGGGGCGGCTATTGCCATGTCCAGCCTTTGCTGTGCGGTGGGAGGCGGGCTGAGCTTTGTGGGGCTGGTGTGCCCTCATCTGGCGAGGAGGCTGGTAGGGCCTGATTACCGCGTCCTGCTTCCGGCAACGGTGCTTTCCGGAGCGGTGCTGATGACCTTTTCCGATATCCTGTCCCGCACACTTTTAGCGCCCAATGAAATTCCTGTGGGCATTGTGGCGGCGGTGATCGGAGCGCCTTATTTTCTATATCTGCTGATCAAAACATAAAGGAGGAGAGCAGCATGGATGCTGTACTTACAGGGAAAGGCATTTCTGTGGCCTATCAGCAAAACATTATCATTCCGTCTATGGATGTGGAAATACCCCGGGGCTGTGTGACGTCTGTCATAGGGCCTAACGGATGCGGAAAATCAACTTTGCTGAAAGCACTGTCCCGCATGTTGCCGGTCCGTTCCGGGCAGGTGCTTCTGGACGGCGGCATGATAGCCCGGATGCCTGCCGCAGAGGTGGCGAAGCAGATGGCGATTCTTCCCCAGGGGCCGCAGGCTCCGGGAGGACTGACGGTAGCCGAATTGGTGGCATATGGAAGATATCCGCACCAAAAAGGCTTCGGAAGACTCCGGAAGGAAGACTATGAGGCCATTGACCGGGCACTGGAGATGACACATATGGAGGAATTCGCCGAAAGAGATATCGATGCACTGTCCGGCGGACAGCGGCAGCGTGCCTGGATCGCCATGGCGCTTGCCCAGGATACACAGGTCATACTGCTGGATGAGCCCACAACCTATCTGGATATGGCCCACCAGCTGGAAGTGCTGAAGCTTTTGGAAAAACTGAATAAAACCCGGGGAAAGACCATTGCCCTGGTGATCCATGACCTGAATCTGGCAGCCAGGTTTTCTGACCGGATGATTGCCATGCGAGCGGGAAAGGTGCTGCATGAGGGCACGCCGGAGGAAATCATGACACCAACGGTGCTGGAAGAGGTTTTTTCCCTGAAAGCCTGCATCAGCAAGGATCCCTGGACAGGCAGGCCCACATGCGTCACCTATGAGATATCCTGAATGATAAAATTAATAAAACAGAAACAATTCTGAAACAAAACGCAGGTATTACAGTGTATAATGAAGCTGTAACAATGCCGGCGGATGAGTGGAGGATACAGACCTGTGATGCGAAGAATCATCAAATCAGCGATACACAAAAACAGACTGGCTGGCCTTTTGTATGACAATTACTCATTGCGGACGGTTGTTTTCGCTTATGGCGCTCTGGGAGTCAATGCATTTCTTGCCCTTACAAAAGGGGCTGCCGGATGGTATTTTGGTTCCGATTGGCTGAGCACGCTCGCCATGTATTACTTGCTGCTATGTGTGATTCGTTTTACACTGCTGCGGGCGAGCAGGAAGGTAACTGCTCTGACCGATCAGGATGCCCGCATGAGGAAGGAATGGAAAGCCTGCCGTGTATGCGGTGAAGTGTTTATGGGAATGACCGTCATTTTGATGGGGATAGTGGTGCTGATTACAGCCGAAGGATTCACCTTTGCATATGATGGACTGCTGATTTATGCTGTCGCAGCATACGATTTTTTCTGCCTGACAAAAGCGATCATATATATGGGGAAGAACCGCAAAAACCATACGCCGCTCATTGTCGCCATAAAATCAGTCAATTTAGCTGCAGCGCTTGTTTCCATCCTTTCCCTTCAGACAGCGATGTTTGCGGCCTTTGGGTCTGATATGGAAACTGTGGTGCAGACTCGTATGAATCTCGCTACCGGCGCCGCTGTGTGCATGATGATTTTTTTATTTGGTTTCTTTATGGCCGTCCATTCCAAAAAACAGATGAAAGCTTTAATAACAGGGAAAACCAACAGGGAGGCGTATCCATGATCAATATTCTGGTATTAGAGGATGATGTAAAATTAAATCAGATAGTATGTACTTACCTCAATGACAGCGGGTTTCATGCAAAGGGCTGCCTGAATGCCAATGCAGCATATGATGAAATGTATAACAATCTTTATGAGCTGATTATTTCTGACATCATGATGCCGGGGACAGACGGGTTTGAATTTGCTGAAAATGTGCGCCGGGTCAATAAGCATATTCCTATTTTATTTATGTCGGCAAGAGATGATCTTTCCTCTAAGCAAAAGGGATTTCGGCTGGGAATTGACGATTACATGGTGAAACCCATCGAGTTGGATGAGCTTCTGCTGCGGGTGCGGGCTTTGCTTCGCCGCGCCAATATTGAAATGGAGCGTAAATTGGTCATTGGGAATCTGGAGCTTGACGCTGATGCTATGAGCGCCGTTGCAGGCGGAGAAGATATCCCGATTACTACAAGGGAATTTAATATATTGTATAAGCTGCTGTCCTATCCTAACAAAACCTTTTCCCGCGCCCAGCTGATGGATGAATTCTGGGGAATTGAGTCGGAAACAAGCCTGAGGGCGGTGGATGTCTATGTGACAAAGCTGAGGGATAAGTTCTCCGGCTGCGATGGTTTCGAGATCAAAACAGTGCGCGGGCTTGGATACAAGGCGGTGCTTATATGAGCGAAAATACAAAGGAACGGCGGAAAAAAGGAAAGAAAACTCGTTTTCCCGTGTCACTTTTCTTTATTCATTTTGGATTTCTTCTGCTTATGTCCGGACTTCACAGCGGATTAATTGTTCTGATGGGAACACTTAAATGGAATGATACAGTACAATCCATTGTACCTATCGTCTACTGGGCATCGGTCGCCTTTGGCCTTACAATGTATACACGATACCGGATGAAGCAGACCTATGATGAACCGATGCAAATGCTGGCCGAGGCTACCGCCAGAGTGGCCGCCGGTGACTTTTCAATTTATTTGCCGGCTATACATACGGCAGACCGGTACGATTACCTTGACACCATGTTTTTAAACTTTAATAAGATGGTCGCAGAGCTTGGGAGTATTGAGACACTGAAAACCGATTTCTTTTCCAATGTTTCCCATGAAATCAAAACACCCATTGCGGTCATTCAAAATTCAGCCCAGCTCCTGCAGAAGGGGAATTTGTCTGAGGAAGAGCAGCGACGCTGTATGGATACTATCGTTCACACCACCCATAAACTTTCTGATCTGATTACCAATCTGCTGAAGCTGAATAAACTGGAAAAACAGACAATTCAGGCGGTGCCGGAAGAATATGACCTTTGTGAGCAGCTTTGTGAATGTGCGTTGGGATTTGAAGCACAATGGGAAAAGAAAAACATAGAATTTATTGCGGAAATGGAAGATTCCGCCGTCATTCGCGCGGATGCCAGCCTTATGGAGCTTGTGTGGAATAATCTTATTTCCAATGCGCTGAAGTTCACAGAATCAGGCGGAACGGTAATTCTTCGCCAGACTTCAGAAAAGAATCAGGCAATTGTGGAAATTTCCGATACCGGCTGCGGTATGAACGACGAAACGCTCCGGCATATGTTTGATAAGTTTTATCAGGGGGATACCTCCCATTCCACGGAAGGAAATGGGCTGGGACTGGCCCTTGTCCTGAGAATTTTACAAATTAACGACTGTACTGTGGCGGCAGAGAGTAAATGGGGGAAGGGTACGAAATTTACAGTTACCATTCCATTAAGGGGAGAACTGGAAAATGAATGAAGCGAATAACAGAGACAGTGAGTTCCTTGGCTATGAGTATAAAGAGCTTTCCGTGGAGCAAAGCCGTGTTTCCATGTATCTGGACGGATATAAGAATTTTGGATGGATCGCGGATGATAATTTTGATTTGCCCAAAGCCGGAAGCATGGTCACGCTTCATCTGAAACGCAACCGGAAAATTATGAACAAAATGGAGCTGACCAGGCTGCAGCGCAACTTTGAAGCATGTATGAATGAGATTGAGACTCTGGAACGCTCAAAAACAGCCAATGCCCGTATTGCATCGCTTACGGCAGGCGTCCTGGGAACGGCTTTTATGGCAGGATCTACATTTGCAGTCGTGGCAAGTCCGCCGATTATCTGGCTTTGCATCCTTTTGGCTGTTCCTGGTTTTTCAGGCTGGATCGCACCGTACTTCTTATATAAGAAACTGGTACAGAAGCGGACGGCGAAAGTGGTTCCTCTGATTGAGGCAATATATGATGAAATTTACGATCTGTGCCTAAAGGGCTCCGCACTTCTTTAATAGTAAAATTATTTTATTCCGCCGGTTTTCCGGCGGATTTTTTTTGACAGCCCACCATGAATGATTCTTGCCGTCTGATTAATAATTCGTAAACACAATTCAAGCAAAATACACATAAAACGTTTGTAATATAGAGTCATCAAAGAAAGCAAGACCAATTCTGAAGAAGGGAGGATGCCTGAATGACGAGTAAGATTATCATTGCTGCCGTTGTCATTGTCATCATTGCTGCAGTAGCTGTTATTATCAAAAAGAAGTAAGCCAAATAAAAAATAATAAAGGATAAGGACTATGAAAAAGAAAAATTTTGTATCTATGATTATGAGTACCATCGGCGGGATTTTGTTTGCCATCGGAATGTGTATGTGTCTGCTTCCCCAGTGGAATGCTTTCACACAGGGCGTTGTAATCGGTATTGTTGGTGCTGTTGTATTACTGGCCATGCTGATTGTCCGCCGCAGGCATGTGCATGGTTATGGTTTGGGAATTGCTGGTTCCCGGTATTTTCGCAGGCCTTGCCGGTATGGTATTGCTTCTGTGTCTCATCCCGATTTGTAAGGGGATTAAGTAAAGCAGAGCTGTTTTGTCAGGATATATGCTGTATCAAAAAGTTATACAAACACCAGGAGGAAATTGTAATGGCTAAATCGAAATTAATAAAAGCAAATAAAAAAATTGCAGAAACCGTGGTAAATGGTTATAAGGGTATTGAGAATCGTGTTGTGGGCACTTATCCGAAGATTGAGGATAAGTTTGTCGATCAATACCTGACCCATGAGGGCGAGTCCGTTGAGGATGCGAAGAAGAGGATAGCCAGGGAAAACAGGCAGCAGCCGATGAAAGGCACAAAACAGAGGCGGAAGCCCGTACTGCCGGGAAGAAGATGAGAGCCGAAGTAAAGATATAATTTTTACTGCAATAAGTTCCTTAAGGACACAAAAAAGGCTGTCAGTTTGATACTGACAGCCTTTTTTGTGTCCTGACTGATGCCTGCAGGCACGGAATGCAGTAACTTTATTCAGGATGCTGTTCCTTCTGCAGGTTTTTCTGTGCGGTGGAGAGCATCAGCTTGATCCGGTTCAGCTGATTAACTTCACTGGCTCCGGGATCGTAATCAATGGCAACAATATTGGATTTGGGATAACGCTTGCGCAGCTCTTTTATTACCCCCTTGCCGACCACGTGGTTGGGAAGGCATCCGAACGGCTGGGTACATACGATATTGCTGGTGCCTGTCTTAATAAGCTCCACCATTTCCCCGGTAAGGAACCAGCCTTCACCGGTCTGATTGCCGATGGAAACAATGGGAGCGGCATAGGAAGCAATGTCGTCAATCCTGGCCGGCGCATGGAAATGACGGGATTTTTCAAAGGCTTTGGCAGCCCCGGAACGCACCCACTGCATGGCTTTGATTCCGGCCTTGGCCGTAAATGCAGATTTTTTGCTGGTTCCCAAATGCTCCGCCTTATACAGCTGGTTATAGAAGCAGTAAAACATGAAATCAAGCAAATCAGGAACTACAGCCTCAGCCCCTTCCGATTCCAGAAGATCCACCAGATGATTATTGGCGGCAGGGGCAAACTTGACAAGAATTTCCCCTACGATGCCGACCTTGGGCTTTATCTCATCGGTAATAGGGATGGCGTCAAAGTCCTCTATGATCTCCCGGCATAAACGGAAGAATTTGGGGAATCCGGGATGCTTTGACTTCACGAAAGCTTTACAGGTTTCCACCCATTTACGATGACAGGCATTGACGCTTCCGGGTTCTTTTTCATAAGGACGCATGCGGTATACGCAGCGCATGAAAATGTCTCCGAATACCGCGCCGTAAACACCGCGCAGCAGTACATCCAGATTGAGCTTAAAGCCCGGATTGCTTTCGATTCCCGCCATATTGATGGAAATAACGGGAACCTGCTCCATTCCTGCCTTGGCAAGGGCACGGCGGATGAAGCCTACATAGTTGGTGGCACGGCAGCCGCCTCCGGTCTGGGACATGATGACGGCGACCTTATTTAAATCGTACTTACCTGATAAAAGAGCTTCCATAATCTGTCCGATTACAAGCAGGGAAGGATAGCAGGCATCATTGTTGACATACTTAAGCCCCATGTCAATGGCATGCCGGTTATCATTGGGAAGGACCTCCACACGATAACCACAGGCGTTGAAGGCCGCCTCCAGAAGTTCAAAATGAATCGGAGACATCTGCGGGCACAAAAGGGTATAATCTTTGCGCATCTCTTCCGTAAAGATGACCCTGTGAAGGGCAGTGGAGGTGATAGTCCGTTTTTCCTTTTTCTTTTCCTTTGATTTAATCGCGGAAAGCAGGGAACGGATACGGATTCTGGCAGCCCCCAGGTTATTTACCTCGTCAATTTTCAGACAGGTGTAAATTTTGCCTGAACCGGTGAGAATATCGTTTACCTGATCCGTGGTAACGGCATCCAGCCCGCAGCCAAAGGAGTTCAGCTGAATCAGGTTCAGGTCGTCCCTTGTGCGGACAAAAGAAGCAGCAGAGTACAGTCTGGAATGATACATCCACTGATCCGATACAATCAGGGGCCGTTCCGGCTTGCCCAGATGGGATACGGAATCTTCGGTAAGGACAGCCAGGCCATAGGAGGTGATCAGTTCAGGGATACCATGGTTAATTTCCGGATCCAGATGATAGGGCCTTCCTGCAAGGACAATACCCTGAGTGCCTGTTTCCTCCATGTAGGACAGGACTTCCTCACCCTTTCTCTTAATATCTTCTCTGGAAGCGGTCATTTCCGCCCAGCCCTTTTCCGCCGCCCGGAGCACTTCTTCTTCAGGCAGCTCAGAAAATTCTTTGATCAATTCCTTTTCGGCAACTTCCAGATTAGTGAAAGCCATAAATGGATTGCGCAGGACTGCTTCGCCGCGGCCGATTTCATCCACATTATTCTTGATGTTTTCCGAGTAGGAGGTGACGATAGGGCAGTTGTAATGATTGCTGGCATCCGGCGTCTCATTTCTTTCGTAAAAGAGAGCGGGATAGAAGATGAAGTCAACGCCCTGCTTAATCAGCCAGGATACATGTCCATGGGCCAGCTTGGCCGGATAGCATTCGGATTCGCTGGGGATGGATTCGATTCCCAGCTCATAGATGCTATGCGTGGAGCTGGGGGAGAGAACCACCTGATATTTCAGTTCTGTAAAAAAGGTATACCAGAACGGATAATTCTCATACATGTTCAGCACGCGGGGAATCCCCACACGTCCTCTTTCCGCTTTATCTGCCGACAGCGGTTCATAGGAAAACAGCCTTTTCAGCTTATATTCAAACAGGTTGGGAACCTGGCTTGGATTCTTAGGCTTTCCCAGACCTCTTTCACAGCGGTTGCCGGAGATATACTGGCGTCCGCCGGAAAAACGGTTTATGGTAAGACGGCAGTGATTGGTACAGCCCTTACATTTTGCCATGCTCGTTTCAAACTCCAGGGAATTGATCTGGTCGATGTTCAGCATGGTGGTCTGATAACCGGCGCTGTAATTGTCACGGGCGATCAGGGCGGCTCCGAAAGCGCCCATGATACCGGCGATATCGGGACGGACAGCCTCACAGCCCGCAATTTTTTCAAAGCTTCTCAGCACGGCATCATTATAAAAAGTGCCGCCCTGAACAACGATCCGGTTCCCCAGCTCAGAGGCGTCAGATACCTTGATTACCTTAAATAATGCATTCTTTATAACCGAATAAGCAAGGCCTGCGGATATGTCGGAAACCTCCGCGCCTTCCTTCTGGGCCTGTTTAACCTTGGAATTCATAAATACGGTACAGCGGGTTCCCAGATCAATGGGATGTTTCGCAAAAAGCGCCGCCTTGGCAAAATCCTGCACACTGTAATTCAGTGACTTGGCAAAGGTTTCAATAAAGGAGCCGCAGCCGGAGGAACAGGCTTCGTTCAGCTGTACGCTGTCTACCGTACCGTTTTTGATTTTAATACACTTCATATCCTGGCCGCCGATGTCCAGAATACAATCAACCTCCGGATCAAAAAAGGCGGCGGCATGGTAATGGGCCACGGTTTCCACCTCGCCGTCATCCAGCAGGAATGCGGCTTTCATCAGAGCCTCGCCATAACCGGTAGAGCAGGAACGGACGATCCTGGCGCCGCGGGGAAGCTGGGAATAAATATCCTGTATGGCCCCGATCGCGGTCTTTAACGGGCTGCCGTTATTATTGCTGTAGAAGGAATACAGCAGGGAGCCGTCTTCACCCACCAGGGCTACCTTTGTCGTGGTGCTTCCCGCATCAATACCCAGATAACAGTTGCCGACATAATCATCCAGAGATGCGGTTTTCACGCAATGGCTGTCATGCCTGGTGCGGAAGGATTCGTATTCTTCATCGGAAGAGAAGAGAGGATCCATTCGTTCCACTTCAAATTCCATCTTTATGCCGGAGGCCAGCTTCTGCACCATTTCCTCTAACGTGACAAAAACCTCTTCCTTTGCATTTAAAGCGGAACCGATAGCGGCGAACAGATGGGAATTATCCGCTTCAATCGTATGCTCCTTGTCCAGCTTCAGCGTACGTACAAAAGCGGTCTTTAATTCGGAAAGGAAATGAAGCGGGCCGCCCAGAAAGGCAACATGTCCGCGGATTGGCTTACCGCAGGCAAGTCCGCTTATCGTCTGGTTGACCACAGCCTGAAAAATAGAGGCGGAGAGATCCTCTTTGGTGGCTCCTTCATTAATAAGGGGCTGAATGTCAGATTTGGCAAATACGCCGCATCTGGCCGCTATGGTGTACAGGGATTTATAGTTTTTGGCATACTCATTAAGCCCTGCCGCATCGGTCTGAAGCAGAGAGGCCATCTGATCAATAAAAGAACCGGTACCGCCTGCGCAGATACCGTTCATTCGCTGCTCCACATTCCCATTTTCGAAATAAATGATTTTGGCATCCTCGCCGCCCAGCTCGATGGCAACATCCGTCTGCGGGGCCAAATCCTGAAGGGCGGTGGAGACAGCGATGACTTCCTGGACAAAAGGCACGCCAAGATGGTTGGCCAGCGTAAGACCGCCGGATCCGGTAATCATGGGATGAAGGGTAATATTTCCTAATTGGGAAAGACTGTCTTTTAACAGCTCGGACAGGGTCTCCTGAATGTTGGCAAAATGTCTTTTATAATCGGAAAAAAGTATATGATGGGCCTCATTCAGGATAGCAATTTTGACTGTTGTGGAACCAATGTCAATTCCCAGAGTATAATTCATTGCATTATTCATATGGTAAAAACGCCCTTTCTACTTATTAAAATGTATCTTTGAACAACTTTTTACATTATACGACAGCAGTCGCGCAAAAGCAACCAAAGATGAAGTTAAAAAAAATTTGGCAATTTCTAAACTTTTTATAACATTTATGAATTCCGGCATACTTCCGTTTACTTTTTCCAAGCTAAATGATAGAATATATTCGCTTAGGCTGCTTACCATTCTGAGGCAGGGAAAGCAATATTTAAGAGCACAGACTCATTAATGAAACCGCGTGAACCGCAGATAGGAGTATTAGTATGGGAAGCAGTTTTTCCACGAAATTCGAAAGAAAATTCGGTAAATATGCCATACCGAATATCTCATTGTATTTGATTATATGCTATGCGGTAGGATATTTGATCTCGTTGATCTATCCTGCCTTTTTGGGATATCTGACCCTGGATCCCTTTGAAATTTTTCTTCATGGACAGGTTTGGAGGCTCTTCACCTGGATTCTGATACCGCCAAGTTCCTCCAATTTGTTTTTTACATTGATAATGCTGGTGTTTTATTACTCCATCGGAACACAGCTGGAGCGGACATGGGGAACATACCGGTATAATCTTTACCTGTTTTTAGGTATGATTTTTACGATTGCCGGAAGTATCATTCTGTTCCTTTACTGCCTGCTTATAGGCGCGCAGCCGTTAGCGTTGGGAACGGAGACTATCTATTCCCTGAGCAACGGAATCCATGTATATTTTGGCTCCTTCAGTACCTACTACATCAATATGTCCATATTCCTGGCATATGCGGCAACCTTTCCGGAAATGCAGGTTCTGCTTATGTTTATCATCCCTATCAAGGTGAAATGGTTGGGGATCGTTTACGGAGCCATGCTGGTGTTTGAATGCCTCACCGGAGGAATGGTAACCTGGTTTGTTATCGGTTCTTCCTTACTCAATTTTGTTGTATTCTTCCTGACCAGCAGAAACCATATCCACATGTCGCCGAAGCAGATGAAACGGAGACATGATTTCAAAAAGCAGACACATGCCCCCTCCGGGATCACCAAACATAAATGTGCGATCTGCGGCAGGACCGAAAAGGATGATCCCACGCTGGAATTCCGTTTCTGCTCCAAATGTTATGGAAATTATGAATACTGTCAGCATCATCTGTATACCCATGAGCATATCAAGCCGCCTCATGAAGCAGGCAGGTATTAAGACAGGGAAGGTTTTTAATAGGAAAAGCTTAAAATAAATATACCCGGACAGGAAGGAAGAAGGAATGAATCAGGAGCAGCAATTTGCAAATACACTGGAGGAAATCAAGCGCCTGGCTAAAAATCAGGGAAACTGTGTAGGCAGGGAGCAGGTGAAGGAAGCCTTTCTCCCTCTTGGCTTTGATGAAAAACAGCTGGAAATGGTATTTGAATATCTGAAAGAGCAGAAAATCGGCATCGGGGAGCCGCTGCAGCCGGAGGATTATCTGTCTGCTGAGGAGATCAATTATCTGGATACCTATCTGGAAAGCCTGGAATTGCTGGAAGAGCTTTCGGCTGGAGAAAGAGAAGCGATAACGCTCTCCGCTATGGCGGGCGATTATGATGCCAAACAGAAATTAATTGAAATCTATCTGCCTCAGGTAGTGGATATATCCAAGCTGTATGCCGGACAGGGTGCCCTTCTGGAGGATTTAATCGGAGAAGGGAATGTAGCTCTTGCCATGGCGGTGGAAATGCTGGAAACGGCAGGAGATATTGCAGATGCCCAGGGCATGCTCGGAAGCATGATTATGGAAGCGATGGAGAGTTATATAGCCCTCAATGTCCAGGAAAAGGAAACCGGCAATAAAATGGCCGAAAAAGTGAACCAGGTAGCTGAACAGGCAAAAGAACTGGCGGAAAGCCTGGGGCGTAAGGTGACAATGCAGGAGCTGGCGGATGAAACCGGTATGACATTGATGGAAATCATGGAAGCCGTACAGTTTTCCGGAGATAATATAGAAGATATCAATACCTCAAATACGTAAGAAGCGAATTTGGAACTTTTAAAAAAGTGATAGAAAAGAACAGAGGGAAAAATGGCGGATCAGGATTTCAAATATATCATTCAGGATTTGACAAATATTTATCTGGGGGCCAGAAGCACCTATGAGGAGCTCATGGAAGATGAGAATGTTCCTCATAAGCTGAAGGAAATTATTGTACGTGTCATGCTGACGGAGGTTGCGCCGGATACCACTCCGGAAAACCATGTCTTTTATATGGAGAAGGACAGCGCTTCCTTTAAGGCCTATAAGAAGATGAAGGCACGTTTTAAAATGAGTGTGTGGGAAACGGCAGACGGTAAAAAACGGAAAAAGTCCGGGTATGTGAATCGGGAATATTCTGTGGAGGAGATTGTCGGCAGTAAGGAACTGCATGAAAAGAAGGATACGATTATTGTGGAGGAGGTACATATCAGTAAGCTCGGTTTGGGCGCAGTTGTTGTGTGAAGGTGCTGCGCTGCCCCCGCGCCAGATGTCCCGTTTCCTTCCCATCTCGGATTCCTCTGCCAGGGGAT
>ERZ773241.919-NODE-919-length-30877-cov-3.931705_pt1 | contig 30877 bp, 27 predicted proteins | sample MGYA00580989_ERZ773241 | MGnify/ENA primary metagenome ERZ773241 (study PRJEB29015, sample SAMEA2737804) | human gut metagenome | biome: human gut; feature: human-associated habitat; material: faeces | place: China | collected 2012 ... | reverse complement strand
GCGTGAGAGAAAATACCGCTCAGGCTGCAAGTGTGGAATTTGTGCGCCGCTGGCACACAAATTATGCGCGCAGCAGACTGCAGACCTTTTGTCGGAAAACCACTTGGGTTTTTCGACAGGCAACAGGCGGTGCGCTTCGGCGCACCGCCTGTTTACATTTTCGCGCCTGTGTGCTACACTGATACATTGAGCGAATATCGCAACGAGGGAGGCGGAAGTGTGCTCGAAAAGCTGCGACAAATTGAAAACCGGTATAGTGAGCTCGAGAGCAAGCTGGCTGACCCCGCGTATTATTCCGACCCCGCGGTGTTTACCGGACTCTGCCGCGAGCAGCGCGAGCTGCAGCCGGTCGTGGAGGCGTACCGCGCCTATGCCGACTGTGAGGCGCAGATCGCGCAGGCGGAGGCGCTGCTGGGCGACCCGGAGCTGCACGAGATCGCGCGCGAAGAGCTCGAGAGCGGCAAGACCCGCCGCGCGGAGCTCGAGCAGACGCTGCGCGTGCTGCTGCTGCCGCGCGACCCGAACGATGACCGCAATGTCATTCTGGAGCTGCGCACCGGTGTCGGCGGGGAAGAATCCGCGCTCTTTGCGCATAGTCTCTATCGGATGTACACCATGTACGCCGACGCACACGGCTGGAAGACCGAGATCGCGAACCTCAACGAGACGGAGCTCGGCGGCGTGCGTGAGGCGAGCCTGCTCATCAGCGGGCAGGGGGCGTATTCGCGCCTGAAGTTTGAAAGCGGGGTGCACCGCGTCCAGCGTGTACCGGAGACGGAGACCGGCGGCCGCATCCACACCAGCACCGCCACCGTGGCCGTGCTGCCGGAGATGGACGCCGTCGAGGTGCACATCGACCCGAAGGACCTGCAGATCGACACCTACCGCAGCTCCGGCGCGGGCGGTCAGCACGTCAACAAGACCGAGAGCGCCATCCGCATCACGCACCTGCCGACGGGCACGGTCGTCGAGTGTCAGGATGAGCGCAGCCAGTATAAGAATAAGGATCGCGCGATGAAGATCCTCGCCTCGCGCCTGTATGCCGCCGAGAGCGCCCGGCAGAGCGCCGAACGCTCGGCCGAGCGGCGCAGTCAGGTCGGCACGGGGATGCGCAACGAGCGTATCCGCACCTACAACTTCCCGCAGGGACGGGTGACGGATCACCGCATCGGCCTGACGCTCTATAAGCTTGATCAGGTGCTCGACGGCGATCTGGATGAGATCATCGATGCGCTCACGCTGGCCGATCAGGCCGAGAAGCTGCGCGCATCCGTGGAGGAAGCATGAAAACACAACGGATCACAACCGAGATCGCGCAGGCGGCAGATGCCATCCGCGCCGGGCAGCTCGTCGCTGTCCCGACGGAGACGGTCTACGGCCTTGCCGGAAACGGCCTCGACCCCGAGGCTGTCGCGCAGATCTATGAAGTCAAAGGCCGGCCGAGCGTCAAGCCGCTGTCGCTGATGGTGCACGATGCCTCGGCGATGGCGCGCTACTGCGACCCTGTGCCGCAGGCGGCCCATACGCTGGCCGAGGCCTTCTGGCCCGGGCCGCTCACGATCGTGCTGCGCGCCAAAGCCTGCGTGCCCGAGATCGTGCGCGCGGGCGGCGAGACCGTCGGCCTGCGCTGCCCGGATCACCCGGCCACGCTCGCGCTCATTGAGGCGGCGCAGCTGCCGCTGGCAGCACCGTCGGCCAATCCCTCCGGTGCGCCGAGCCCGAAAACGGCGGACGACGTGCTGGCGTATTTTGACGGGCAGATCGCGGCCGTCATCGACGGCGGCCCCTGCGGCATCGGGCGGGAGTCCACGCTCGTTGATCTCTCGTGCACGCCGTACCGCATTCTGCGCTCCGCCGCCGTGCCGGACGACGCCGTCTGGGATGCGCTCGTGCAGAAAATGCACATCGTCGGCATCACGGGCGGCACGGGCTGCGGCAAGACGACTGCGCTCATGGAGCTGGAGCGGCAGGGCGCGCTCGTCATCGACTGCGACGCGGTGTATCACGAGCTGCTGGCATCGAATGCCGCCATGCTCGCGGAGATCAACGCCCGTTTTCCGGGTACAATAGAAAATGGGGCGCTGCAGCGCAAAAAGCTCGGCGCGGTCGTGTTCGCGGACGCGGCAGCGCTCGACGATCTCAACGCCATCACGCACCGGTATGTCCGCGCCGAGGTGCGCGCGCGCCTGCGTGCGTGGGCGCGGCAGGGCGGCACGGTCGCGGCGATCGATGCCATCGCGCTCATCGAGAGCGGGCTCGGGGATATCTGCTCGGTCACGCTCGGTGTTACCGCGCCGCGTGAGCAGCGCATCGAGCGGCTCATAGCGCGCGAGGGCGTGACGCGCGATTATGCCGAGGCGCGCATCGACGCGCAGAAGCCCAACGAATGGTTTGTCCAGAACTGCAGCCATGTGCTGGATAACGTCGGCACGCTCGCCGATTTTCAGCGCCGCTGCCATCAACTGATACAGGAGGTGCTCTCATGAGCGAAGATAAGGAAGTCAAGCAGTGGAAGGAAAAGCTGTTTTACCGTCCGAAGAACGGGTACGATCAGATCGACGCCGAACAGACCGGTGAGATCTTTGCCTATGCCGAGGGGTATAAGCGCTTTCTCGACGCCGCGCGCACCGAGCGCGAGGCCGTCAAGGAGGCAATCCGCATGGCGGAGGACGCGGGCTTTGTGCCGTATACGTTCGGCATGGAGCTGCAGCCGGGCTCCAAGGTGTATGTGAATAACCGCGGCAAAGCGCTCATGCTGGCCGTGCTCGGCGAGCAGACGCTCGACCACGGCTGCGTGATCGCGGGCGCGCACGTCGATTCCCCGCGCCTCGACCTCAAGCAGACGCCGATGTACGAGGATTCGGAGCTGGCGTATTTTAAGACGCACTATTACGGCGGCATCAAGAAGTACCAGTGGGTCGCGATCCCGCTGGAGCTGCACGGCACGATCGCGCTCAAGGACGGCAGCACGATCGACGTCGCCATCGGCCGCGAGCCGGACGAGCCGCAGTTTGTCATCACAGACCTCCTGCCGCACCTCGGCAAGGATCAGCTGCGCAAGACCATGGAAGAGGGCATCACCGGCGAGGCACTCAACATCGTCATCGGCAGCATGCCGTATGCCGGTGAGGGCGGCGACCGTGTGAAGCTCGCTGTGCTGTCGCTGCTGCATGATGAGTACGGCATCACGGAGGAGGACTTCCTGTCGGCGGAGCTCGCCGCCGTGCCGGCGTTCCCGGCGCGCGACATCGGCTTTGACCGCAGCATGATCGGCGCCTACGGGCAGGATGACCGCGTGTGTGCCTATGCCGAGCTGCGCGCGATCCTTGATCTCGAGGGTGCGCCGGAGCGCACGGCCGTGTGCATTCTCGCCGACAAGGAGGAGACCGGCTCCGACGGCGTGTCCGGCATGCAGTCGCAGGCGTTCGAGGCGTTCATGGCCGACCTCTGCGAGCAGCAGGACGTTGCGCTGCGCCACTGCTTTGCCAAGAGCTTCTGCCTTTCGGCGGATGTGTGCGCGGCCTATGACCCGAGCTTCCCAGAGGTGAGCGCCAAGCGCACCGAGGCCAAGCTCAACTACGGCATGGGCATCTGCAAGTTTACGGGCGCGCGCGGCAAGTCCGGCACGAGCGATGCCTCGGCCGAGCTCGTGGCCTATCTGCGCCGCCTCTTCGCCGACAACGGCGTCGTCTGGCAGCTGTCCGAGATGGGCAAGGTCGATCAAGGCGGCGGCGGCACGATCGCCAAGTTCATGGCCGACCGCAACATTGATACCATCGACGCAGGTGTGCCGGTGCTGAGCATGCATGCACCGTTTGAGCTCGTGTCGAAGTTTGACTGCTGGATGACGTATCGCGGTGTATTGGCCGCTTACTGCGACACGCAGGCGTGATCCGTCCGACCGGGGAAAACGGGGGACTCGTCCGTTTTCCCTTGTGGAATAACAGGAATTGTGCTATCATAAAATGTTGCTATTTGCGCACTGGGAGGTGTATCCATGACCATCTGGAATGCAATCCTGCTCGGTCTGGTGCAGGGCATTGCAGAGTTTCTGCCGATCTCCAGCTCCGGACATCTGTCGATCCTGCAAAATCTGTTTCATATGTCTACCACAGAGGACGGTCATCTGTTTTTTGACGTGCTGCTGCATCTGGGTACGCTCGTTTCGATCTGCATCGTCTATTGGCGGGACATCGTGACCATGGTACGCGAGACGTTCGCGTTTTTCGGCAATACGCGCCTGCCGGCTGAGCAGCGCCGGAAGCAGTTTCCTGCGGCGCGCATGGTACTTATGATCATCCTTGCGACGCTGCCGCTGTTTCTGATCCTGCCGATCAACGACAAGGTGGAGCAACTGTATTATCACACGTTTTTCATCGGCCTCATGCTGATTCTCACGGGTTGTCTGCTGTTCGTGGCCGATAAAATGCCAAAGGGCACACGCACGGAGAAAAATATGCGCGTGCGCGACGCGCTCATCATCGGTGCGTGTCAGGCCGTGGCGACGATCCCGGGCCTGTCCCGGTCGGGTACCACGATCGCGGCCGGCATGGCCACGGGGCTGGAGCGCAGCTTTGCGGTGCGCTTCTCGTTTCTGATGTCGCTGCCCGCGGTGCTGGGCGCGAACATCCTGTCCTTGGCCAAAGCAGCCAAGACGGGCATTGATGTCTCGCTCCTGCCGGCATATCTGGTCGGCATGCTTGCGGCGATGGTTTCCGGCATCGTGGCCATCGGCCTTGTCAAGCGCCTGACGTCGAAGGGACACTTCGGTGCGTTCAGCTACTATTGCTGGGGCGCCGGCGCAGTGACGATGCTGCTGTCTCTGATTTTCTGAGAGGACGTTATTACATGGCAACTTCATCATCCAAAAAGAAAACCGGCTCGGCAAAAAAGCCTGCCGCAGCGCCGAAAAAACAGCCGGCAAAAAAGCAGCCTGCTGCAGCGCCCGCGCCTGCGCCGACTGCGCCGACGTGGCCATATGCCATCGTGTGCATTGTGCTGTCGCTGCTCGCGTTCCTTGGCCTGTTTCACGCCGAGGGCGTCATCATCGACGGCTTTGCGGGCTTCCTGTCCGGCATTATGGGCTGGGGCTATTGGGCGTTCCCGTTTGCGATGCTGCTGCTGGCGTGGGTCTTTGTGCGCAATCCGGAGCGGCACTTCGGCCTGCGCGTGACGGCGTCGTTGCTGATCGCGCCGCTGTTCGGCACGATCGTGCACCTCATGGTCTGCCGCGTGCCGTTCACGGCGCAGACGTTCGGCGCGATCGTCGGTCAGCTCTATGACGGCGGCAAGGCGTTCACCTCCGGCGGCGTCATCTCCGGCGGCGTGGGCTATCTGCTCAAGGCCGGCATCAGCGTGTACGCGGCGCTGCCGCTGACGATGGCGGCGTTCGTGTTCTGCGTGCTGGGCAGCATGGACCTGACGGTGGGCAAGATCGCGGCCTGGGTGCGCACACGGCGCGAGGCACAGTACATCCCGGACGAAGACGTGCCGCTTGCGGAGGATGAGGAGGACGAACCGGAACCGCAGCCGCTGCCCGAGCCGCGGCGCAGTGCGCGCCGTGCCGTGCCGGACAAGCCGGTCGCCAAGAAAAAGCTCATCGATATTCCGGTCGAGGACACGCCGTCCGAGCCGGATGACGAGCCAATCGACCCCATCCCGGTCAAAAAGGCCGCCCGCGGTGCGAAAAAGCCCGCGCCGGCGGAGGCGACGCAGAATGTGCAGCCGCTGTCCGTGGAGGAGGCGGCAGACATCTGCGGCGTGGATGTGACGGCCGCGCAGGAGATCCATGATCCGCCGAAGCCGTCGAAAAAGGCGGCCAGCGCCGCCGTTGCGGCAGAGACGGCGGCGATCACCTCCGCGATCGAGCGCGAGAATGCCGACCACTCGGCCTATCAGCTGCCGCCGGTGTCGTTTCTGCGCGCGGGGAAGAAGGATCAGACCGACGCAACGGAGGAGATCCGCTTCAACCGCGACCGGCTTGATACCGCTCTGAGCAGCTTCGGCGTCAATGCCACGATCCGCGACGTGACGCGCGGCCCTACGGTCACACGCTACGATCTCGAGCTTGAGGCGGGTGTGAAGCTCAACAAGATCACGAACCTCTCCGGCGACCTTGCGCTCGCGCTCGGCGTGGAGAATGTGCGCATCGCGCCGATCCCGGACAAGATCTCGACCGTCGGCATCGAGGTGCCGAACAAGGTCGTCAGCGCCGTTTGCCTGCGCGATATCATCGACTCGCCCGCGTTCCGCAATGCGAAGTCCAAGCTCTCGTTTGCCGTCGGCAAGGACATCGGCGGCAACTGCATCATCGGCAACATCTCCAAGCTGCCGCATATGCTCATCGCCGGTACGACCGGCTCCGGTAAGTCCGTGTGCATGAACTCGCTCATCCTCAGCCTGCTCTATAAGGCGACGCCGGACGAGGTGCGCCTGATCATGATCGACCCGAAGATGGTCGAGCTCGGCATCTATAATGGCATCCCGCACCTGTTTATCCCCGTCGTGACCGACCCCAAGAAGGCGGCCGGTGCGCTGCAGTGGGCGGTCGTGGAGATGCTCAAGCGCTACCGCCTGTTTTCCGAGGCGCAGGTGCGCGATCTGGCAAGCTACAACGCCCTGCAGAAGAACGAACCCGACGGGCAGACGCTGCCGCAGGTCGTCATCGTCATCGACGAGCTGGCCGACCTCATGCTCTGCGCAGCCAAAGAGGTGGAGGAGAGCATCTGCCGCGTGGCGCAGATGGGCCGCGCTGCGGGTATGCACCTCATCATTGCGACGCAGCGCCCGTCGGCCGATGTCATCACCGGCCTCATGAAGGCGAACATCCCGAGCCGCATCGCCTTTGCGGTCTCATCCTCACTCGAGAGCCGCATCATTCTCGATACCTCCGGCGCGGAAAAGCTCATCGGCATGGGCGATATGCTCTACGCGCCCATCGGCACGGGCAAGCCGCTGCGTGTGCAGGGCTCGTTCGTGTCGGACGAGGAGCGCGAGGAGGTCGTGCGCTTCATCAAGCAAAACTCCGAGGCGCAGTACAGCGACGATATCATCGCCCAGATCGAGAAATCTGCCGCCGAGGCCGACAAGAAGTCCGGCCCCGCACCTGAGGCGGACAAGTCCGCCAAGAGCGACTATGACGAGCTGCTGCCGCAGGGAGTGGACGTCATTCTCGAGACGAAGCAGGCATCGGTATCCATGCTGCAGCGCCGGTTGAAGCTCGGCTATTCGCGCGCCGCGCGTATGGTCGACCAGATGGAGGAGATGGGTATTGTCGGGCCGTTTGAGGGTTCGAAGCCGCGCAAGATCCTCATCACGAAGGAGCAGTGGCAGGAGATGCAGTATGTGCAGGGCACCGCGCCGAGCGAGGTGCTGCAGGCGCAGACGGACTTTGCCGATGACAACGAAGAGGAACCTGAAGACGATGAATCATGATCTCCACACGGGGCGGCCGGAGCGCCGCCCCGTCGGCACGATAGCCTTTCCCGGCGGCACGGACTTTGCCCCGGAAATGACGCCGGCGCAGGTCGGTGCCTACAGCACGCTCGCCCTCGCGCACATCGGCGACGGGGTGTACGAGCTCATGATGCGCACGGCGCTGTGTGCCGCCGGGCTCACCGCCGTGACCGACCTGCACCGCGAGACCGTGCGCCGTGTCAACGCGCCCGCACAGGCGCGCGCAGCGGAGGCGATCCTGCCCCTGCTCACAGAGGCGGAGCACGCTGTTTATAAGCGCGGGCGCAACGCGAAGGTGAACTCTGTGCCGCAGCATGCGGACGTCGCGCAGTATCACGCGGCCACGGGGCTTGAGACGCTCTTTGGCTGGCTGTATCTGCTCGGACGCACGCAGCGGCTGCGCGAGCTGTTCGCCGTGATCACGGAGGTGCTGTAACATGCCAATGGACGCAGTTTTTCTGCATGGCCTGACGCAGGAGCTGACGCAGAGCCTGACCGGCGCGCGCATCGACAAGGTGCAGCAGCCGGAGCGCGACCTGCTGCTGCTGTCCGTGCGCACGCAGGGCGGCAATGCCAAGCTGCTCGTGCACGGCGGTGTGGGCAGCGCGCGTGTGCATTTCACGCGCGGCACGTTTGAAAACCCCGCCGAACCGCCGATGTTCTGTATGCTCCTGCGCAAGCATCTCGTCGGTGCGCGCATCACGGCCGTCTCGCAGCCCGATTTTGAGCGTATGCTCGTGCTCGACCTTGACGGCCGGGACGAACTCGGCACGCCGGTCAAAAAGCAGCTTGTTGTCGAGATGCTCGGCCGCCAGTCGAACGTCATCCTCGTCAGCGGCGACGGGCACATCATCGACTGCATGCGCCGCGTGGATTCCTCCATGAGCGAGACGCGGCAGGTGCAGCCGGGGCTGTTTTACCGTACGCCGCTGCGGCAGGATAAGCCGGTGCTGTTTGATACGACGCCGGAGCAGCGCGCGCAGGTGCTCTCCGCCCCGGTCACGGCGGCGACGGTCGATAAGTGGCTGCTGGGGCTCTTTTCCGGTGTGTCACCGCTGCTGTGCCGGGAGGTGTGCTTCCGCGCGCTCGGTGATGCCAGCCCGCGTTTGGAGCGGCTGGACGATGCGCAGCGTGCACGCCTGGCGCATGAGCTCGATGCGCTTGTGTTTACCGTCGAGACGAACAATCTTTCCCCGACCATGCTGCTCGACGGCGAACGGCCGAAGGACTTTTCCGCCGTGCCGATCCTGCAGTATCAGGGTGCGCTCTCAAGCCGCGGCTGCGGCTCGTTTTCCGAGCTGCTGGATGCGTTTTATCTCCGCCGCGACAAGGCGGAGGCCATGCGCCGCCGCTCGCAGGAGCTGACGCATCAGGTGCGCACTGTGCGCGACCGCACGGCCAAAAAGCTTGCCATCCAACGCTCGGATCTGCTGCGCTGTGCCGACCGCGAGGCGCTGCGGCAAAAGGCCGATCTCATCAAGGCGAACCTCTACCGCATCCAAAAGGGCGCGCGCACCGTGACGGTGCAGGACTACTACGCCGAGGGCTGTCCGGACGTGACGATCGAGCTTGATCCGCGCAAGAGCCCGCAGGAAAACGCCGCCGCGCTCTATAAGGCCTACCGTAAGGCCAAGACGGCCGAGCAGCACCTGACCGGCCTGATCGCCGAGTCGAGCCGGAATCTTGAGTACCTCAACAGCGTGCTTGACGAGCTCGCGCGCGCCGAGAGCGAGCGTGATCTCATGGACATCCGTGCCGAGCTGCGCGCGACCGGCTACCTGCGCCAGCCGCGCAATGCCAAAAAGGAAAAGGCAGCGCCGCGCGCGCCGCTCGCCTTCGTGTCGAGCACCGGGTATGAGATTCTCGTCGGCCGCTCCAACACGCAAAACGACGAGCTGACACACCGCACCGCCCGCCGCACGGACATCTGGCTGCATGTGCAGAAGGTGCACGGCTCACACGTCATCATCCGCGCGCATGATACGACACCGGACGAGCAGACGATCGCCGAGGCGGCAAGTCTCGCCGTGTACTATTCGCAGGCGCGTGACGGCGGCAAGACACCCGTGGACTACACCATGGCGCGCTTTGTGCGCAAGCCGTCCGGCGCGCTGCCGGGCATGGTGCTCTATACCGATTATCAGACCTGCATGGCCGAGAGCGATGAGGCGATCGTCGAGCGCCTGCGCGTGCGATAAGGCAGCAAAAAGCTCCCCAGCAGGGGAGCTTTTTGTGTTTCTCCTGAGGTATGCAGCAGCAATTTTGACCGTAATGGCCGGATGGTTGACGGATGCGGAAAACTGCGGTATGCTTTTGGCGGCAATGTGGGTTCAATCCGGCGTTGCTGGAGACTTTGACGAGCTATGGAGGGAGCAATGCGCAGATCATGGAGCTGCCCGCCCGCGAGACCTTATACGATTACGCGGATGTGTATGCGCATCCGTGAGGTACACATATCCTTTTAGGGCAGAAAACGGAGGAATCCTTATGAAAAAACTCATTGCCTATTACTCCCGCGCGGGAGAGAACTATTTTTCCGGGGCGCACCGTACCATTGCCGTCGGCAATACGGAGAAGGCGGCGCGGCTGCTTGCCGAACTCACCGGTGCGGAGCTGTTTCACATCGAGCAGAAGGTGCCATATTCGGACAACTATGATACCTGCGTCGCCGAGGCGCGGCGCGATCTGCGCGCCAACGCCCGTCCGGAGCTGACGGCACTGCCAGAGAGCCTGGACGACTATGATGAAATTTATCTCGGCTATCCGAACTATTGCGGCACCATGCCGATGGCGGTCTACACCTTCCTAGAGCACTATGACTGGCAGGGCAAGACCATCCATCCGTTCTGCACGAACGAGGGCAGCGGCCTGTCGAACACGGAGCAGGACATCCGGCGGGCTGCGAAGGGCGCGCTGGTCGCGCACGGCCTGTCGCTGCGCGGCAGCGCGGTCGAGGGCGCAAAACCGGAATTGGAGCTGTGGCTGCGCGGATAACACGCGCGTTCTGACAGGCAGAGAGGGAGGAGGCAGCGCATGAGCCGAAATGCAAAAATTCTCATCGATCTGGCCGTACTTGCGGCTGCTTACGGCATCTGGCTGCTGCCGAAGTGGCGGCGGCTGGGGAAAAGACCGCTGCTCGTCTATACGCTCATGTATGGCTGCCTCGCCGGGATCGTGCGCTTTACGCTCATGCCGGTGCTCACGGCGCTGCCGTACTGCTTTGACCATCCGTACATCCCGATGCATATGGCTCCGTTTGAGGATGTCATCCACCGCCACGGGGACTATGTGCGGCAGATCGTGCTCAATGTCGTCCTGTTTCTTCCGTTTGGAGTGCTGCAGCCGCTGTGCGATCGCTGCCGCGGCAGGCGGCCGCGCTTCTGGCGCTGCCTGCTGCTGGCACTGGCGCTCAGCGCCGGCATCGAGCTCGTGCAGCCGCTGCTGCACGTTTTCCGCAGAGCGGATATTACGGACGTCATCACGAACACGATCGGCGGCGTGCTCGGCTATGCACTCTGGGCGCTTGGAAACGTCTGCTGCAAAAAACGGCAGGGATAGGCGCTGAGCTGCCGGTGGCTTTTCCGGTTGAAAACAGGCAGAAGTTCCTGTATACTGATGTTGTTACAAAAACGCGAATAACGGAGAAATCAAATTCGGAGGAAAATTATGGATAAGCGGATCTATCGCGAATATGTCGCGATCCTGAAAGAGGAGCTGCAGCCCGCCATGGGCTGTACCGAGCCCATCGCCGTGGCTTACTGTGCGGCGCTTGCGCGCCAGACGCTCGGCGCGCTGCCGGAGACGGTGGAGGTGCTCGCAAGTGCGAACATCATCAAAAATGTCAAGAGCGTCATCGTTCCGAATACGAACGGCATGCGCGGCATCGCGGCCGCGGCCGCGGCGGGCATCGTGGCCGACAACGCGGATGCGCAGCTTCAGGTGCTTGCAGAGCTCACGCCGGAGCAGGTAGAGTCCGTCGGCACCTATCTGGAGCAGGCGGCGTTCACCGTCGGGCGTTCGGATAAGGACTATGTGTTTGACATTCAGGTGCGCGTCACGGCGGGAACGGACAGCGCCTTCGTCGAGATCGCGGGCTTCCATACCAACGTGATCCGTGTGGAGAAAAACGGCGTCGTGCTGCAGCATAAGGACTATGAGGAGTCTGCCGGTCAGCACACGACCGACCGTAGCCTGCTGACGGTCGAGAATATCATCGCCTTTGCAAACGAGGTCGAGATCGCCGATGTGCAGGAGACCCTCCAGCGGCAGATCGACCTGAACTGGGCGATTGCCGAGGAAGGCCTGCGGGGGGACTACGGTGCGAACATCGGCCGCATCCTGCTGCAGTCTTACGGCACGAGCGTCCACAATCGCGCCAAGGCCTACGCCGCTGCAGGGTCGGATGCGCGCATGAACGGCTGCGACCTGCCGGTCGTCATCAATTCCGGCAGCGGCAATCAGGGGCTGACGGCGTCTCTGCCGGTCATTATTTATGCCAAGGAGCTCGATGTCACGCAGGAGATGCTCTACCGCGCGCTTGCGGTGTCGAACCTCGTCACCATCCATCTGAAGACCGGCATCGGCAGCCTGTCCGCCTATTGCGGCGCGACGGCGGCCGGCTGCGGCGCGGCAGCAGGCGTGACGTATCTCTACGGCGGTCAGTTCCGCGAGATCGCGCACACGGTCGTCAATGCCGTTGCCATCGCCTCCGGCATGATCTGCGACGGCGCGAAGGCAAGCTGCGCGGCCAAGATCGCCTCGGCGGTCGAGGCGGGACTGCTGGGGATGCAGATGCAGATGCACGAGAGCCAGTTCTACGGCGGTGACGGTATCGTCGTCAAGGGCGTGGAGAACACGATCCGCAACATCGGCACGCTTGCCAGCGAGGGCATGCGTGAAACCGACCGCACGATCATCCGCATGATGATCCAGGAGCACTGACACATATGGAATTTGCCGGCTGTCGCATGGCGGCCGGCATTTTTTTGCGCGCAGCGGCGCGTGCCGCTTGCATTTCGGGCGCACGGCGCGTATAATAACTCATATTTTTTGATCCGCGATCTGCGGCCTGTTTTGCATCCAAGGAGGCGTATTATGCGTTTATTTGATATTCTCGGGCCCGTGATGGTCGGCCCGTCCAGCAGTCACACGGCCGGCGCTGTGCGCATTGGCCTGACGGCGCGCAAGCTGCTCGGTGACCGGCCGGTGCATGCCGACATCTCGCTGCACGGCAGCTTTGCCCTGACCGGCCACGGCCACGGTACGGACTGCGCGCTGATTGCGGGCCTGCTCGGCATGCAGCCGGACGACCTGCGCATCCCGGAAAGCTTCGCCGTCGCGGCGGAGCAGGGGTTGACGTTCACATTTCAAAACGTGCAGATGCGCAATGCGCACCCGAATACCGCGCGCCTGAAGCTCACGGGAGCAAACGGCCGCGCGCTCGATATCGTGGCCGAGAGCGTCGGCGGCGGGCGCATCCGTATCCGCTCCATCGACGGTATTGAGACGAACTTTTCCGGTGAGCATAACACGCTCATCGTCCATAATCAGGACACGCCCGGCCATGTCGCGGCCGTGACGGCGGCGCTCATGCAGCGGCATGTCAACATCGCCACCATGCAGCTCTACCGTGATGAGCAGGGGGGCTATGCGGTCATGATCCTCGAATGTGACCAGCCGATCCCGAAGGACATCGAGCAGTGGCTGTCGCACATCGAGGGCATTCAGAAGATCACGATCTTTAATCAGGAGGAACCGGTATGAGCTTTTCGAGCATTGCGGACATGCTTTCGGCGGCGCAGGAGCGTGCCCAGCCGCTCTACGCCGTCATTCGCGACGCAGACTGTCTGGAAAACGGCTATGACGCCGCGGCCTCCCACCGACAGATCGCAGCGCTCTGGGCGGCCATGCAGGCCTCCAGCCGGCAGTACTGTGCGGACGACCGCTCCAACAGCGGGCTCATCGGCGGCGACGCGGAAAAGCTCCGCGCGGCGGCGGAAAAGGGCTTGCTGCTCGGCGGGACATATTTTCAGCGCGTGACGGAGCAGGCGCTCAAAGTCGCCGAGTGCAACGCCTGCATGAAGCGCATCGTTGCCGCACCCACGGCGGGCAGCTGCGGTGTGCTTCCGGCGGTGCTGATCCCGCTCACCGACGAGCGGGACGTTCCGGAGGAGACGATCCTGCAGGCGCTGTACATCGCGGCGGGCTTCGGTCAGGTCACGGCGCTGCGCGCGAGCGTTGCCGGGGCGCAGGGCGGCTGTCAGGCGGAGATCGGCACGGCCAGCGCCATGGCCGCCGCCGCGCTGACGCATATCCTCGGCGGCACGGCGCAGCAGTGCGCGGATGCGTACGCCATCGCGCTTGCAAACCTGCTCGGGCTTGTCTGCGATCCGGTCGCGGGGCTTGTGGAGGTGCCGTGTGTCAAGCGTAACGTCATCGGCGCGGTCAACGCCGTGAGCGCGGCGAACATGGCCGTCGCCGGCATCACGAGCCGCATCCCGGTCGATGAGGTCATCGATGCGATGGGCGAGATCGGCGACGCGCTCCCGGCCGATTTGCGCGAGACCGGCCTCGGCGGTCTTGCGGGCACACCGACCGGCCGGAAGATCGCGCGCAAGGTCACCCACGCCGGGCTCTGAGCGGCGTATACGAAACCTGCTGCATCGGCGGTGCAGCAGGTTTTTGCACAAAAAGGCTTGACAGAAGCGCAAAATGACGGCAATGTATATCTGAAATTATGAGACCGATCAGGCGTGACCCGCTTGGCGGGCAGAAAGGCGGAGCTATGGAATACAACAAACCCATTGCGGATATGTGCCCTGGCATGGATGTCGAGGGCTTTTACATCCTGCGCGCAGCGGCGCTCAAGACGACCAACAGCGGCAAGCCCTTTCTCAGCGGCACGATCTGTGACCGCACGGGCAGCGTCGAAATCAAGGTCTGGGACTACAGCGGCCCGATCGGCGCGCGCGCGGACGATGCCGGCCACGTCGTGAAGATCCGCGGCAGCGTTTCGGAATACCGCGGCGCGCTGCAGGTGAGCGTGCACCGCATCCGCATGGCCGAGGCCGCGGACACATATGATAAATCTCTGCTCGTACCGACGGCACCGATCGACGCCGACGCTGCGCTCGCGGACGTGCAGCGGCTGGTCGCCTCGATCGCGGACGCGGATTACCGCAGCGTCGCCGAGACGATGCTCGCGCGCCACCTTGACGCGTTTCGCCGCATCCCGGCCGGAAAGACCGTTCACCACAGCTTCCTGTCCGGCCTTTTGATGCACACATACAACATGCTGCGTGCGGCGGATTTTCTCGCCGGGCTCTATCCGGAGGTCATCGACCGCAGCCTGCTGCTGACCGGCACACTGCTGCACGATTTTGCCAAGGAGCGGGAGTTCGTGTTTTCCGACCTCGGCATCGTGACGGAGTATTCCACCGCCGGGCAGCTGCTCGGTCATCTGGTCATGGGCGCGCAGGAGGTCGCGGACGTCGCGCGCGAGCTTGCCATTGCCGAGGAAAAGTCCCTGCTGCTGCAGCATCTGCTGCTCTCGCACCACGGCGAGCCGGACTTCGGCGCGGCCGTGCGCCCCATGTGCGCCGAGGCGGAGCTGCTGTCGTACATCGACCTCATTGACAGCCGCATGGAGATCTATGCCGAGACGCTCCCGGGCGTGCCGGCAGGCGGCTTCAGCGGGCGTATTTTTGCGCTGGAAAAGAAGATCTATCACCACAACTGAGGAGCTTGCCCATGATGACCCTGCCGGAACAAGTGCATATGGCGCTCGACCGCCTCGAGGCGGCGGGGTGGGAGGCCTTCGTCGTCGGCGGCGCGGTGCGCGATGCGCTGCGCGGCTGCGCAGCGGGGGACTGGGACATCACGACCGATGCCGAGCCGGAGCAGGTCGAGCGCGTCTTTTCCGGCGAGCGGCTCATCGAGACGGGACTCCGGCACGGCACGGTGACCGTCCTGCTTGATGGTCTGCCGCTGGAGATTACGACCTACCGCGTCGACGGCGGCTATTCAGACCATCGGCGGCCGGACAGCGTGACGTTTACGCGCAGCCTGCGCGCCGATCTGCTGCGGCGCGATTTTACGATAAATGCGCTTGCGTATCACCCGCGCGCAGGGCTTGTGGATATCTGCGGCGGGGCGGAGGATCTCGCGCGCGGCGTCGTGCGCTGCGTGGGTGAGCCCGAGCGCCGCTTTCGTGAGGATGGGCTGCGCATTTTGCGTGCGCTGCGCTTTGCGTCCGTGCTCGGCTTCACCATCGAACCGGAGACGGCGGCGGCCATCCACCGCTGCGCCGAGCTGCTGCGGTATCTTGCGGCGGAGCGCGTGCTGAGCGAGCTGACAAAGCTGCTCTGCGGGCAAAACGCAGGCGCGGTGCTGCGGGAATTTTCCGATGTGCTGGCCGTCCCCATACCGGAGCTGCGGCCGATGTTCGGCTTTGCGCAGCACAACCCGCACCATGACCGGGACGTCTGGCAGCACACGGTCGCGGTCGTGGAGCACATCCCGCCCGAGCCGGTGCTGCGCTGGGCAGCGCTGCTGCACGATGTCGGAAAGCCGCCGTGCTTCTCGCTTGCAGACGACGGTGTCGGACACTTTTACGGTCACGCCGCCAAGAGCACGGAGCTCGCGGATGCGATCCTGACGCGGCTGCGCATGGATACGGCCGGGCGCACGCGCATCACGCAGCTCATCCGCTATCACGACCTGCCCATTGCCCCGGAGCCGAAGCCCATCCGGCGGCTGATGCATAAGCTCGGCGTCGAGCCGGTGCGCCAGCTCTTCGCGCTGCACATTGCCGATACCTGCGGGCAGTCCGTCATCTGCGCCGGACGCGTGCAGACCTATCAGGAGGCCGGGCGCGTGCTCGATAAGCTGCTTGCGGCGGATGCCTGCTTTTCGCTCCGGGATCTCGCCGTCAACGGCAGCGACCTGCTCGCGCTCGGCCTGCGCGGGCGGGCTGTGGGCGCGGCGCTGCAGGCGTGTCTGGACGCCGTCATGGATGAGCGGGTTGCAAATGAGCGGGCGGCACTGCTGGCATATGCGGCGGAAAATTTGCACCGCTTTGCAAATTCCTGACCGACAGGTCTTGAAAATTGTGGAGCGATGTTATAAGATGAAGGACAATATCTAATTACATTGTAATAGAATATGCGGAGAACAGGACAATGGAGCAGATTCGGTCGCGGAAAAATCAATATATCCTGCACCTGCGCGCGCTGGCAAAGTCGGCGGATGCGCGCCGGGAGGCGGGGGAGTACGTCTGCGACGGCGAAAAGCTGCTGCGCGAGGCGCTGCAGTTCGGCGCGGAGGTCACGTCCGTGCTCTGGCGCGAGGCGGCGGCGTTTTCGCTGCCGGACGGTATCGCGCAGTACGCGGCGGATGCCGAGCTCGTCGAGTATGCCTCGCCGCTCATGCACTCGCCGGGCCCGGTCTTTACCGTGCGCATCCCGGCGATGCGCCTGCCGGAGCCGCTGCGCCGCGTCATCGTGCTCGAAGGGGTGCAGGACCCCGGCAATGTCGGCACGGTCATCCGCACGGCCAACGCCCTCGGCATGGATGCCGTGGTGCTCACCGGCGCGTGCGCCGATCTCTACGGGCCGAAGACCGTGCGCGCGACGATGGGCGCGCTCTTCCGTCAGCCGGTGCTGACGTGCGCGACGGACGAGCTGATGCAGCTGCTGCGCGCAAACTGTCTCAAACTCTACGGCGCGGCGCTGACGGACACGGCGCAGGATCTGCGGCGCGTGCCGCTCACACCGGCCGCCGTGGCGATCGGCAGCGAGGGGCGCGGTCTGAGCGCGGAGCTGCTCGCGCAGTGCGACGGGCAGATCATCATCCCCATGCAGCCGGGCGCGGAGTCGCTCAATGCGGCGGTGGCCGCGGCGGTCGTCATGTGGGAGATCGCCCGCGCCGAGACATGAGGAGGGCGTGAGATGTCGCAGCTCAAATACTGGGTCTGGCTGTCCATGCGCTTCGGTGTGCGGCCGAAGGTGAAGCTCGCGCTTGTGGAGCATTTCGGCACGCCGCGCGATGTGTATTTTGCCACGGAGGCGGACTACCGCGTCCGTGCCTCGCTGCGCCTGGAGGAGCTGCGTCTGCTGCTGGATAAGGATCTGCATGAGGCCGAGCGCGCGCTCGCCATCTGCGACCGGGAGCATATCCGCGCCCTGACGATCCAGGACGCCGCCTATCCGCAGCGGCTGCTGCAGATCTATGACCCGCCGCTCGTGCTCTATGTGCGCGGCACACTGCCGCCGCTGGATGACCGCGCGGCCGTCGCCGTCGTCGGTACGCGCAGCGCCACGCCTTACGGGATGCGCACGGCGCACAAGCTCGGTTCGGAGATCGTGCGTCACGGCGGCATCGTGCTCTCCGGTCTCACCGCCGGCATCGACCGCTCAGCCGCCGAGGGTGCGCTGGATGCGGGCGGTGTCTGCGTGGGTGTGTCCGGCACGGCGATCAATTTGAATTTTGCGGGCGCGTGCACGCAGAGCGTCGCGCGCTGCGGCGCGGTCGTGAGCGAGTTTGCGCCGAATATGTCCGTGCCGCGCTTCGGTTTCCGGCTGCGCAACCGCATCACCTCCGGTCTCGCCGTGGCGACGGTCGTGGTCGAGGCGCCGGAGAAAAGCGGCGCGCTGCTCTTCGCCGAAGATGCGATCACGCAGGGCAGGGAGGTCTTTGCTGTGCCCGGAAACGCCGATTCCCACGCCTCTGTCGGCAGCAACGCGCTGCTCAAGGACGGGGCGCGTCCGGCGACGTGCGCATGGGATGTGCTGGGCGATTTTCGCCGTATGTTTCCCGGCACGCTGCACGAGCGCATCGCGCCCGAACCCGAACCCGCCGCGCCGCAGGCTCCGCCCGAGACGGGCAGCGGCTTTGCGCAGGTGCGCCGCCCGGTCGCGGAGAAAAGGATTGACAAGCCGCAGCCGGAGGCATATATTGACTTGGAAGCGCAGCTCAAGTCGCTCACGACGGAGCAGCTTCAGATCGTCGCGGCGATCGATGCGCCCGCCACGCAGGTGGATCTCATCATCGCCAAGACCCGGCTGCCGGCGAGCAAGGTGCTCGCGGAGCTGACCGTACTGCAGATCCGCGGCGTGGTCCGGCAGGAACCGGGCAAACGCTTTTCATTAAATATACGCGCAGGCACTGCGCAGGAATCATAAGGAGTTGGAACAGACCCGATGGCAAAAGCAAAAACGGATCTGGTGATCGTCGAGTCTCCGGCGAAGGCCAGAACAATCGAAAAATACCTGGGCAGCAACTATCAGGTCGTGGCCTCGATGGGCCATTTGCGCGACCTGCCCAAGAGCACGATGGGCGTCGATATCGACGGCGACTTCACGCCGCAGTATCTGCCCGTGAAGGATCGCGCCGACGTGATCGCCGACCTGAAAAAGCGCGCCAAGTCTGCCGGAACCGTCTATCTCGCGACCGACCCTGACCGCGAGGGAGAGGCCATTTCGTGGCACCTGAAGGAGCTGCTGAATCTGCCGGACGATAAAGCAAAGCGCGTGACCTTCAACGAGATCACGAAGAAGGTCGTCACCGAGAGCATCCAGCACCCGCGCGAGATCGATCAGGATCTGGTCGATGCGCAGCAGGCGCGCCGCGTGCTCGACCGCATCGTGGGCTACAAGCTCAGCCCGCTGCTCTGGCGCAAGGTCAAGCCCGGCCTGTCCGCCGGGCGCGTGCAGTCGGTGGCTACGCGCATCGTGGTCGACCGCGAAAATGAGATTCGCGCCTTCCAGCCGCAGGAATACTGGCTGCTCGACGCGCTGCTTGACTGCGGCGCGGGCACGTTCAGTGCGCGTTTTTACGGCACGGCCGATAATAAGAAAATGGACGTCCCGGACGAGGCCACGGCCGACAAGATCATTGCCGCCGTGTCCGCCGAGCCGTTTCAGATTGCGAGCGTCAAGCGCGGCGAGAAGCAGCGCAGCCCCTCGCCCCCGTTCATCACCTCGACCCTGCAGCAGGAGGCTTCCCGCCGTCTGGGCATGACGCCGCGGCGCACCATGTCGGTCGCGCAGCAGCTGTATGAGGGCGTGGATATTACCGACCGCGGCACGATCGGTCTCATCACCTATATGCGTACCGACTCCCAGCGTCTGTCGGACGAGGCACTCGCCTCGGCACAGGCGTTCATCGTCGAGCACTACGGCCCGGAGTATCATCCCGGCAAGCCGCGCACGTATAAGACCAAGGCCGGTGCGCAGGACGCGCATGAGGCCATTCGCCCGACGGATGTCACGCTCACGCCGGATCGTGTGCGCCACGACCTCACGCCGGAGCAGTACCGTCTCTACCGGCTCATCTGGGGCCGCTTCACCGCCTGCCAGATGTCCAACGCCGTGTACGATAATGTTGTCGTGGATGCCGGCAGCGCGGGCTATCTCTTCCGCGCCAACTACTCCGAGCAGAAGTTTGCGGGCTACACCGCCGTGTACGAAGAGGCGAAGGACGAGGAGACGAGCGAGGTGCGCCGTCCGCTGCCGTCGCTCAAGCAGGGCGATGCCGTGGAGCTCAAAAACGTCACGAAAGAGCAGCAGTTCACCCAGCCGCCCGCCCGCTATACGGAGGCAACGCTCATCCGCGCCATGGAGGAAAAGGGCATCGGCCGCCCGTCGACGTATGCGCCGACGATCTCGACCATCCTCAGCCGCAACTATGTCGTCAAAGAGGGACGCTATCTGCGCCCGACGAATCTCGGCATCGTCGTGACCGAGATGATGGAGGAGTATTTCCGCAATATCGTCGACCTGAAATTCACCGCCAACATGGAGACCGATCTCGACAAGATCGAGGCCGGAACCGTCGCGTGGAAGGATCTGCTGCGCGAGTATTATAAGGACTTTGACGCAAACCTCAACAACGCCGAGATCCAGCTTGAGGGCAAGCACCTCAAGGTGCCGGATGAGGAGTCGGACGAGGTCTGCCCGAACTGCGGGCGCAAGCTCGTGTATAAAAACGGCCGCTTCGGCCGCTTCCTTGCCTGTCCCGGCTACCCGGAGTGCAGCTTCACGATGCCCATCGTGGTCGAGATGCCCGGCAAGTGCCCGGCCTGCGGCGGCCGTCTGCTCAAGCGGACATCGCGCAAGGGCTTTGCCTACTATGCCTGTGAGCGCGGGCATGACTGCCCGGGTCACGGCGAAGGCGAGGGCGGCGAGAACATTCAGGGCTTCATGACGTGGGACGTGCCGACGAAGGACTACTGCCCTGAGTGCGGCAAGACGATGTTCAAGCGCGCTGGTAAGGGCGCGAACAAGCCGTTTTGCATCAACCCCGAGTGCGCGAACTATCTGCCGCCGGATAAGCGCGGCTATAAGCGCAAGCCGAAGCCGGCGGACGACGCAGAGTCGGCCAAGACCGAGCCCGAGACTGCCGCCGAAAAGAAGCCGGCCGCCAAGAAAGCGCCCGCGAAAAAGCCTGCCGCGAAGAAACCGGCGGCCAAGAAGCCGGCTGCGAAAAAGCCCGCCGCCAAGAAACCGGTTGCGAAAAAGACGGCAAAACCCAAGGAAGAAGCATAAGTAGGAAGCATAAGTAGGAAGCATAATTGGAAAGGCGGCCTGATCATGGCCGCCTTTTTCGAGGAGGAACGCTATGACCCCAGTGACTGTGATCGGTGCGGGCCTGGCGGGATGCGAGTGCGCGTGGCAGCTGGCCGGGCGCGGCATCCCGGTGCGCCTGATCGAGATGAAACCCCAGAAAATGTCCCCCGCACACGTATCGGAAAACTTTGCGGAGCTCGTCTGCTCCAACTCGCTGCGCAGCGATGAGCTCACCAATGCCGTCGGTCTGCTCAAGGAGGAGCTGCGGCGGCTCGATTCCGTCGTGCTCGCCAGCGCGGATCATAACCGTGTCGCCGCCGGCGGCGCGCTCGCCGTGGATCGTGAGGCCTTTGCCCGCGAGATCACGGAGCGCATCTGCGCGCACCCGAACATCACCGTTGAGCGCGCGGAGGCGACCGCCATCCCCGAGGGTGAGGTCGTTATTGCGACCGGTCCGCTCACGAGTGATGCCATGGCCGAGGAGATCCAGCGCCTGTGCCCGGAGTTCGACCTGCATTTTTATGATGCCGTCGCGCCCATCGTCACGCTCGAGAGCGTGGACATGGACAGTGCCTTTTTCGCCAGCCGCTATGATAAGGGCACGGCGGACTACGTCAACTGCCCCATGGATCAGGCAGAGTACACCGCCTTCGTTCAGGAGCTGCGCACCGCCAAGGAAGCGCCGGTGCACGGCTTTGACGACGGTGCGGTCTTTGAGGGCTGTATGCCGGTCGAGGTCATGGCGCGCCGCGGCAAGGATACGCTGCGCTACGGCCCGCTCAAGCCGGTCGGTCTGCGCGACCCGCGCACCGGCAAGGACAACTATGCCGTCGTGCAGCTGCGGCGCGACAACGCCGAGGGCACGCTGTATAACATCGTCGGCTTTCAGACGCATCTGACGTTCGGCGAGCAAAAGCGCGTCTTTTCCATGATCCCCGCGCTGCGGGAGGCGGAGTTTGTGCGCTACGGCGTCATGCACCGCAACACCTATTTAAATTCCCCGCAGATGCTCGACCGCTACTACCGGCTTCGGAGAGCGCCGCGCATCCGCTTCGCCGGACAGATGACCGGTGTGGAGGGCTACATGGAATCGGCGGCAAGCGGCATTCTTGCCGGAAAGAATCTGGCAAGACAGCTGCAGGGCAAGCCGCCGCTGATTCTCCCGCGGGAAACTATGATGGGAGCACTGGCGGCATATATCAGCAGTGCTCCCACGGAGAATTTTCAGCCGATGGGTGCCAATATGGGCATTCTGCCGGATCTGCCGGAGCGAATCCGCGGCAAACAGGAAAAGTATCAGGCATACGCGGATCGCGGCATGGCGGCACTGGAACAGTACTTGCAGACCGCGGAACAATAAAGGCAATACCGCACAAAGAGCATAACACAAGGGAGATCATAGATTTTGAATATTTTAATCGACGCATTCGGCGGGGATAACGCCCCGCTGGAGGTGATTCGCGGCGGTGCACGGGCGGTGCAGGAACTGGGTGTGACTGTGACGCTGGTGGGGGACGAGCAGAAAATTCGTGCCTGTGCCGAGAAAAACAGGTTGCCGCTGGACGGCATGGAAATTCTGCACGCTCCGGCAGTGTTCGACATTCATGAAGAGCCGAGCACCCTGCTGAAACAGCATGCAGATAGTTCGATGGCAGTTGGAATGCAGGCACTGCATGACGGAAACGGAGATGCCTTTGTTTCTGCCGGCAGTACCGGTGCTTTGCTGATGGGTGCAACGTTTCTGGTCAAGCGGATTCGGGGCGTAAAACGAGCAGCATTAGCACCGATTCTTCCGACAGCAACAACGCCATTTATGTTATTGGATGCCGGAGCAAACAACGACTGCCGTCCGGAAATGCTGGTGCAGTTTGCCGTGATGGGCAGTGCCTATATGGAACGGGTCATGGGCATTCCACAGCCAAAGGTGAAATTGTTGAATGTTGGAGCGGAGGAAACCAAGGGCAGAGAGTTGGATTTAGAGGCATATCGCCTTTTAGAACAAGCCCCCGTGCATTTTTGTGGAAACGTAGAAGCACGGGAATTGCCGTTTGGAGTAGCGGATGTGGTCGTTGCCGATGGATTTACGGGAAACATCGCCTTGAAACTGTATGAAGGCATGGGAAAATTCATGGGCAGCCAGTTGAAAGAAAATATTTTTGCCGGAGCAAACGGAAAATTGTCCGCACTTTTGGTGTTGCCGAAAATCAAAGCCCTGACCAAAAAGATGGACTATAAAGCCGTAGGCGGTGCAATGATGCTGGGCGTTCAGAAACCCGTTGTCAAGGCTCACGGCAGTTCTGATGCAACTGCATTTTTCAATGCGATTCGGCAGGCGAGAGATTGCGTTGTCGGCGATATGATTGCAGCAATGACAAAGTTCATGCAGCAGGAACAAGTAAAAAAAGCGTAACAAGCGTTTTAGATATCATATGATTACAGAAAGGATTGGGCAGATATGGAACAGGTGCATTTTGAGCAGTTTGAAACAGAAATTCGCTATCATTTTAAGAATCGTCATTTCTTAGTTGAGGCACTGTCACACTCCTCTTATGCCAACGAGAAGAAAAAGTGCCGCTGCAGCAACGAACGGCTGGAATTTTTGGGGGACAGCGTGCTTTCCATCGTCGTATCCTCTTATTTATTCCACCAGTTTCCGGAACTGCCGGAGGGCGAACTGACGAAACTGCGGGCATCTCTGGTTTGTGAAAAGGCGTTGCACGTCTTTGCACAGGAAATTCACTTGGGGGATTACTTGCTGTTGGGAAAGGGCGAAGAACATACTGGCGGCAGAATGCGTTCCTCGATTTTGGCGGATGCCTTTGAAGCCGTCATTGCAGCCATTTATCTGGATGGCGGCATGGAAGCCGCAGAACATCATATTATGCGGTTTATTCCGAAGAATCTGGAACAGCGGGAATCGCTGGGATTCCGGGACTATAAGACGGCATTGCAGGAAGTCATTCAGAAGAATCCGGAAGAAAAAGTGGAATATGTTTTGGTGTCGGAGAGCGGTCCAGACCATGCAAAGGCATTTCAGGTGGAAGTCTGCTTAAATTCCAACGTGATTGGCGTTGGAACAGGCAGAAGCAAAAAGGCAGCCGAACAGATGGCAGCCAAAGAAGCCCTGCGGCTGATGGGCTATGAAAAATAAGGGCAACATTGCCATTTTTGTTCCGCATGCAGGCTGTCCGCATCAGTGCAGTTTCTGCGACCAGCGGAAAATCAGTGCAGCACAGCAGATTCCAACCTTGGAACAGGTGCAGGAAATTTGCCGGCAGGCAATTGCACATCCACGCCGACCAAAACAACTGGAAATTGCCTTTTTTGGCGGCAGTTTTACAGCCATTCCGGAAAAAGAACAAAATGCCCTGCTGGAAGCAGTACAGCCATTTTTAGCGATGGAGGGCGTGACAGGGATTCGGATTTCTACCCGTCCCGACTGCATTACACCAGAGATTTTGCAGCGATTGCAGCAGTTTCATGTGACCGCTATTGAACTGGGGGCACAGAGTATGCAGGATGTGGTCTTACAGAACAATCATCGGGGACACACCGCACAGGATGTGCGGAATGCTGCAAAATGGATTACAGATGCTGGTTTTTCGCTGGGGCTGCAAATGATGATTGGTTTGGACGGCAGCACGCCGGAACAGGAACGGGAAACCTTGCAGGAGTTGCTTGCCCTGCATCCGGACACCCTACGGATTTATCCCTTAGTGGTGCTGAAAGGAACGGAATTAGCGGAGCGGGTGCAGAATGGCAGTTTTGTCCTGTATGACTGGGAAACCGTTCTGGAACTCTGTGCCGATGCCCTCTGTGCGTGTCGGCAGCAGGGTGTGCGAGTCATTCGCTGCGGACTGCATGCAGAAGATGCGGTGCAGTCAGAAGCCATTGCTGGTTTCTATCATCCAGCATTTCGGGAACTAGTGGAATCTCGTTTGTGTTTACGGGTTCTCAAGCAGTGGATGCAGCAACATCCGCAGGAAACCATGGCAGAAGTACAGGTTGCTCCCGGCTGGAGCAGTCGGGTTGCCGGACATCATGCCTGCAATCGGGCAGCCTGTCGGGAAGCTGGGGTTTCGCTGCGAATCATAGAAACAGCAGCCATTCCGGCAGGAATGCTGCAAATCGGAAAGGACGGATACGATGTTTTTCAAATCGCTGGAACTGCAAGGATTTAAGTCCTTTCCGGATCGGGTGAAACTGGAATTTGAACAGGGCTTGACCGCCGTGGTTGGGCCAAACGGCAGCGGAAAAAGCAATATCGGCGATGCGATTCGCTGGGTATTGGGGGAACAGTCCACGAAGCTGCTGCGTGGAAATCGCATGGAAGATGTTATTTTCTCCGGAACAAAACGCCGGAAACCGTCTGGATTTGCTGCCGTTACCATTCAGCTGGATAACCAAACCGGTCTGTTTGGGGAATCCTACGGGGAAACGATTGCCATTACCCGAAAGCTTTACCGCAGCGGAGAAAGTGTCTATCAGATTAACGGGAAAGCCGTTCGGCTGAAAGACGTGCAGGAACTACTGATGGATACTGGTATGGGGCGAGATGGCTATGCGATTATCGGACAGGGACGCATTGCGGAAATTGTCAGTGCACGCAGCACCGACCGCCGAGAGTTGTTTGAAGAGGCAACGGGTGTTTCTAAGTTTCGCTATAAACGGGAAGAAGCCGAGCGAAATTTACAGGCTGCACAGGAGAATTTAGTGCGGTTGCAGGATATTGCAGCGACTTTAGAGGGCAGAGTCGAACCGCTCCGCCAGCAGGCAGAAGTTGCCAAGCAGTTTTTGAAGCTGTCAGAACAGCAGAAAAAATTAGAACTTTCGCTCTGGATGCAGCAGCTGACTGGTTTAGATCAAGAAAAAGCTGCCCTGCGAGATACGCTCTTACAGGCACGAGGGAATGAACAGAATGCTGCACTGGATTTGAAGCAGGCAGATGCATTGCTGCAAGAACAATATCGGGAGATGCAGCAGACAACGGTTCGGATTCAGAATCTACGGGAATCGGTACAGCAGGCAGAAGAAACTGCTGCCCAGACACAGGCAGACCTTGCGGTCTGTGCGAATGAACAGCAGCACAACGAACAGCGGCTGATACAGGTTGCACAGCAGCAAAAAGATGCTGCTGCAGCGGAACAAACTGCTACAGAACAGCTGCAAACGCAGCAGGCAGCCATACAGACCTTACAGGAGCAAAAAGCCACCGCCGTCAAAGCCTGTCAGGAACAGGAGCAGTTCCAGAAAGAACTTGCCAAGCAGCTGACCGCCGCAGCCGCAGTCGTGAAAGAAGCAGAAACCAAACTGCGTACCAGCTACGGCAATCAGAACCATTCCTTTGCAAGGGCAGAATCCCTTGCCGCACAAATCGAAACGATACAGGCACAGACGGTTTCGCAGACTGCACAGGCAGCTGCTTTGCAGCAACAATTGCAGGCAGCCGCTGAAACGGAACAGCAGACGATAGACGCTGTTTCGGCAGCAGTCGAGGCGGAAACAGCGGTGCGTGTGGCGTTAGAGGCGGCACAGCAGCAACACAAAATCCTTGCAGCTCATCTGGAACAGCAGCAAGTACAAAATGCCCAGCGGCAGATGCAGTTGCAGACCGCCCAGCAGCGGTTGCAGTTGTTGCAGGAGATGGAACACAACATGGAGGGCTATGCAGGCAGTGTCAAGGCAGTTTTGCAGGCAGAGCATAGCAAGCCGCATGGTGTATATGGAACGGTTTCGCAGCTATTGACGACAGAATCTCGGTATAGTTTAGCAATTGAAACAGCTTTAGGCGGAGCGATGCAAAATATTGTTGTTGCAGATGAAACCGCAGCCAAGGATTCGCTACCTGAAAACAAAACGAGCCGGACGGGTAACCTTCCTGCCCTTGACTTCTATTAAAGGGCAAACGTTGAAAGAGTCCGCAGTTTTACAGGAAAAAGCAGTCATCGGTTTGGCGTGCGATTTGGTGCAGTATGATGCAAAGTTTCAGAATATTGTATCCTCTTTGCTGGGACGGATTGTAATTGCAGAAAATCTGGACGATGCCACCCGACTGGCACAGCGGTATGGCTACCGTTTCCGCATCGTCACGCTAGATGGACAGGTGATTAACGCCGGCGGTTCGTTTACAGGTGGTTCTTCCCAGAAAAAAGGTGGAATCCTGACCCGAAAGAATGAACAGCTTGCCTTACAGCAGACCATTCAGCAGTTACAGGAACAGGTACAGGCAGATGCAGAGCAGTTCCGCCAGCAGAAAGCTGCCGTACAAAAGCAGCTGGAACAGGTGCAAACATTGCAAAATCAGTTGCACCACGAGCATGCAGAACAATTATTGGCGGCTGCCCGTGCTGAAACTGCAAAGAAGCAGTTTCAGCAGCTGCAACAACAGCTTTCAGAACGGCAGCAGCAACGAAAGCAGCTGTCAGAACAAGTGGCAGCATTGCAACAGCAGCACGTAACCGCAAAGGCAGAATGGGAGCAGGTACAGGCAGATTTAACCGCTTTACAGGCTCAACAGCAGGAAGCCAAACAGCAGCAGGAAACTTTGTCTGCGGAACAAGCAGCTGTTCGGGAACAGCTGACCACCCGTCAGATTGCAGCGGCAAAGCTGGAGCAGGCATATTTGAGTCAACAGCAGCAGATTGCAGAACAACAGGAGCGGTTGCAGCAATGCAGACAGCAGAAACAGCAATTGACAGAAGCAGAAGCGGCTTGCCAAGAACAGGCGGTTCAATTGCAGCAGCAGGAACAGGAACTGCAAACCAAGCTGACGACCTGTCGGGAACAGATGACCCAACACCGCAAGACCATTGAACAGCTGCAACGGATTCACGTAGAACAGGAACAGCGGATTCGTCAGCAGCAAGAGGGCATTCGGGAATTGAGTGCTGCACGGGAACGGGCAGCGGCAGAAGTTGCCCAGCTGGAAGCAAAACAACATACACTGGAACAGCAGCGTGACCGGATTGTGCAGCAGATGCGAGAACAATATGATGTGACGTTATCGGAAGCCAATCAGCTGGCAGAACCGATTTCCAATGAATTGCTTGCCAAGCAGCAGCTGGAAACGCTCCGCCGACAGATTCGGGCATTGGGGCATGTCAATGTGTCTGCGATTGCAGAATATCAGGAAGTTTCCAAGCAGTGGGAATTTTTATCCGCACAGTTGCAGGATGCCACGCAGGCAAAACAGGAACTGGAAACGCTGATTGTACAGCTGACCGCAGAAATGCAACGAATCTTTACAGAACGGTTTGCCGGTATCAATCAGGCATTTCAGGAGATTTTCCGAGAACTATTTGACGGTGGCGAAGCATCGCTGTCCTTGTCTGACCCAGACGATGTGTTGCATTCCGGCATTGAAATTCAGGTTGCACCGCCCGGAAAGGTGATTAAAAATCTAATTGCTCTCTCCGGCGGGGAACAGTCGTTCGTTGCCATTGCGATTTATTTCGCCATTTTGCGGCAGCGTCCAACGCCGTTCTGTATTATGGATGAAATTGATGCGGCACTGGACGAGGGCAATGTACGGCGGTATGTGCAGTATTTGCAGCGGTTTCGGGATACGACGCAGTTTATTTTGATTACCCATCGGCGGATGGCAATGGAAGCGGCAGATGCACTATATGGTGTGACGATGCAGGAAGACGGCATTTCTCGTCTGCTGCATATGGAACAGGTACAAGAAGCGGAAGCATAAAAACCAGAAGAAAGGGTGTTGAACATGGGCTTTTTTGGAAGAAAGAAGGACAAAGACAAAGAAAAAGAGAAAGAAAAGAAAGGCGGTCTGTTCGGCTGGATGAAGCGGAAGCAGGCAGACGAGCCGGAACGAGAAGAACAGATTGTGGAACCAGAACCGGAAACAGATACCGATGACGTTGCAGCACAGATGCTGGCAGAGCGAGAGGCAGCCCGTCAGGCAGAAACAGAACAGTGGCGAGAAGAAGCAGAAGCGGAGATTGCAGCCGACCAAGCAGAAGCAGCTGCACTTGCTGCAAAGGCAGCACAGGACGAGTTGCTGACAGAAGAGGAAGATTCCGAAGCGGATGCGGAGGACGAGGAAGACGAAGACGATGAAGAACCGATTGCTGTAACATTTCAGCCGGAAGAAGCTGAGTCAGAAGCAGAAGAAGCCGAACCGGAAACGGTAAAAGTTGAGCCGGAAGCAGTTGCAGAACCGGAAACCGTAGAACCTGAGCCGGAAGCAGTTGCAGAACCGGAAACCGTGGAAACCGAACTGGAAGAAGTTGCAGAGCCGGAAACAGTAGAAACTGAACTGGAAGAAGTTACAGAGCCGGAAACCGTGGAAACCGAACCGGAAGAAATTGCAGAACCGGAAACCGTAGAAACTGAACCGGAAGAAGTTGCAGAACCGGAAACAGAAGAAGTTGAGCCGGAAGAAGTCGCAGAGCCGGAAACAGAAGAATCTGAATCGGAAGAACTCGACGAAACAGAAGCAGAAGCATCCGAACCAGAAGAACCCCAAGAACCAGAAAAGAAGAAGAAAAAGGGATTCTTTGAAAAGATTCGGGATGGTCTGCGGAAAACCAAGGATTCTGTCATTGCAAAAATGCAGTTGGTTTTGAATGCCTTTACCAAGATTGATGAAGACTTATTCGACCAGCTGGAAGAAACCATGATTATGGGCGATATGGGGGCAGAAACCTCGATTGAAATCTGTGACCAGCTCCGCAAGCGAGTGAAAGAACGTGGCATCACCGACCCGAAACAGATTATGGGACTGATTCAGGAAATCATCGGTGAAATGCTGGGTGAAGACCAGACCTTACAGTTACAGACCAAGCCGTCTGTAATTATGGTGATTGGTGTCAATGGTGCTGGGAAAACAACCACCATTGGTAAGCTGTGCCATCAGCTGAAAGAGGACGGCAAGAAAGTTATCGTTGCCGCAGCCGATACCTTCCGGGCTGCTGCCATCGACCAGCTGGAAGTCTGGACAGACCGGGCAGGCGTTGAACTGGTGAAACATGCAGAGGGTTCTGACCCGGCAGCAGTTGTCTATGATGCCATCGAAGCAGCGAAGGCAAGAAATTGTGATGTTTTGATTTGTGACACTGCTGGACGGCTGCACAATAAGAAAAATCTGATGCAGGAACTTGCAAAAATCAACCGTATCATTGAAAACAAGGCAGCTGGCTGTGATAAGGAAATCCTGTTGGTGCTGGATGCAACCACCGGACAGAATGCCGTCAATCAGGCACGGTTGTTCAAAGAAGTTGCAGACATTACCGGAATCGTTCTGACGAAACTGGATGGCACTGCCAAGGGCGGTATCATTGTTTCCATCAAGAACGAACTGGAAATCCCGGTCAAGTTAATTGGAGTCGGCGAAAAGATTGATGACTTGCAGCCATTCCATGCGAGAGATTTTGTCAACGCCCTGTTTGAAACGGAGGAACGAAAGTAATGCAGAAAGAAACTTTGATTCTTGCATCCAACAACGCTGGAAAACTGCGGGAGATGCGGGAAATTTTAGAGCCATTCGGGCTGGAAGTCCGTTCACAGAAAGAAGCTGGTTTTACCGCAGAAGTTGCGGAAACAGGCACAACCTTTCAGGAAAATGCCATCATAAAGGCAAAGGCTGTGCAGGAAGCCTTGCACTGTGCCGTGCTGGCGGATGACAGCGGATTGATGATTGATGCACTGGATGGTGCACCGGGTGTTTATTCCCATCGCTTTGCCGGAGAGCAGGCAACCGATGAAGACCGCTGCAATCTCGTATTGGAGAAGTTGCAGGGTGTTCCGACTGAACAGCGAACCGCTCGGTTTGTCTGTGCGATTTGTTACCTTACCGCAGACGGCGAACAGCATTGTTTTGCGGGCGTTTGCGAGGAGAT
>ERZ773241.908-NODE-908-length-31090-cov-9.580570_pt1 | contig 31090 bp, 30 predicted proteins | sample MGYA00580989_ERZ773241 | MGnify/ENA primary metagenome ERZ773241 (study PRJEB29015, sample SAMEA2737804) | human gut metagenome | biome: human gut; feature: human-associated habitat; material: faeces | place: China | collected 2012 ... | reverse complement strand
CTGCGGGTGCGGTAGCGGTTCTGATGATGCCCAGGCAGAATCCCGTGCGGCGCGTGGCGGCAAAAGCCGCCAATAAGGCCGAAGACCTTGCCTGGAAGGTCGAAGACAAAATGAACGAGGTTCTCTGACGACACAAAACATCCCGGAAGGCTATTCTTCCGGGATGTTTCCTCATAAACCCTTATCCTGCGCTTTCAGCTTTTGCAGACGGATGGCGCACACCGCCGTAAGGAACATCGGTATCAGCAAAATGCAGGCGTTGCTCACATGCGCCGTGTAGTCGCCGTAAAACTCCACAAACTGCCCGCCGGAAACGACCAGAAGCGACACACACCCGCCCCCGGCAAGGGCGGCGCCATGGGTCAGCCATGGCGCGCCCCGGTGCTTTCTGAAACGGTACGCCAGAATCGCCAAAATAATTGCCATGACCGCAAGAACGCCGCAGGAAATCGCCCCGTTGTGACTGACCGTCAGAAGCGGCTCCTCAGGGGCTTCCACGTCCCCCTCCCCTTTCAGCAGAAGCACCTCCGCCCTGCCATTCTTGGGGCTGATATACCAATAATTGTTCCGCGCGGCATCCAGTTCCTGCAATTCTTCCGGCAAAGTGGGGTCACCGTAGCAGCTGTAGGCTGTGGTTCCCCCCGCGTCATCCGGCGTAACATAAGGGTCAGGGGGCATTTGCTCCCCGAAGTATACCCTGCCCCATGTGCTGAAGCAAAGAGTGCCCCTGTTTCCGGCCATGTCATCCGCACTGCTGATTCCCTGAATAATGTCCGTATAGTAGATACGGATGCTGCCGTCCTCCATCTTCATGACTTCCTTCACCGCCTGATCTGCGTCCAGCCAGACCGGCGCTTCCCAGAGGAACGCCGCGCCCAGCACGAGCGTGATCACCAGCATCACAGCCATGGTCACCGCTAAAACCCGGCGGCGCACAATGGCCTTTCTGATCTTTTTCAGTCCCGGCGCGTCTGTTTCCACCGGAATCGCCTGGGCTTTTTTCAGTATCCCCAGCTGCTTCGCACATTCGTCGCACCCGCACAGATGCTCGTCCACGAGGGCATTGCTCTCTTCGCTGGTCAGATTTTCCGCATACAGCGGGAGCAGATCCCGGATCACATTACAGGATAGTTTCATACATATTCCCCCATTTCATCCCGTATTTTCTGCCTTGCCCGGTGGTAGGTCACACAGGCCCAGTTTGCCGTGCGTCCGAACAGGCTTCCGATGTCACCAAAGGAAAGCTGCCCGAAGACCCGCAGGGAGAAAACCTCCTTATAGGGTTCCGGCAGGTCGTGAAGCACCCGGTGAACGGCCATGGCCTGCTGAGCGTCCATGATCTGTTCCTCCACCGCCTGCTTCGGGTCGCTGATTTCCAGCTCGTCGATAGGCTGGGACGGGCGCTCCTTGCGCAGATGGCTGAGGTAGGCGTTTCTCGCCATGGAGCATAACCAGGTGCGGACGTCGCAGTCGCCCCGAAATTTCGGCAGAGCATTCAACGCCTGAAAGAATACCTGTTCCGTCAGCTCCTCCGCAAGACTTTCGTTATGACTGATCGCCCGCAGGTACAGCTCCACATCCTGAAAATACGCCCGGTATATTTGTTCAAACTCCGTCACGGCTTCACCTCCTACACCCATTAGACGCGGGAATGGGGAAAATCTTACAGCATTCGTGAAAAAATGGGAGGGGATTTTTCCCCTCCCATATGTCAGGTGATATCCAGCTTAACGGTCTCTCCCTCCACCCGGATGCGGATGGCGGAAATGGGATGCTCAAAGCTGTCGATAATGGCTTCGGAAATCGGGTCTTCCAGCTCCTTCTGGATAGTGCGGCGGAGATTTCTCGCGCCATAGGTCACGGAATAGGCCTTTTTGACCAGCAGGCGGCGCAGATCGTCGTCCCAGGAAAGGGTCAGGCCGCGGGTGGACAGGCTGTCTTGCAGCTCCTTGAGCATGATGTCCGCGATACCGAGGAAGTTTTCCTCCGTCAGATGGTTGAAGGTGATGATCTCGTCCACACGGTTGAGAAATTCCGGCCGCAGGAAGCCCTGCAATGCCTTCATGGTCTTTTCCTTCACCTTGTCGCCATCGCTTCGGCCAAAGCCCATGCCGCCCACACTGCCTTCGGAACCAGCGTTGGAGGTCATGACGATGATGGTGTTCTCAAAGTTCACCACCCTGCCCTGCGCGTCCGTAATGCGTCCGTCGTCCAGCACCTGCAGCAGAATGTTCAGCACATCCGGGTGCGCTTTTTCGATTTCATCGAACAGCACAATGCTGTAGGGGCGGCGGCGGATCTTCTCCGTCAGCTGTCCGGCCTCGTCATAACCGACATAGCCGGGAGGCGAACCGATGAGCTTGGAGACGGTGTGCTTCTCCATATATTCCGACATGTCCAGGCGAATCAGGCTGTCCACATTGTCAAACAGATCACTCGCCAGCTGCTTGACCAGCTCCGTCTTACCCACGCCGGTGGGGCCGACAAAGATAAAGGACACGGGCCGCTTCTTGGGGGAAATGCCCACCCGGTTGCGGCGGATGGCACGGGACACAGCGTCTACCGCCTCGTCCTGACCGACAATGTGGGTTTTCAGGCGGTCGCTCAGCCCCTTGATGTGCTCATACTCCTGCGCCTTGATCTTGGAAGCGGGAATTTTTGTCCACAGCTCGATGATCCGCGCCAGATTCTCCATGGTCACGGCGGGCTTGGGGTGCTTTTCCAGCTCCTCGATCTTCGCCGCCAGCTGCATCAGCTTGCTGCGGATCAGCGCCAGACGCTCATAGTCCTGATTCTCCGTATTTTCGTTGAGCATCCGCAGTTCCAGCTCGTAGTCGTCCCGCTCCTTTTTCAGCTCGGCCAGCTGAGAAATCTCCTTGCACTGCAGGTTGACGTCGGAACAGGCTTCGTCCAGCAGGTCGATGGCCTTATCCGGCAGGAACCGGTCGGTGATGTAGCGCTCGGAGAGGACGACGCACTGGCGGGCGATTTCCGGGGAAATCTCCACCCCGTGGAACTCGGCATAGGATTTGGCAATGCCCTGCATGATAAGGCTTGCCTCGGCGATGGTGGGTTCCGCCACGGTGACGGGCTGGAAACGGCGCTCCAGAGCCGCGTCCTTTTCAATATACTTGCGGTACTCGGCGAAGGTCGTCGCGCCGATGACCTGAATCTCTCCCCGGGACAGAGCAGGTTTCAGGATGTTGGCGGCGTTCATACTGCCCTCCGCGTCTCCCGCACCCACCAGATTGTGGACTTCGTCGATGACCAGAATAATGTTGCCGCATTCCTTGATCTCGCCGATCAGACTCTTCATGCGGCTTTCAAACTGCCCGCGGAACTGGGTACCTGCCACAAGCGCGGTGAGGTCAAGCAGGAAAACCTCCTTATCCCGCAGCTTGTAGGGGACATCCCCCGCCGCAATCCGCTGGGCAAGTCCCTCGGCAATGGCGGTTTTGCCCACGCCGGGTTCACCAATGAGACAGGGGTTGTTCTTCTGACGGCGGTTGAGGATCTGGATGACCCGTTCCGTCTCCACGTCCCGGCCGATGACCTTATCCAGCTTGCCATCCCGTGCCCGGTCGGTCAAGTCCATGCAATAGCTGTCCAGAAATTTATGCCGCTTGGACTTTTTCTTTTCCTTCGGCTCTCCTTCTTCCTTTCTGGAAGGACGGGGCTGGGGCGCGGGGGTATTGCTGCCGCCGAAAAGCTGGTTCAGCAGCGGGAACGTGGCGGTCTGGCTGTCGATCTCATCGTCGTCAGAGCTGTCGCTGTCGTCCTTCTGGCCAAACATGCTGCTCATTTCGTCGCTGAGCATATCCAGATCTTCGTCGGAAATGCCCATCTGCTTCACGGCCTGATCGATCTGGGGAATTCCCAGACTCCGGGCACATTTCAGGCAGTAGCCTTCATTCATGGTAACGCCGTTTTCAACTTTGGTAATAAACACAACGGCGATATTTTTCTTACATTTGCTGCACATTTTTGGCTGCATAACGCTCACTCCTTTTCGGTGCAGTATAGCATATTGCGTCTGAAAAAGGTAAAACAAATTATGAACGCATCAGAATTGTGCGATATACTCCGGGAACACCTTTTTCAGAACGATAACCTTTTCGATAATTTTGTCCATCAAAGCATCATAGTTGGAATGGTCATCAAAATTCAGCCCCGGTATTGCGTACTTAATTCTGGACGCCTTCTTATTGTCCAGCCGCACCCACTCCATGGGGAATCCCAGCGCATTTTCAATTTCTTCCTTACGCTCAGCCAGATAATCAAACAGATTTTTATTGTCGGCAATATAAATCTCAACCGTAACTCTGGAAAGCTTGTTGACCAGATTTATGGAAACGCAAGCTTCACTTGTACCAATCGCAACATTGTACCAATGATCGGTGGTCGCATTTCTGATATTGAAGGGCTTGCCCTTCGCCACGACCATCTCGTTGAACCGTGTCCAGAACACCAGACGCTCTGACTGAGATTTGTTGATCTCATTGTTATCGCTGTTTTCTTTGGAATACTTGATAAAACCGTTCGGTTTTTCAATGATTTCAAATTTGGGTGCCGGAAGGGAATCCCCGATACGGTAGGCGTGAAGCTCGATCAGGAAAAAGCCTATGTCATTTCCCGTATTGTTGTTTAGCCATTCGATTGCGCTTCGGTGTTCCTCTCTCGCCTGCGTCACGATCCAGACGATCACCTTGGCGTCCAGCCCGGAAGCGTAAGTAATGATTTTTCCCAGATGGTCGTGATTGGACGCTTCCAGCTGATTTTCAATGATGACCTTTGTTCCCGTTGTTTCATCTTTTGCAACAAGGTCGCAGCGGTAAGCGCCTACAAAGACTTCCTTTTTCACATCCGTCAGGGTAAGCCCAAGAACATCATTGAGCCGTTCTATGCTTTCCGGTCTGGCTAACCAGTTGGAAAAATCGTATTGCTCATGTTTCCACAGATGGCGAACCTCTACCTCTTCCAGCGAACCAAATTCCATAAATTACACTCCTGTTTGACAGAACAACGGTTATCTTGTTCCGTCGCTTCCGACCTCAAACTTTTCGATTCCATCGTCATACCACAGACGGGTCATGTACAGTCCTCCCGCCGGAACCGTCGGGCCGGCGGCGGTGCGGTTGCCGGAGGCCAGAATTTCGCCGATCTCCTCCGGGCGTATCTTTCCCTCGGCGGCGTAGACTACCGTCCCCGCCATGGCGCGGGCCATGTTGTAAAGGAAGCCGTTGGCGCAGACCCTGAGGGTGACAAGCTCCCCCTGCCGCTCCACATTGTAATAGTATACAGTGCGGACGGTGGATTTGACATCCGTGCCGACGCTTCTTACGGCGGCAAAATCGTGGGTGCCCACGAACTGGCTCGCCGCCGCCTGCATCACGTTCTCGTCTAAGTGCCGGGGGTAAAACCATGCACGGTTGACATAAAACGGGTCTTTCAACCGGGAATTGTAAATCTGATAGGTGTATTCCTTCCGGGCGCAGGAGCCGATGGCGTTGAAATTCTCATGAACCTCAAAGGCTTTTGTCACCACGATGTCGCAGGGAAGGTGGGTATTCAGCGCATAGGGCAGCCGCTCCACCGGGATGGTGGAGGACGTGCGGAAATTCGCCACGTACACCCGCGCATGAACACCCGCGTCCGTCCGGCCGCAGCCCGTCATATGCACCGGATGCCCAACCACCATGGCGGCGGCCTTCTCCATAGTCTCCGCTACGGTGGGCAGATTTTTCTGCACCTGCCAGCCGTGGTAATGGGTGCCGAGATAAGTCAAAAACAGGGCGATATTGCGCATATTTCCCTCACATACCAAACTTTTTCAGAATAACGACCGCCGCTGTCAGCAGCGCCGCCGCGCCGAACGCGGCAAAGTCGTTACGCTGATAATGCAGCTGCTTCATCTTGGTTCTCCCCTCGCCGCCCTGATAGCAGCGGCACTCCATGGCGGTGGCCAGCTCGTCCGCACGGCGGAACGCGCTGATGAACAGCGGCACCAGAATGGGGATCAGCGCCTTTGCCCGCTCCATCAGCTTGCCGCTTTCAAAGTCCGCACCACGGGCTTTCTGGGCGGACATGATCTTATCCGTTTCCTCGATCAGCGTGGGGATGAACCGCAGGGCAATGCACATCATCATGGACAGCTCATGGACAGGCACCTTGATGACCTTCAGCGGATTCATCAGGCTTTCCAGTCCGTCCGTCAGGGAGATGGGCGAGGTGGTGTAGGTCAGCAGGAAGGTCGCAGTGACCAGCATCAGAATACGCACCAGCATAAAGGCCGCACGCTCCGCGCCGCCGGTGGTGATGGTAATGCCCCAGAAATCCACCAGCACCCTGCCGTCCTTGTTAAAAAACAGATTCAGCACGCCGGTGAAAACAAGAATCATCACCAGCGGCTTCATGCCCCGGACGATGGATTTTCCCGGAATGGCGGAAATTTTGATTACTGTCAGCAGGAACAGGAGCAGCACGCCGTAGGATACCCACCCGGAGGCAACGAAAAGCGTCACCATGTATACGACCAGAACAATGAGCTTCGTTCTTGGGTCAAGGCGGTGAATGACGGAATTGCCAGGGAAATACTGGCCGAGGGTAATGTCTTTAAGCATGGCAGTTTCCCCCCTTGAGCCGCCTGATCTCCGCCGCGGCCTGGTCGATGGTGTAGACGTTTTTCACGTCCAGCCCCAGCTTTTTCAGCTCCAGGAAGACCTGGGTCACCTGGGGTATGTTCAGTCCCATTTGGGTCAGTTCCTCAGCGTGGGTAAAAACCTGCGCGGGGGGCGCGTCCATGGCAAGCTTGGAACCGTTCATCACCAGCAGGCGATCCGTCAGCCGCGCCACGTCCTCCATGGAGTGGGAAACCATCATGATTGTGGCGTTCTTCGCCTTGCGGTAGGACTGGATGTTGCCAAGAATTTCCGAGCGTCCCACGGGGTCAAGGCCGGCGGTGGGTTCGTCCAGAATGAGAACTTCCGGCTCCATGGCAATCACGCCCGCAATGGCCACCCGGCGCTTCTGGCCGCCGGAAAGGTCAAAGGGCGAAACCTCCAGCTGCTGCTCCGTAAGCCCCACGAACCCGGCGGCTTCCCGGACGCGGCGATCGACTTCCTCCGCTGACAGCCCCATGTTCTTGGGGCCGAAGGCAATGTCCTTGTACACGGTTTCCTCAAACAGCTGATACTCCGGGTACTGGAACACCAGCCCTACCCGGAACCGCGCCTGCCGGGTCAGCTTCTTGTCCGACCAGATGTCCTGCCCGTCCAGCAGCATCGTGCCGGAGGTGGGTTTCAACAGTCCGTTCAGCTGCTGCATCAGGGTGGATTTTCCGGAGCCGGTGTGGCCGATGATGCCAATAAACTCCCCCCGCTCTACGGAAAAGGATATGTCGTCCAGCGCCTTATGCTCAAAGGGCGTCCCGGCGCTGTAAATATAAGTGAGATTCTTCACTTCCAGAATGGGTTTCAAGAAAATACCTCCCAGCGGGTCAGGCCATCACCATATCGTAAAGTGCCTGCGCGCATTCTTTCGGGTCTAATTTATCCAGCGGAAGGTCAAAGCCCTCCTGATTCAGCTTCCAGCACAGCTCCACCGTCTCCGGTGCGGCAAGGCCGATGCCGTGCAGCAGCTCCACCTGAGAGAAGACCTCCTTCGGCGTGCCGTCCGCCGCGACCTTGCCCTTGTCCAGCACCACGACGCGCTGCGCCTTGGCCGCTTCGTCCATGTGGTGGGTGATCAGAACCACCGTGATGCCCTTTTCCCGATTCAGCCGTCCGATGGTGTCGATCACCTCTCGGCGGCCTCTCGGGTCAAGCATGGCGGTGGGTTCGTCCAGAACAATGCACTTTGGCTCCATGGCGATCACGCCCGCGATGGCGATGCGCTGCTTCTGTCCGCCGGACAGCAAATGGGGCGCGTGGGTGCGGTACTCGTACATGTCCACCTGTTTCAGGGCGCTGTCCACTCTGCGGCGAATTTCCGGGCTGGCAATGCCCAGATTCTCAGGGCCGAAAGCAACGTCCTCCTCCACCACATTCGCCACGATCTGGTTGTCCGGGTTCTGGAACACCATGCCCACGTTTCGCCGAATGGTGATAAGCCGGTCTTCATTGGCGGTATCGATGCCGCAGACGTAGACCTTTCCCCCGGAGGGAAGCAGAATGGCGTTGAAATGCTTGGCAAGGGTGGATTTTCCGCAGCCGTTGGTGCCGAGAACGGCCACAAAGCTGCCTTCTTCAATGGTCAGATTCAAATCCGCAAACACGGGAACACCGGGCGTGTCCTCCACGCCCGGGTACGTGTATGCCAGATGCTCTACAGAAATTATGTCGCTCAAATCAGGCATCCTCCTATTTGTTACGGCGTCCACCGTCCGGTGGCACCGCAGGGAAGAACCAGCCCGGACTGCTTCACCGGCAGTCCCAGCTCACCGGCAGCGGTTTTGCCGCCATGTGCCGCCCCGAACACCACGTCGGAAGCGTAAGCCACGGCAGAGGGCGCAAGCCCGGTGGTGTACGAATTGATGATGACGAACAGCGGGTCGTCGGACAGCAGCTTCACCGTCTCCTGTAAGAAGGGGTAAAAGCTGGTCTCCATCTTCCAGATCTCACCGCTTGGCCCACGGCCATAGCTGGGCGGGTCCATGATAATGCCGTCATAGCGCCGTCCCCGGCGGATCTCCCGCTGGATGAACTTGCCGCAGTCGTCCACGATCCAGTGGATGGGCCGGTCGGCAAGGCCGGAAGCCACGGCGTTTTCCTTCGCCCATGCCACCATACCCTTGGAGGCGTCCACATGGTACACCTCCGCTCCCCCGGCGGCCGCCGCCAGTGTCGCGCCGCCGGAATAGGCAAACAGATTCAATACCCGGACAGGGCGGCAGGCGGAAGCCGCCGCCACCTTCTCCCGGATGAAATCCCAGTTTGCCGCCTGTTCCGGGAAAACGCCCGTGTGCTTGAAGTTCATGGGCTTGACGTTAAAGGTCAGGTAGTCCTTATAGTGAATCTGCCACCGCTCGGGAAGCTTGTTGTCCGTCCAGTGTCCGCCGCCGGTATTGGAGCGGACGTAGCGGGCATCATAGCGCTTCCATTGGGGTACCGTCCGTGGCGTATCCCAGATCACCTGTGGGTCAGGGCGCACCAGAATGAACTTGCCCCACCGTTCCAGCCGCTCGCCGCCGCTGGCGTCCAGAACCTCATATTCCTTCCATTCATCGGAAATCCAGAGCATTGGGTCTCCTCCCTCTTTCTCCTTATCTCAGCCGACGAAGCCGTCCCAGCCGCCATGCCAGCCGCCGTCCGAGCTGTTGTCCCAGCCGCCGGTGGTGTCTTCCTCCGTACCGCCGGGCTGATACTCCTCCCAGGAACTCTGGTTGTGCAGCGGACACATGATATAGGGGGCATCCACGCCGTTATTCAGGTTGTTGTAAAACCCGTGCCACGAAGCGGGGTTACCGTCGGAATCAATGAGATATACATAGTAGTTGGCGGTGTAGATGTCGTTCAGCCCGAAGCCGTCCGCCGCCTTGATCTCGTCCACCTCGGCCTGCGTCAGCTTCACAAGAGACCGGGACTCGATCTGGGCGTCGCTGAACATATAGCAGTAGTCCGTCGCCACACCGCCGCCGGTGACGCAATAGTCCACCTGAATGTGCTTGTCGCAGGTTCCCTCCGGCTCGTCGCCGTCGTAGACGTTCACGTAGACCACACGCTCCAGTCCGCGCACGTCGGCGCTGCACGCCGCAGTGGCTTTCTTGCCGGAATCCAGACACACGCCCACACTGTGGAAAGCGTTGCCGTTATACAATCCTTCTCTGGGCAGACCGTCGTGGATGGGCTGCATGACCGCCTTCCACAGCCGTGCCGCCGGGTTGGCGCTGCTGCCGGTGAGGTAGATCTGTTCGGGGATGTCGTAGCCGCACCATACGGCTGCGGTGTAGTGGGTGGTATAGCCGCAGAACCACCGGTCGCGGTTGGAAGACGTGGTACCGGTCTTGCCCGCGATGTTCTGTCCCGCAAAGATGGCCGCGCCGCCGGTGCCGTTGTTCGCCGCGTTGAACAGGCAGTAGTTCATATAATCCACAGTCTTCTGGCTGAGGATCTTCCGGGACTCCTGCTCATTGTCCACCACGACCCGGCCATTGCTGTCGTAGACCTTGGTAAACAGTCTCGGCTCCCGGTAAACGCCGTCGTTGGCGAAGGTCGCGTAGGCGGCGGACATCTCCCGTACAGTGGAGCCGACCGTCAGCGCGCCCAGCGCCAGAGGCGCCAGACCCACGTCGGACAGGCTCTGCCCGTTGGGCAGAGGGTAATTGTCGGTCAGAGAGGCTTGTCCAAAGTTATACTTGGCAAAGCTGTATCCGTAATCCGCGCCGATGGTGTCCAGCGTCCGGGCAGAAACGGTGTTGACGGAGGAAACAATGCCCTGATAGACAGTCCTCGCGTACTGGTACTGCCGGTTATCGTTCTTCGGCCAGTTGTTGCCGTCGATATAGGTCATGGGCAGGTCTTTCATCACCGACGCCGGGGTGACCTCGCCGGACTCAAAGGCCGGGGCGTAAACGGAAATGGGCTTCTGGGAAGAACCGGTCTGGAGCTTCGCCTGCGTAGCCTTGTTGTAGGCAAGGAAGGTCGTCTTCTCCCCCACGCCGCCGGACAGGGCAACCACGTCGCCCGTCTCGTTGTCGATGACCACGATGGCGGACTGGAGCTGCTGCTCACTGCGGGTAGTGGGAATGTTGCTCAGGTCGGTATAAACCGCGTCCACCTGCTTCTGCACGTCCATGTCCAAGGTGGTATAAATATGGTAGCCGCCCTTCTGGATGCGGTTGAGGTAGATGCTCTGGTCGTTGGTGCTTAAGTCATCCCAGACCTTGCCGTCCTGATCTGCCAGATAGCTGGCAAAGTCCACAATCACAGCGTCCACAAACCATGAATAAATGTGCTGAGAAGCGTCGGTGCTGACGGCCACCTGCTCGCCGCACTGGGGGCAGTAGCAGGTATCCCCCTCGCCGGTAAAGTGGCTGCGGGTGTTCTCGTAGCCGCAGTTGTCGCAGATCGTCCAGCGGTCGGCGTCGGCGATGCCCTCTTTGAACACCATTTCCTGCGCCACAGCCGCGTCGTATTCCTCCTGCGTCAGATAGCCCTGATCCAGCATCTCGCTCAGAACGTTCAGCTGACGGTAGCGGTTCCGTCCGGCACCGTCCCGCTCCTCGCCCTTGTACATATATACGCTCTCGGAATAGGGGTTGAACAGGGACGGGTTATTGGTGATACTGATGAGGCTGGCGCACTCGGCGGTGGTCAGGTTCCGCAGCTCCTTACCGAAATACTCCGCCGCGGCGCTCTTGACGCCGTAGCAGCCCCGCCCCAGATAAATCTCGTTGAGGTAATACTCCATGATAAGGTCTTTGTCGTATTCCCGCTCGAAAATCTGCGCCCGGAAAATCTCCATGACCTTTCGCTGGACGGTAACGCTCTTTTCACCCGTGTGGTTTTTGATGAACTGCTGGGTGATGGTGGAGCCGCCGAACTGCTCGTCGCCGCCGAAGAACATATTCAGGCAGGCTTTCATGGTGGTGATCCAGTCCACGCCCTGATGCTCGTAGAACCGTTTATCCTCGATGGCCACGGCGGCGTGAATCAGGTCTTCGGGAATCTCGTCAATGGACGCCCACTGACGGTCGGTGGTGGTATAAATCTGCTGCAGCAGCTGGATATCGCCGTGGTTGTCCACATAATAAATGAAGGAGGTCTGTTCCAGATCGTAGTCGTCCAGAGACCAGTCGGCGGCCTCCGTCAGAATATCCTCCTGCAAATAATCTCCCAGCGTGCCGACAAAGACCGTACCGCAGATCAGCACGATCAAAAGCACCGTCGCCGCCGCGCCGACGGCAATTTTCAGCACGGAACCGGCCACGGAGAAGATCATATACAGCAGTTTCAGCGACCAGTGGGGATTCCACTCCTGCCGGAGCTTCTTGCGCCTCCTGGGCTTTTTTTCATTTGCCATAGGGTACCTCCAATAGAAGCAGGACGTGCCTGCCTGGTAAATCCATTATAACCAGTGTCATATTCGCATAACACTACTCATATCATTATATCATACCGGATGAAAAAACGAAAGCCCCAATTTATAAATAAAGTTTTAATTGTGGGAAATACTAGCAGCAAAAGGAGGAATGCATGATATGCTGAAAAAACCGGCAAGCCTTATTTTGCTTCTGTACCTCACATTGGGGTGCTTCCGGGGGTATCTGGCGCTGTTCGACAAAGGCGCTTCCGAACCGAAGCAGATTTTCCCCTGTCAGGTGTCCTCCCTGCCCGATGCCGACCGGGAGGCTCTGAAAAAAGGCATTCCCGTCCGGTCAGAGGACGAACTGAATCAGTTTCTGGAAGATTTTCTGTCCTAAAATGCCGCCCTGTTTCTGTACAAAATGACCTCTTGATTTTGCGCGCGCCCTGCGGTAGAATATAGGCATCAAAAGCGGGGGGCGATTTCCTTGGCAGACCAATACGGTTCTGATTTCATCACCATCGTGGATGAGGAAGGCACCGAATACGAGCTGGAGGTACTCAGCACACTGGAGTACAACGGCAATACCTATATGGCAGTCATTCCCGCCGACGACGGTTCCGATTCGTTGGATCTGGAGGTCAGCATTTTCAAATCCATTGAGGAAGATGGAGAGCCGATTCTCTGCGCCATCGAGGACGAGGCGGAATTGCAGGCCGTGTACGACCTGATTATGGATTCTCTTTACTCGGAGGACGCGGAATAAGCGCGGTATTCCTCCTGCTTGGTGCGTAGCGTGTCCTTTTGGACCCACATTTTCTTATTGGGACGTTAGACTTCCCGGCCTGTTTGCAGACCTCCCGCCCCCGCATCGACGGATGGTGGACGCTGGGAGCAGTAATGGTCGGGAGCGGCATCCCACCTGCCTTTTCGTGCAGGTCATAATTGGATGCGATACGGCTAAAGCGGGGTGCATGGGGAGCTTCGGCTCCCCGTGTTTTTTATTGGGGGAAACTCTGACCAGATTGCCTTCGGCTTAGCAACGTTTTTCTCACCCTTGGTTATCGCACCTGCGGGTCATATACGCGCCCTTGTAGGGCAGCCGGTGCAGATTTTCTGTAAATTTTTTTCTAATTCCGTCTTCTTCAGCAGATTGCCCCTTGAAACCGGCGGGAAAATAGATTATAATACTCTGGTCTGTGCGTAAAACCAATCGCGTTATGACCAAAAGGACAAATGAGAGGATTTGATTACATGAGCGCATCCAGCAAGAAGAAGCTTCGCAATGAGCAGCAGACCGCCAAAATGACAGAAAAACAGGTCGCTGAGCAGAAGGAAGCAAAGAAACTGACGCTTTACACCACCATTTTTGTCGTCGTTCTGGCTGTCATGGTGGTATTCGCGATCGCCATTGGCGTCACCAGAAGCATCACTAACAGCGGTGTCCACGAGCGGAACACCGTGGCACTGACCGTGGGCGATCACGAGATCAGCAATGCCGAGCTGAACTACTTCTATATGAGCGCCATCAACAACTTTAACTCCAACTACGGCAGCTACGCCGCCATGCTTGGTCTGGACACCTCCAAGCCCCTGAACGAGCAGGTCATCAACAATGACACCGGCCTGACCTGGGCGGACGATTTTCTGAACACCGCCAAGGACAGCGCCCGCAGCGCCTACGCCTTGGCAGACGCCGCTGAGGCCGCAGGCTTCACCCTGTCCGAAGACGACCTTGCCGATATCGACAGCACCATTAACAACATGAAGCTCTATGCCAACCTGTACGGCTATTCCAGCACCAAGGACTTCCTGAAAGCCCAGTACGGCAACGGCGCAACGGAGGAAAGCTACAGACAGTACGTTACCCTCAACGCCCTCGCCAGTGCCTACCGCAACAGCTATTCGTCTTCCCTGACCTATACCGACGCCGACCTGCGCGCCGCTGAGAGCGAGAACTACGAGAAGTATTCCTCCTTCACCTACAACACCTACTACCTCGCCGCCAGCAAGTTCCAGACGGATGAGGTTGACGCGGACAGCGATGAGGCCGTGAAGGCCGCCAAGGAAGCCGCTGATTCCCTGATCGGCGAGGATGTCGCCACCGTCGAGGACTTTGACGCCGCCATCGCCGCTCTGGATGTCAACCGTGACACCGAAGCTTCCAGCACCGCCTACACCGACCAGCAGTATTCCTCCGTCTCCACCACCATCAGAGACTGGGTCATCGACAGCGCCCGCAAGGAAGGCGACAAGACCGTCATCGCCAATACTTCCACCTCTACCGATGATGACGGCAAGGAAACCACGACCACGCAGGGCTACTATGCCGTGTTCTTCACCGGTTCCAACGACAACACCTTCCCGCTGGTGAACGTGCGCCACATTCTGATCAAGTTTGAGGGCGGCACCACCGATTCCACCACCGGTACCACAACCTACTCCGACGAGGAGAAGGAAGCTGCCAAGCAGAAGGCCGAGGAAATTCTGGACGAGTGGATGTCCGGCGACGCCACCGAGGATTCCTTCGCTGCTCTGGCCAACGAGAAGTCCGACGACGGCGACGGCACCACCGGCGGCCTGTATGAGAACGTCTACCCCGGCCAGATGGTGTCCAGCTTCAACGACTGGTGCTTCGACGAAAGCCGCCAGACCGGCAACACCGGCATCATCGAGTCCCAGTACGGCTACCATGTTATGTACTTCGTGGGCAAGAGCGATACCACCTACCGCGACTACCAGATCGAAACCGAGCTGCGCAACACCGACACGCAGGAATGGTATGACGCCACGGTGGAGGCCATGCCCATGACCGACGGCAACACCAGATATATCCGCAAGGATCTGGTCATCAGAGCCAGCTAAGCATTCCAAGTAAAAACCACTGCCCCGGCTTCGCTGATGCGAAGCCGGGGCTTCCTTCATGGAAATTTAGGGTCTATCTGAAAACCGGGAATATGACCAACAGCGAGGGATTTTTCGCCTGCTGAAGCCATTTTTCCGCAGGAATACTTTGTGTATTACAAGGGAAAATGGTGCACAGCAGGCGGAAAAGACCCGCTGTTTGGGCATGTTGACGGTTTTCAGATAGACCCTAAGAGAATCCGGTCGTTTTTTCTCATTGACAAATATCCCCGGCAGTCGTAGAATGGTTGCAAACTTCTTACAGGAGGTATTTTTATGGAAGTAACACGGGAGCAGGCGCTTGCCCTGCTGCAAAAATACAATCAGGAGCCGTTTCACATTCTCCACGCCCTGACCGTTGAGGGCGTCATGCGCTGGTTCGCCCAGCAGGAGGGCGAAGACGCGGACTTCTGGGGTCTGTGCGGCCTTCTGCATGATGTGGACTTTGAACGATACCCCGAGCAGCACTGCGTCAAGGCGCCAGAGCTGCTGGCTGAGATCAATGCCAGTCCGGAGATGGTTCACGCCATTTGCTCCCACGGCTACGGCATGTGCTGTGACGTGGAGCCGACTCACAAAATGGAGAAGATTCTCTTTGCCGCCGACGAGCTGACCGGCCTGATCGGCGCAGCCGCCCGGATGCGCCCCAGCAAGAGCGTCATGGACATGGAGGTCAGCAGTCTGAAAAAGAAATACAAGGACAAGAAGTTCGCCGCCGGATGCTCCCGTGACGTGATTCAGACTGGCGCCGACCGTCTTGGCTGGACGCTGGAGGAACTGATGGGAAAGACCATCCTCGCCATGCGCAGCTGTGAAGCCGGTGTGGCGGCGGAACAGGCAAAGCTCTGCGGCTGATTTCCCCTCACAATTTTCATTCAGTACGATGCAAAAAGCCCCGAAAGCCGAAGCTTTCGGGGCTTTTACCAACTCATACTGAACTCCAATTAAAATCTTTAGAAAAGATTTTAATCAGGAAATAGTATCAGTTGGTCTCTTTCAAAGGCTTGATATACTGCTCGCGGCGGCGTTCCTTTTCCGCACTGTAGGCGGCGTCGTTGCCCGCGTGAATCTCCCGGAGATAATCGTAATGGTTTTGCAGGATATTCTCGTTATTCCGCGCCAGCATCATCACGGCGATGGAGGAACACTGGTCGGAAGCACGCTCCAGATAGGTCAGCGTCTCCATGAACACCAGACCGCTGCCCACGGAGCAGGCGCCGCTCTTCAGGCGCTTGGTGTGGCGATCCCGGAGAATCATCACCATGTCGTCAATGGTTTCCTCCAGCGGCTCAATCCGCTTGGCGGCTTCATTGTCGCCCTTGGCGAAGGCGTCTACGGTAATGGTCAGGATTTCATTGACGGCATCAAAAATCAGCTTCAATTCCCGCTGCGCCATGTCGGAGAAGGTCGCGTTGTCCGCAACCAGCCGCTGGGACAGCTCCACCAGATTGGTGGCGTAGTCGCCGATACGCTCGAAGTTGGGCACCGTCTGCATCAGCATATCCAGCTGACGGTCGTCCCACTCCGTTTCCACCGCCTTGGACAGGCCAATGAAGAACCGGTCTGCCCTGTCCGTGAACTCGTCGATGCAGTCCTCGTCCACGTCGATCTCGCTGGCAACGGCGGGGGCATACTTTTCCAGCATCCGGCAGCCCTTTTCAAAATTCTCCTTCGCCAGCGTGCCCACATCCGACACAGCCTTGATGGCGACGGACACGGCAAGGGCGGGAGAATTATAAAGCTTTTCATCCAGCGTATGAAGCTCGGGATGGCGCAGCTGTTTCTGCTTGTCATCCTTGACGATGACCATGGACAGCTTCACCAGCTGATCCGCAAAGGGAACCAGCACAACGGCAGTGACCAAATTGAAAATCGTCTGGAAATTCGCGATATTTCCGCTGTCCACACTGCGCACCCAGAATTCCGCCGAGAACACAGACAGCTTCCGCAGAACAGTCATCAGAAGCAGGAACAGAATCGTTCCGATGGTATTGAACGCGATGTGGACGACGCCCGTCCGCTTGGCGTCCTTGGACGAGCCGATGGAGCAGACCATGGCCGTGGTGACGCAGGTGCCCAGATTGATGCCCATGATGACCGGATAGGCCATGGCGAAGGTGATCCCCGCCCCCGGCACAGATGCCACCGTCTGGAGCATACCAACCGTCGCCGACGAGCTTTGGACAATGACCGTCAGGACAAGGCCAAAGAGAATGCCGAACAAGGGATTATTCAGGAACCGCACAAAGGCAATAAACGCGTCCGTACCCACCAGAGGCTCCACGCCGCTGGTCATCAGGTTCAGACCTACAAACAGGATGCCGAAGCCGATGCAGATATCGCCGATGGTATTGGAGCGCTTGGACTTAATGAACATCAGCAGCACAATGCCGATGATAAGAGCGATAGGCGCAAGCGTGTCCGTGTCGAACAGCCACAGCAGCCAGCTTCCGTCGGACTGAATGGAGCCGAGACGGATGATCTGTGCCGTGACGGTGGTGCCGATATTGGCGCCCATGACGATGGACACGGCCTGCCTCAGATTCAGCACGCCCGCGCCGATCAGGGCGACCGTCAGGACAATGGTAGCGGTAGAGCTTTGGATCACAGCGGTGACCAGCGCGCCCGTGAGAACGCCCATCACAACATTTCCGGTGACCTTTTCCAGCACGCGTTTCAGTGCGGCGCCGGAGCTGTTTTTCAGGCCGTCGCCCATCAGCTCGATGCCGTACAGGAACAGGGCAAGTCCGCCCAGAAGCTGCACGATGGCACTTAAAATCTCCATATGAAACTCCTAATATCTCTTCCGTAGTCGCCATAAACAGGCATAATATCATTATAAAAAAAGATACCAGAAAAGTACAGTGACAAAATTTGCATAAATTTTACATACACCGTACGCAAATTTTATAAGAAACGCCAATTATTTACCGGTGGAACCGAATCCTCCCGCATTTCTGGCCGTATCCGTCAGGGTCTCGGCAATTTCGTAGGCCGGCTGCAGCACCGGCGTGATCAGGAGCTGGGCGACGCGTTCGCCGTTTTCGATGGTCTGGGGGGCGCTTCCGTGGTTGTGGAGAACCACGTTGATCTCCCCCCGGTAGTCGCTGTCCACCACGCCGACCTTATTGGCGGGCGCAAGCCCCCGCTTGCAGGCAAGGCCGCTGCGGGCATATACCAGCCCCGCGCAGCCCTCGGGAACCTCCAGCGCGATGCCCGTGGGGATGAACACCGTCTCCCCCGGCCGGATGGTCACCGGCGCGTCAACGCAGGCGTACAGATCAGCGCCCGCCGCCCCGGCGGTGCCGTAGGTGGGGAGCTTTGCCCCGTCTCGGAGGATTTTCACATGAACAGGATTCATCATTTCATTCCTCTCTTTTCTCCCTGCCAGTCCTGCCAGAGAATGGTTTTTCCCGCAGCCAGAGAAGCCGGAACGTCAATGAGCCGCTGGTTCTCCGAGCCACGGAACCGCAGGGACAGGTTTTTCTTTGCTTCCACAAAGGGGCCGTCCACCAGAACATCCAGATAGCTTAAGTATTCCCGTGTATCCCCCAGCCTACCGGAGAGGATGTCCTTCTCAAACAGATAGCCGGAGAACGCCCAGATGCTCTTCTGGGGCATTTCCCGCTTGATCTGTCGGAGCAGCTCCACGATCGCGCCCTGATTTTCCGGCTCAAAGGGTTCACCGCCCAACAGCGTCAGGCCACGGATATAGTCCGGGCGGAGCATATCCAGAATGGTATCGATGGTCTGCTGGGTAAACGGCTCGCCGTAGCCAAAATCCCAAGCCACCTCGTTAAAGCAGCCGGGGCAGTGATGGGTACAGCCGGAGACAAACAGACTCACCCGCACGCCGGGGCCGTTGGCAATGTCGCAGTTTTTGATCGTCGCGTAATTCATATTCTTCCCTCCTGAAGCGCTTTTATGTTAGTATACCACAGCTTGCCCCGGATTTCCACCATTATCTCACGAAAGCGCCGCCGTGAAGCTTCACGGCGGCGCAATGGTCAGCACGAAATTATTTCTTCGGTTCTTCGTCGGGATAATCGGCCTTGTACTGCTCCCAGACCTCGATCTGACCCTTTTTGTCCAGACCGCGGCGAACCAGCTTTTTCACGGTGTCATAAATGACCGCGAACAGCGGCACACCGATGACCATGCCAAAGACGCCCCACAACCCGCCGAACAGGATGATGGTAAACAGCACCCAAAAGCTGGACAGACCCGTGCGGTCGCCCAGAATCTTCGGCCCAATGACATTGCCGTCCAGTTGCTGCAGCGCCAGAACAAAAACCACGAACCAGAGTGCCTTGATGGGACTTTCAATCAGAATCAGCAGCGTGGAAGGAACCGCGCCGATGATGGGGCCAAAGAATGGGATCACATTGGTGATGCCCACAACGGCGGAAACCAGCAGTGCATTGGGGAATCGGAAAATCGTGCAGCCGATGTAGCACAGCACACCGATGATGGCGGAGTCCAGAATTTTTCCGTCGATAAATCCGCCGAACATCCGGTCAATGAACGCGACCTCGTCCAGCAGCAGCTCCGCCCACTTGGGCTTCAGGGCGCTGCGGATGATGAGAACGCTTTGCCGAGCAAACTTCTTTCTGCTGAACAGCAGGTACACCGCCACGATCAGACCGACCAGCAGATTGTACAGGAACATCAGTACCTTCCACACGCTGCTGCCCACGCCGGAGACGATGCTCACTACGCTGGAAACATAGGGCGCAAGGGTGTTGTCCGCCCAGTTTTGCAGGTCGGTGTTTACAGTATTGTAGATGGTGTTGAACAGGGACACCAGCTTCTCATTCTCCCCGAAGGTCGCCATCGCCCAGGCATACAGCGCGGAAATCTTGTCGGGAAGGCTGAGCCACAGGGTCTGAATGCTGGAAAACAGCTGTGGCGCGATCATGATGATCAGAGCGTACACGATCAGAAGCCCCGAGATCATGCTGAGGCCCACCGCCAGACCGTTCGACAGCTTTTTCAGCTTTTTCGGCAGATGCTTCTGAAACAGTCCCTCGTAGAGATTGCACATTGGCCGCAGCAGATACGCCACAACGCCGCCGTAGGCAAAGGGCGCAAGGATGCTCCCCAGCTTATTCAGCGCGTCGCCCACGCCCCGAAAACGGTAAACCACAAAAAACAGCACGACACTCAAACCGATACCGCCGAATATGGACAGCATCAGATATACATACCGCCGCTTGACAGGGTCCTTCATGTTTCCACCCCCAAAGAACTCTATGGAAAGTATACCAGCATTCGACCGTTCCAGTATGAATAATTTGTGAACAATCCCCTTTTTTCTTTTGCCCCCGACAAAAAGTTTACAAAAATCTCACGACCGTCCTCCCCTCCCGGCCTTGCCATTTTTCCACGTTTGGGATATAATAAGGAAAAGAAAATCCCGTCAGGAGGTTCGTTATGCCCTACTACTATTTCGACTGGACATATGTTGTCCTCGTTCTCCCCTGCGTGCTGCTGTCCCTCTGGGCAAGCGCCAATGTCAACTCCACCTTCCGGAAATATTCCCAGCAGTATTCTTCCCGCCGCCTCACCGGTGCGGAGGCCGCCCAGCGGGTGCTGTCCGCCAACGGGGTGTACGGCGTGCGCATTGAGCGCATCAGCGGAAATCTGACCGACCATTACGACCCCAGAACCAACGTCATCCGCCTGTCCGACAACGTGTATGGCAATACTTCCACCGCCGCCATCGGCGTGGCCAGTCACGAGGCCGGGCACGCGGTGCAGTACGCCGAGAGCTACGCTCCCATCAAGCTGAGAGCCGCCATTATCCCCGTCACCAACATCGGCTCGAAGCTGGCCATGCCGCTGATTCTCATTGGCCTGCTGCTATCCTACGCGGCGGATATTTCCTATTTCTTCGTATATCTTGGCATCGCCTGCTTTGGTCTTTCCCTGGTGTTCCAGCTGGTGACCCTTCCCGTGGAATTCAACGCCAGCCACCGCGCTCTTGTCGCCATCGACGAGGGTGGGCTGCTGACGGAGGAGGAACAGAAGGGCGCAAAGAAAACCCTCACCGCCGCCGCGCTGACCTACGTCGCCGCCACTGCCACTGCTCTGGCGCAGCTTCTGCGTCTGCTGGTGATCTTCGGCGGTAACGGCCGCAGAAGGAGAGACTGAAAAAGACAGAAGTGGTACAAATTTCCACGATCTGACCAAATTCTTCCGTCCCGGTATTGACAACCGGGACGGTTTTTTGTATAATCCGCTGGTGTGAAAAGTATGAAAAATGTGATTGGAGGCGGTTTTATGCCCGGAGGCAAGCATGTCCTCGGTAAAATCAATCAACAGCGGGTCTTCGGCACCGCAAAAGTGGGCGACCGGGGGCAGATCGTCATTCCCAAGGAGGCACGGGAGCTGTTCGGAATCAAGCCCGGCGACACCCTTCTCATTCTTGGTGAGGCGGAAACAGGTCTGATCGTGTCCCGCCCGGACGTTCTCAACAATCTGGCAGACGAAATACTGAACAATGTGAAAAAAGAGGATTGAATATGGACGAATTATTGGAGCTTTACGAAACCATGGGGATCTCCCCTGCGGTATACGTCTACGGCGAGCGGACGCTGGAGAAGCTGAAAGACCGCTTCGCCGCCATTGATCAGGTCGCGGAGCACAATCAGGCAAAGGTGCTGTGGGCCATGCAGAAGAACCGGGTCTCCGCCGCCTGCTTCGCCGCAACCACTGGCTACGGCTATGACGATTTCGGCCGGGACAATCTGGAGCGGGTTTATGCCGATGTGTTCCACACCGAGGCCGCGCTGGTGCGCCCTCAGATCACCTGCGGCACCCACGCCCTCACCATCGCCCTCAGCGCCAACCTGCTGCCCGGTGACGAGCTGCTGTCCCCCGTTGGTATGCCATACGATACCTTGCAGGAGGTCATTGGCATCCGGGAAAGCCCCTGCTCTCTGGCGGAATACGGCGTTGCTTACCGGCAGGTAGACCTGCTCCCCGACGGAAGCTTTGACTACGATGGCATCCGCAAGGCCATCAACGAAAAAACGAAGCTCATCACCATTCAACGCTCCAAGGGCTACGCCACCCGCCCCACCTTCTCCGTCAAGCAGATCGGCGAACTGATCGCCTTCTGCAAGGGCGTCAAACCCGACGTTACTGTCATGGTAGACAACTGCTACGGCGAATTCGTGGAGACCATTGAGCCTTCCGACGTTGGCGCGGACATGACCGTGGGCAGCCTCATCAAGAACCCCGGCGGCGGCCTTGCGCCCATCGGCGGCTATATCTGCGGCACGAAAAAATGCGTTGACCGGTGCGCTTACCGACTTTCCGCCCCCGGTCTGGGGCAGGAGGTCGGCGCGAATCTGGGGCTGATGCCTGCGCTGTATCAGGGCTTTTTCCTCGCCCCCACGGTGGTGGCAGGCGCGGAAAAGGGTGCGATCTTCGCTGCCAATCTGTATGAGCCGCTGGGCTTCCGCTGCGTCCCCGGTGCGGAGGAAAGCCGTCACGACATCATTCAGGCAGTGGAGCTGGGCAGCGAAGCGGGCATGGTCGCCTTCTGCAAGGGCATTCAGGCGGCAGCTCCCGTGGATTCCTTCGCCACCCCCTATCCTTCCGACATGCCCGGCTACAACGACAAGGTCATCATGGCCGCCGGTGCCTTCGTTCAGGGCAGCTCCATCGAGCTTTCCGCGGATGGTCCCATCCGTCCGCCCTACGCCGTGTATTTCCAGGGCGGTCTGACCTGGAACCATGCCAAGATCGGCATTCTCATGAGCCTGCAAAAAATGGCGGATGCCGGATTGGTAACATTATAAATTAGAAATTGAGGTAGAAAAATGAGTTGGTTTTGGTTTTCCATTATTGCTTTGCTGTGCTGGTCCGGTTCCGATTTCTTTTCCAAGATCGGCTGCCGGGACGCAGCGGACAAATACAGTCAATACAAAATGGTCACGGCCGTGGGCGTGGTCATGGGCATTCATGCCGCCATTGAGATTTTCGTCGGCGGCGTAGAGATTTCCTGGCAGGTCATCTGGACGTACCTGCCTGTCTCCCTGCTGTACATCGGCTCCATGACCCTGGGCTATGTTGGCCTTCGCTACATTGAGCTGTCCATCTCCTCCCCCATCTGCAACGCCAGCGGTGCGCTGGTCGCTATCATTGCCATTGTCAGCGGCACCGCCGGAAAAATGGCGATTGCCCAGTACATCGCCATTTTCCTCGCCTGTGCCGGTGTCATCGGTCTTGGCTTTGTGGAGGCCAACGAGGACGATGACCTTCGAGCCGCCCGGCAGGAGGCTTCCAATTACAAGTACGCAAAATCTTGGCTGGCGCTGGCGCTGCCCATTGCCTACTGCATTCTGGACGCGGCGGGAACCTTCGCCGACGATCTGGTGCTGGAAACCCTGAACGAGGATTCTGCCAACGTCGCCTACGAGCTGACCTTTCTGGTCGCGGGCATCGTCAGCTTCATCTACACCGTCATCATCAAGAAGCAGAAGCTGCTGCCCAAGGCGGAAGGCCCCAAGTACATCGGCGCGGCCTTTGAGACCGCCGGTCAGCTGGCCTACATCTACGCCCTCGCCAGCGGCGAGTCCGCGCTGGCCGCCCCCATCATCGCCTCCTACTGCATGGCTTCCGTCCTGTGGAGCCGCCTGTTCCTGAAGGAAAAGCTGAGCTGGAAGCACTACACCTGCATTCTGGTCACCTTTGCCGGTATCCTGATCATGGGAATTTACGACATGTAAGCAATCGTTAAGCCCTCCGGAAAATTTCCGGAGGGCTTGCTTTTCATTGGGCAGGATGATATAATTTTGACAGGAATATGGAAAATGACCGAAAGGGGCGGAATTTCATGAAAAAGGCCGCGCTTAATTCCAATCAGCTGAAGCTCATCGCCATTGCCGCCATGACCCTCGACCATCTGGTCTGGACGATCTGTCCGGGGTATTCACGGGTCTGGTGGGTGCTGCTGGCGCATGTCATCGGCCGCCTCACCGCGCCCATTATGTGGTACTTTGTCGCGGAAGGCTACCACTACACCCATGACGTCAAAAAATACGCCGGGCGTCTGTTCCTGCTGGCACTCATTTCCCATTTTGCCTATAACTTCTGCTTCGGCATTTCGTTTATCCCCTTCCAGACCTCAGTGTTCAACCAGACCAGCGTTGCGTGGTCGCTGGCTTGGGGACTGGTACTGCTGTGCGTCAACAACAGCGACAAGCTGAAATCGTGGCAGAAGACCGTTATCATCCTGCTGGTCTGCGTCATCACATTTCCCTCCGATTGGAGCTGCATCGCATCCATGGCGATTCTGTTCATCGGCTCCTACCGTGGCAATTTCCGCAAGCAGATGCTCTGGATGATGTTCTGGACACTTCTCTACGCGCTGGTTTATTTCTTCTTTATTGACCGGGTTTACGCGCTGGTTCAGCTGGGCACCTGCCTGACCATTCCGCTGCTGCGGCTGTACAATGGCGAGCGCGGCTCTTGGAAGGGCATGGGCAAGCTGTTCTACGCCTACTACCCCGCCCATCTGGCCGCCTGCGGCATTCTGCGCATCGTCCTGTGGGGCGTTGACTTCGTCACCGCCGCCGGAAATTTCTGATACATACAAAACGTAAAACGCCCTGCGGGGTGTTCAGGCTTTTGAAAGCTCTGAGCAGCCCGCAGGGCGTAATCATTATTCCGTTTCCCCGATCAGCGCCAGCTTTTCCTCCCTGGAAAGATGCTTGATCTCCAATTCCCGCTTCAGGGCGTCGGAGTGGGTGCCGCAGGCTTCCCGGTATTTCAGCGCCAGCGGCGACCTTCCCCGGGTGTATTTCGCGCCCTTTCCGCTGCGGTGGGCTTCCAGCCGCTTCTCTACGTCCGTCGTGATGCCGGTGTAGAGCGAGCCGTCGCCGCATTGCAGAATGTACAGATACCACATTCCGCGTCCCTCCTACTTATGCTTTACAAACCGCTTTTCCAGCAGCTTATCCAGCAGAAAGAAGGTCACGTTCCCCAGAATCAGGAGGACAATCAGCATGACCACGCCGATTTCTTCAAAATCCTCCGTGACCTGAGCAAGACCGAATACCCGAAGCAGCAGCCAGTACATCACCAGCACGGAAGCGTTAAACAGCAGTCCTTTCCAAAGCCAGCGGAGTCTGGTTTTATCCAGCCGGGGCTTGACGATAGGATAATATCCCAGAAACGCGAATACCACCGCGGCTTCCTTGTCCGGGGCGAGCAGCAGTGACAAAATCGCCACCGCGCCGTACCATGCCCACGCAATGCGAACGCCGCAGGTTTTCAGCACCGCTTGCAGGAGCAGCGCACAGAGCATGGGGCAGACATAGGTTGCAATGGGGATGATCGTCCCCAGGCTCATGATGACCACCGCCAGCGCCGCAAGCACGCCGCCCAGCGCCACCGACGAGGCAGGCGTTCGTTTACCTGCCATTGGATTTCAGCAGGTCGTACTTGATGTCCCAGAGTTTCTGGCTCAGGTCAACATAGTAGGTCTGGGGATTGTCAAAGCGCTTGACTTCGTCCCACAGGGTGTCCACCTGTGCAAGACAGTAGGCGCGGATCTCTTCAAGGCTGGGCAGCTTGTAGACCAGCTCGCCGCCCTTGAACACGGGAACCTGCAATTCTCTGGCCGTGAAATTGTAAACCTTTTTGGTTTTCCAAGTGGCGTCCGGGTCAAAGATCGTCATATCCTTGCTGTCATCCACCACTTCGTCGTAGACCGTCAGATAGTCGGCAATGGCCTTGCCGGTGTCCTTGGCGTAGAAGCGGTACAGCTTCTTGTGGTGGGGGTTGGTGATCTTCTCCACGTTCTCGGAAATCTTGATCTTGGGAACCACTGTGCCGTCCGGTTCCTCGATGGCGGCCAGCTTGTACACGCCGCCGAATACCGGCTCGCTCTTCGCGGTGATCAGCCGCTCGCCCACGCCGAACATGTCGATCTGCGCCCCCTGCCGGAGAAGGTCGCGGATGATGTACTCGTCCAGAGAATTGGACACGGAGATCTTGCAGTCCGTCCACCCGGCCTCGTCCAGCATTTTCCGGGCTTCCCGGGTCAGATACGCGAGGTCGCCGGAGTCCAGACGGATGCCGCACTTCGTAATGCCCATGGGTTTCAGGATTTCGTTGAACGCCCGGATGGCGTTGGGAACGCCGGATTTCAGGGTGTTGTAGGTGTCCACCAGCAGCGTCGCGTTGTTGGGGAACATCTTCACATAAGCCTTGAACGCCTCGTACTCGCTGTCAAACATCTGAACCCATGCGTGGGCCATGGTGCCGCCCGCGTGGACGCCGTAGAGCTGGTCAGAAATGGTGCAGGCCGTGCCATGGCAGCCGCCGATGTACGCGGCTCTCGCGCCCAGGATAGCGGCGTCCGCGCCCTGCGCCCGGCGGGAACCGAATTCCAGCACGGTGCGTCCCTCGGCGGCACGGACAACACGGTTGGCCTTGGTGGCGATCAGGCTCTGATGGTTCACGCACAGCAGCAGATACGTCTCCACCAGCTGCGCCTGAATGGCGGGCGCGCGGACGGTGATGATCGGCTCCCGGGGGAAAATGGGCGTTCCCTCCGGCACCGCCCAGATATCGCCGGTAAACTTGAAATTGGCCAGATAGTTCAGGAAATCCTCGCTGAAGCACTTCCGCTCCCGCAAGTACGCGATATCCTCCGTGTCAAAATGCAGCTTCTGAATATACTGGACGATCTGCTCCAGACCAGCCGCAATGGCGAACCCGCCCCCGTCAGGGCAGCGGCGGAAAAACAGGTCAAAATAGGTTATGCGGTCGGTATAGCCGTTGGCAAAATACCCCGCGCCCATGGTCAGCTCGTAAAAATCGCAGAGCATCGTCAGATTCAGCTTGTCGTTGACAACCATTCTGGTCACCTCATTTTCATATTTGCGGCTATTATACAAAACCTTTCGGAAAATAGCAACCTTTTTCGTTGACACCTTCCGGAAGTTAGAGTATTATTAGATTACAGAAAGGTCGTGATACCTATGGGAATTACCGTCGGCATGAAGGGCGTGGCCGAAACGCTCTGTGAGCGGGAGGACACCGCCAAGGATGTCGGCTCCGGCGATCTGCTGGTCTACGCCACCCCCTGCATGGTCGCGCTGATGGAGGGCGCGGCGTGCGACGCCGTGGCGGAAGGGCTGGAAGAAGGCCAGACCACCGTCGGCACCGCGCTGAATATTGAACACATCTCCGCGACGCCGGTAGGACTGGAAGTCCGGGCAGAAGCGGAGGTCACCGCCGTGGCGGGAAAGGTCATCACCTTTGCCGTCCGTGCCTTCGACGAAGCCGGTGAGATCGGCCATGGCACCCACCAGCGTGTGGTCGTCAACAGCCAGAGATTTCTGGACAAAGCATACAGCAAGCTGTAAGGAGGTTATTGAATATGCAAGACTATGGCGCAATGATTCGCAGCACCTTTGAACTGGGCAGTGTCCGGGACGCGGAGCTTCTGTTCGAAACCATCGTCAAAAACGCGTTCCCCACCTTTACCTTCCGGCGTCTGGAGCTGATCCGCGTCCAGCAGGACACGCCCTATCTGGAAGGCCGAAGCTGGAACCATGTTTTTGAGATCAGGAAGGGTGAGCTGGATAGCTTCCCCGTCTGGGAAGTCAACTGCCACCGCGTCACCATGGGCAAGACCCCGGACAAGCAAGTGTATCTGGATTATCTGACGCTTGACTTTATCCGCTACCGGGAAGCATGACGCACTTTGCAACAAGGATACAGCACCGGGCTGCCTCTCAGCAAGGCAGCCCGATTTTCAATGTTCCCATATGAAGAAATCCCCTGCCTGAACTCAGGCAGGGGATTCACACGTCAAATCACTCTTCTTCGTCTTCCAGAGAAAACTCCAGCGTCTCACCGCAGTTGGGGCAAACGATGCTTCCCTTTTCCAGAGTCTCCTCGTCAAAGTCAACCACTTCGCCGCAGCTGGGACATTCCGCCTCGTAAATGGTGGTCTCCTCGTCGCCGAACTCAAAGCCCTCGTCGGAATCCTCGTCGTCATCCCACTCGTCTTCGTCGTCATAGTCCTCGTCGTCATCATCGTCCTCATCCATGATGAAGTCCTCGATGGCGTCCAGATCTTCCTCGATCTCATCCAGCTCGTCGGAAATGGCAATGGTGGTCTCCTCAATGTCGGTGACGCGCTTGGCCATATCCCCCAGCAGGTCCACGATGGCAGCGATCATCTTGCCCTCGTTGGACTCAGTGTTCAGGTTCATGCCCTCCATCAGGCCCTTGAGGTAGGCGGACTTTTCGGAAATCGTCATAATGATTCTCCTTTACACGTAATTGGAAAAGAGGGGGCGAAAAACGTCCCCTGCTTTTATGGATTTAAGCCTTGGAGCGGCCCAGATACTCGCCGGTGCGGGTGTCGATCTGGATCTTGTCGCCCTCGTTGATGAAGAGGGGCACCTTCACCTCAGCGCCGGTCTCCACAGTGGCGGGCTTGGTGACGTTGGTGGCGGTGTTGCCGGCAAAACCGGGCTCGGTCTTGGTGACGACCAGATCGGCAAAGTTGGGAACTTCCACGCCGAACACCTTGCCCTTGTAGCTCATAATGGTGCAGACGTCGTTCTCCTTAACAAACTTGAAGGAATCGTCCAGAGCGGAAGCGTCGATGGGCTCCAGTTCATAGGTCTCCTGATCCATGAAGTAGTACAGAGCGCCGTCATTGTAGGAATACTCCATCTTCTTGCGCTCAACGAACGCGGTGGGGAACTTGGCGGTGGGGTTGAAGCTGGTCTCGGTAACAGCGCCGGTAATGACGTTCTTCATCTTCACACGGACGAACGCCGCGCCCTTGCCGGGCTTGACGTGCTGGAACTCCACGACCTGCATAACCTTACCGTCCATATCAAAGGTAACGCCGTTTCTAAATTCGCCTGCAGAAATCATTTTCTATTTCCTCCTATGATGCCTTCCCTGGGAAAAGCAAATTGTGTATGCAAGAATTCTACACACGTATTATAGCCTAAAAAAATCGACTTTTCAATAGGGAAATCCAATAAAAATTGCGCCCTATCCGGATTCTTCTTTGCCTTCTCCGTCACAGCTTAATCAAACGTGTAGAAACGATTGTTTCTGCGGGCAGAAATCGCTTCCTGTCTTCTATCCCTGCCGCGCCTTGAGCTTCTCAAAAAACGGATTTAGCCAGATAAACAGTTGGGGGTGAATTTTGACCAGCTGCCGCTTAAGTTTCGTAATTCTTCCCATATCATCGCCATAATTACCTGTAAGAGGCGCGGCGATTCTCCGGACAAGCTCCTGATTCTGATCTTTCCACTCCGGCATCTTCCAAGTGATGAGAAGCATATCCATACAAAGGCCGATATACTGATTGTAGGCCTCCGGGACACACGCCGGGAAATGCTCCTGATAAAATGCAAGCCGCTCCTCGGTGCTGGTAATCCATTCGAAGAAGCGCGTTGTAAAATGCCCACGTGTAATACTGTTTTCCGACTGATACCAGTAATACACCGGCCGTGCCGTGTAGGTTACCTGCTCTGCCCTTGCGACAAGCAGATACTGCACAGCCATATCGTCCATATAGGCACCGGTTTTTTGCCGCAGTCCATCAAATATCTCAGCAGAATATAATTTATCGCACATCGCATTGGTTATGCAGCTGCAACGAATCAGTTCCGACTGAGCATCGGCACCACCAACTGTAAACTGGACGTCCATATCAGGGTTAAAATATCTTGTGATTTTCTCCCCTGTAACAATTGCCATACCGCAGCAGGAAATCTGCGCATTTTCCGCTATCATTCTTTGCAGAAGAACTTCGTACATTTCCGGGTCAATCCAATCGTCCGCGTCCACAAATCCAACATAGTCGCCATGCATAGCATCCAATCCAGCGTTTCTGGCCGACGCCACACCGCCGTTCTCTTTACGAATCACGACAATTCTGGAATCCTCCAAAGCAAAGGCTTCGCACAACTCCCCGCTTCTGTCGCAGGATCCGTCATCCACCAGAATAATCTCCAAATTCCGATAGGTCTGCGCGCGGATACTGGCAACACATTTTCTGAGATACTTTTCCGCATTATAGACAGGCACGATAACAGAAATCAACGGTTCGGACATCTCATTTCCCCTCACTACTCAGCGTTATGTCGTTTTTCACCAAAGCAGTAAATCCGCATATCAAACAATAATCAAATTCTTCGGGCTTCCCGTAATATCCTCGCAGCCTTCTTCCGTGATAATGGTCACGTCCTCAATGCGGACGCCGAATTTTCCGGGCAGATAGATGCCGGGTTCGGCGGAGCAGACGACGCCTGCGGGCAGTGGCTCGGTGTTGCTGGCGTTGGGGCTGGGGTTCTCATGGATCTCCAGACCAAGGCTGTGGCCGTAGCCGTGGCCGAAGTATTCGCCGTAGCCCGCGTCCGCGATGACCTTGCGCGCCGCGCCGTCGATGGCCTTGCCGCTCACACCGGCCTTTGTCGCCGCGATACCGGCCAGCTGCGCCTTGAGAACGGTCTTATAGACCTTGTCCATCTCCTCGGTCACGAAGCCAAGCGCGACGGTTCTGGTCATGTCCGAGCAGTAGCCCTTGTAGATGCAGCCGAAGTCCATCGTGATAAAATCGCCGAACTGAAGCTGGCGGTCACCCGGCACGCCGTGGGGCATGCTCGTATTGGGGCCGGAGACGACGATGGGGTCAAAGGACAGTCCGTCGGCCCCGTTTTTATAGAGTCTGTAAATAAGCTCCGCGCGCAGGTCCTTTTCGGTCATGCCCGCGCAGATGACCTTCTGCAGTTGGGTGAACGTGAGGTCCGTGATCTCCTGCGCCTTGCGCATGAGCTCCAGCTCCCACGGCTCCTTCGAGGCGCGGAACGCGTCAATTTTCTTCTGCATCGGGACCAGCACCGCGTGCAGCGCATGCTGGAACTCGAGGAACGTTGCGTAGCTCATATCAAGCTCTTCGAAGTGTGCTCGCCGATGACCTCGTTGATGCGCTCTACCTCGCTCGAGCCGGGATGCGTCATTCGGACCGTGAAACCGGGGAGATTATTCTCGGCGGCCTCGATATAGCGGCTGTCGGTAAAATAGTACGCGCCCTCTTTTGTGACCACGGCAACGCCCTCGGCCACACCATACTGCGCCGCATAGAGCCGGTTATACTCGCTCGTTAAAA
>ERZ773241.882-NODE-882-length-31653-cov-11.900532_pt1 | contig 31653 bp, 32 predicted proteins | sample MGYA00580989_ERZ773241 | MGnify/ENA primary metagenome ERZ773241 (study PRJEB29015, sample SAMEA2737804) | human gut metagenome | biome: human gut; feature: human-associated habitat; material: faeces | place: China | collected 2012 ... | reverse complement strand
CAAGACCGAGCACGACCTTCTTCTCTCCACTCACAGAGGCCAACGGCTCGAAGCCGCCGCTGCGCGCGTCGTCGAACTCGAGGTAGTAGGCGTTGACATTCTCGCGGGCAAGCAGTGTCTCCGCTACGCTGTCATACGCGCCGGAGCTGGCATAGGTCGAGTGGAAGTTGCCGCGGCAGACGTGCGTGTTGATAACAAGGTCATTTGGCTTGCCGCTGATCGCCATGTTGTTGACGGTCAACATCTGTTCCTTGATCTCCTCGAGGCCCTTGGCATCGGTGTCGAAGATCATGCAGGCGCGCGGGTCGACCAGCATCCCCCAGCTGCAATCGTCGAATTGAAGGTTGCGGCAGCCGACGGCGTACACATCCGCAATGACCTTGCGGTAGCCTGCGGCGAGGTCATCCATCAGCTCCTGCACGGAGGGGTAGAACCTCTTTGTATTCTCCATCGCAAAGGGCATGACCATCTGCTCCAAAAACTGCGCGGGCGCGGGGATGGTCAGCTTGGCGACGGTGTTCTCATCTTCGAGCGCCTTGACAAATCGGAAGTGTTCAACAAAGGGATGCTCGTCCACGCTCACCTTTCCTGTGAGATAGGTGTCGTCAAGCATCGCGGCCTCGCCCTGGAACGGAAGGCCAGTCTTGGTCGGTGTGTGGCCGACGCCGTGGAAGCCCCACATGAAGTCGAGGTGCCAGGTCGCGCGGCGGAACTCACCATCGGTGATGACGTGGTAACCCGCCGCTTTCTGCTTGGCGATGAGATCGCGGATGGCGTCGTCCTCCACGGCTTTGAGCGCTGCGGCGTCGATCCTGCCGCTCTGAAAGTCGGCGCGCGCCTGCTTGAGTGCCGCGGGGCGCAGGAAGCTGCCGACGTAGTCGTAACGGAACGGAGTGTTGGTCTTATTCATGCGCTTGCTCCTTTGCAGTTGAAATTTGCCCTGATTATACGGCGGCGGATTGGGCAAGTCAAGTGGGTGCTGACCGATAATACGCACGGAGTACATACATAATATCCATAGTGTGACCAAGGTATAGAGGGTAAAAATAAGGGTAGAGACAGATAAAAAAAGAAAAAATCCTTGAAAGCTCAATGCTTTCAAGGATCAATCATGGTGCGCGAGGCGGGACTTGAACCCGCACGTCCGTGAAGGACACTAGAACCTGAATCTAGCGAGTCTGCCAATTCCACCACTCGCGCGTAAGCAGTCTCAGAAGAAAAGATGGTGCGGATGGCGGGACTTGAACCCGCACGTCCATACGAACACTAGCACCTCAAGCTAGCCTGTCTGCCAATTCCAGCACACCCGCATTTTCATCAGTCTTTCAAACGACCGCTCCGCTATTATAAGCCTGTTGTACGCCAAATGTCAACCTTTTTTTGCGGGAAAAGAAAAAGTTTTTGTGCCGCTTTTTCCTGCCGCCAAAAGATGGGCTTATACCTGCGCGAGCGTCTCGCCGACTGCGCCCGTGATGACCAGATCCGCGCGGGTCTTATCGCCCAGCGGCGTCTTGTTGATGACGACGAGCTTGTGGCCGCGGTAGTAGTTCACCAGACCCGCCGCGGGGTAGACCGCGAGCGAGGTGCCGGCGATGATGAGCACGTCGGCCTCGGCGATATAGCGCACGGCCTTGTAGAGTGTATCCTCGTTGAGCCCCTCCTCATAGAGCACGACGTCGGGCTTGATGCGCCCGCCGCAGGAGCACGTCGGCACGCCGGCGGAGTGCGCGATCGCCTCCACGCCGTAGAATTTGCCGCACCTCTCGCAGTAATTGCGCAGGGTGCTGCCGTGGAGCTCAAGGACCTCCTTGCTGCCGGCGGCCTGATGGAGTCCGTCGATGTTCTGCGTGATGACGGCCTTCAGCTTGCCCGCGCGCTCCCACTCGGCGAGCTTACGATGCGCGGCGTTTGGCTTCGCGTCGGGGCAGAGGAGCTTCGCGCGGTAGAAGGCGAAGAATTTCTCGGGATAGCGCTCGTAGTAGGTGTGGCTCAGGATCGTTTCGGGCGGGTCGCTCCACTGCTGGTGGTAGAGTCCGTCCACGCTGCGGAAGTCGGGGATGCCGCTCTCGGTCGAGACGCCTGCTCCGCCGAAGAAGACGATGTTGTCGCTGCCGTCGATGATCTCCTTGAGCTTTCGGATCTCCTCTGTCATGGCGTCTGCTCCTTTACTTGGTGTAGTCTCTGTCGATCTGCACGACGGCAAAATAGTTGCTGTCGAGCCGCTTCACGGCGGCCTGGATCTCCTGCTCGACCTCATGGTCGCTCAGGCGAAATTTGAACGGCACCACCGCGTCGAAAATGACGTTGGTGTGCGTGGGGCCGGTGACCATGCGGAAATCGTGGATGGTGATGTGCTCGTCGATGCCGCGCACGAGCTGCGCTACGCGCTCGCGCGTTTCGGCGGTGAGCTTATCGTCGGTCACGATGGGGTCCATGTGGATGGTGGCGGCGCAGCCGAGCTCGCGGCGGAGCCGCTGCTCGATGTTGTCGATCTCGTCGTGCAGCGCCATGATGTCGCCGTGCGCGGGGACCTCGGCGTGGAGCGAGATCATCACGCGGCCGGGGCCGTAGTCGTGCACGATGAGGTCGTGGATGCCCTGCACGACGGGAGAGGAGAGAACGATCTCCTCGATCCTTTGGACAAATTCCGGCGCGGGCGGCTGACCGAGCAGGGGAGAGATGGTGTCCCGCGCGGCCTGAATGCCTGCCCAGAGCACGAGCGCTGCGACGACGATACCGCACCAGCCGTCGATCTGAAGCGAGGTGAAGTGCCCGATGAGCGTCGCGGCGAGGACGGCGGCGGTCGCCGCGCAGTCGGAGAGACTGTCCATCGCGGTCGCCTCCATCGCGGCGGAGCCGATCTTCTTGCCGACCGCGCGGTTATAGAGATACATATAGAGCTTGACGAGGATGGAGGCGAGCAGGATGCCGCCGGTGAGGAGCGTGAACTCCACCGCCTCGGGGTGCAGGATCTTCTCCACCGCACTCTTGGCAAGCTCGATGCCCATGAGGAGAATGACCATGGAGACGATCAAGCCCGAGATGTACTCCAGCCGCCCGTGACCGAAGGGATGCTCGGGGTCGGGCTTCTGTCCCGCAAGCTTGAAGCCGAGCAGCGTCACGATGCTCGCGCCCGCGTCGGAGAGGTTGTTGAAGGCGTCCGCAGTGATGGCGATGGAGCCGGAGAGCGTGCCGGCGAGCAGCTTGAGCGCGAAGAGCAGCACATTGAAGCCGATGCCCACGATGCCGCAGAGCATCCCGTAGGCCTGCCGCACGGCAGGCGAGGTGACGTCCTCGCGGTTTTTGATGAATTTTTTGGCCAACAGAGAGATCATACCGGTGTCTCGCTTCCTTTGGATTTTGCGGGGAAGAAAAAGCGCTTGGTGAAGAGGTAGCAGAGCGGAATAAGGTAGAGCAGGCAGGCGTAGGGCAGGGCCTCAACGCCGACGCCGAGCATACTCAGCGGCACGGCGCAGGCGATGCACCACGGGATAAGACCCGCGATGGTGACGCCGGAGTTGGCGATGTCCATCGCCAGCTCCTCGTGCTCCGCGCCGTCCTTGGCGTAGACCGCGCCGATGAGCTGATGCTCCATCATCACAACGATGGTCTGGTTGCACAGCACCATCGCGGCGAGGAGACTCAGCAGGATCATCGTCGGAAAGCGCCCGATGCGCTCGGCGGACCGCTCCAGAACGCTCTGCGCCTGCGTGAGCGCGCCCGTGCCCTCTAAAATGCCGGTGTAGAGTGCGGCGAGCGGGATCATCAGAAACGGCGTGAGCATACTCACCAGCCCGCCGCCGGAGACGACGGAGGCCAGCGACCCCTCGGTCGGGTGATAGCCGACGACCATGATCCGGAGCGCGTCAGCCACGCTGCCGCCCTGCACCGTGACGGTGATGACGAAGGCCGCGGCGGCGGAGATCGCCATGGCGCGGCGGATGGGCACGCGGAGGAGCGGCAGGATGAGCATGATGAGCGCGGGCACGAGCGCCCACGGGGAGATAACAAAGCTCTCGGCGAGGGCGTCCAGCATGGTCTCATCGACCGTGACGATGGGGTTGCGGAAGGAGAGCACGGTGTAGGCGATCAGGCAGAGCGCGTAGGGCAGCGCGGCGGTCTGGAACATCCGCCTGACGTTGCCGTAGAGATCGGTCTCCGTCAGCGCGGCGACGAGGCTCGCGCAGGACGAGGTCGGCGCGCCGCGGTCGCCGAAGTAGATGCCGGAGAGGATGACGCCGGCGGTGACGGCCTCGCTCACGCCGCCGGAGCGCGCGAGCGCCATAAGCACCACGCCCGCCGTGCTCGCCACGCCGAACGACGTGCCGAGCGCGTAGCTGAGCAGCACCGTCAGCAGGAAGGCGACGAGGATAAAGAGCGAGGGCGTGATGACGCGGATGCCGTGGTAGATGAAAAAGGCGATGGTGCCGCACGAGCGCCAGAGTCCCGTGAGCAGACCGATGAAAAACAGGATGCGCAGCACGATCATGCTCTTGGGCATCTTGCTCCACGCCATTTTGACAAGCGCCTTTGCGCCGTAGCCGCGCCTGAGGCCGAGGGCGAAGAACAGCGCGAGCGCGAACAGCAGCGCCCACGCGAGGGAGAAGCCCTTGACGAGGCAAAAGAGCATCGCCGCGAGAAAGAGCGCAAAGCAGACGACGATATCCATGCTCCCTTACCCCTTTTTCCCGGGAATTTGCAGCGTCATGCGGCAGCACAGGCGGTCGAGGTCCTCGTCCGTCGCCGCGCCGATGCGCAGCTTCGCGCCGCAGTCCTCGCAGATGAGGTCGACGGCGGCGGGACGCACCTGCATACGGTAGCGCTCGCTGCCGCAGGCGCAGGTGATGCCGCGCGGGCGCGCGGCGATCTCCTTCAATTCGCTCAGCACCTCATACATGATGACCGTGTCGGTGAAAGCCTCGGGCGCGTCGCCCTGCGCGGACTGCTTTTCCGCCGTGATCTGCAGCTGTGCGAGCGCACGCTCGACGGCGTACTCCTCCCCAATGAAGCAGCAAAGCTCGGAGGTCTCAGGGCAGGCGAGGCCGATGCCCTCGCCGTCGAGCAGCCGGTCCGCGCCGCACTCCGCCAGATGCTCGCCGCCGCACACGCCGCAGGGCACGCTGATGCGGAATTTTTCGCCGTCGAAGTCGATCTGCAGCTCGCTCTTGCCGCATTCGCACTGCACGATCGCGCCCGAGGCGGCGAGGGCGAAGCGGGAGCGCTGCTGCATAACGGGCTTTCTGCACCTCGGGCACAGGTAGCCGATGGTGCGCATTTCTTCTTTCATATCGTATCCTCCCGGAAGAAGTTCATATTTGCCTCCATTATACATCGGCACAAGGAAAAAGCCAATCCTTTTTCTTTGCGCGGGGTACAGGACGGAACAGCGTCTTAAATGCTTTCACACACTACCGCAACATCGTGATAGTGCATAAACATAAACGGAGAACTCCGTGGGCGCTTCGGTCAGTACGCCAAAGATTTCCGAACGGGCAAAAATAGGGCTTGCATTTACAAAATGCTGTGCTATCATAGCATCACACTAAATTGAAACGCGGAGGAATCCAAACCATGAAAAAGCTCATCTCTCTTGCGCTCGCCCTCGTGCTGAGCCTGTCCCTCATCGCCTGCGGCGCCAAGCAGGACGATACCCCCCAGACCGGCGCCGACACGCCGGACACCACCCAGACCGCTGAAAAGCAGAAGCTCATCGTCGGCTTCGACGCCGAGTTCCCGCCGTTCGGCTTCATCGCCGCCGACGGCAGCTACGACGGCTTTGACCTTGCGATGGCCGAGGAGCTGTGCTCCCGCCTCGGCTGGGACTTCGAGGCCGTTCCTATCGTATGGGACAGCAAGGACGCCGAGCTCGCCGCCGGCACCATCAACTGCATCTGGAACGGCTTCACCTACACCGGACGCGAGAACGACTACACCTGGTCCGACCCCTACGTCGATAACTCCATCGTCATGGTCGTCAAGGCCGACAGCGGCATTTCCTCCCTCGCCGACCTTGCCGGCAAGAGCGTGATGGCGCAGGCCGCCTCCTCTGCCGTGGACGCTATCAACGCCAACGAGTCGCTCAAGTCCTCCCTCAAGGAGGTCGTGGAGCTGGCGGACTACAACACCGGCTTCATGGAGCTCAAGCAGGGCAGCGTGGACGCCATCGCCGCCGACCTCGGCGTTGCCAAGTTCCAGATCGCCAGCAACGAGGGCGACTATGTGATCCTGGATGAGCCCATCTCCACCGAGCAGTACGCCATCGGCTTCCTCAAGGGCAACACCGAGCTGCGCGACGCCGTGAACGCCGAGCTCCTCAAAATGGCCGAGGACGGCACGATGCTCTCCATCGCGGAGAAGTACGTCGATCAGGGCCTTGTGATCGACAGCCTCTGCCTCATCCAGTAACATGACCGTTTCCGCCATGCTGACCCTGCTGGTGCAGGGCTTCGGGAAATCGCTGGAAATTTTTACCTTAACGCTGCTCGGCTCGCTGCCGCTCGGACTTCTTGTGATGTTCGGCCGGCGCAGCCGCGTGGCTCTGCTGCGCTGGCTCGTGAAGCTGTTCATCTCCGTCATGCGCGGCACGCCCCTGATGCTCCAGCTCATGGTCGTCTACTACGGACCGTTCCTGCTCTTCGACTTTACGCCGCCGGGCAACTGGCGCTTCGGCGCGGTCATCGTCGGCTTCGTCATCAACTACGCGGCCTACTTCGCGGAGATCTACCGCGCGGGCTACGAGTCCATCCCAGTCGGGCAGTTCGAGGCGGCGCAGGTGCTCGGCTACACAGGCGGGCAGACCTTCGGGCGCATCCTTCTTCCCCAGATGATCCGGCGCGTGCTGCCGCCCGTGACGAACGAGGTCATCACGCTCGTGAAGGACACCTCGCTCGCCTCCGTCATCGGCACGGTCGAGATGTTCACCCGCGCCAAGCAGATCGTCGCCTCGCCCAATACGCCCGGTATGCTGGCGCTCGCGGCGGCAGGACTCTTTTACTACGTCTTCAACTACATTGTCGCCTTTGCGATGGAGCGCGCGGAGCGCTCGCTCGCCTACTACCAGTGAGGGAGGGACCGGACATGAACGTATTGACCATGCAGGACGTCCGCAAGTCCTTCGGCTCGCTGGAGGTGCTCAAGGGCATTTCCCTCACCGTGGGCGAGGGTGAGGCCGTCTCGGTCATCGGCCCCAGCGGCAGCGGCAAATCCACGCTGCTGCGCTGCGCGACGCTGCTTGAAACGATGGACGGCGGCTCGCTCGCCTACGGGAACGACTTCGCCGCGACGATGGACGCGGAGGGAAAGAGCGTCTATGCGGACAAGGCCGCGCTGCGGCGGATCAAAAGCCGCTTCGGGCTGGTGTTCCAGCAGTTCAACCTTTTCCCGCACTACACGGTGCTCAAAAACGTGACGGACGCGCCGCTCACTGTGCAGAGGCGCGAGCGCGGCGAGGTGCGTGAGCTTGCGCTCTCCCTGCTCGAAAAGATGGGCCTTGCGGACAAGGCGGACGCCTATCCCTGCCAGCTCTCCGGCGGACAGCAGCAGCGCGTCGCCATCGCCCGCGCGCTGGCGCTGCGGCCCGACATCCTCTTTTTTGACGAGCCGACCAGCGCGCTCGATCCCGAGCTGACCGGCGAGGTGCTCAAGGTCATCCGTGATCTCGCGGAGGAAAAAATGACCATGGTCATCGTCACGCACGAGATGGCCTTTGCCCGCGCCGTGAGCGACCGCGTGATCTTCATGGACGGCGGCGTCATCGTCGAGCAGGGCGATCCCGAGCAGGTGCTCGGCGACCCGGCGCAGGAGCGCACGCGGCGCTTCCTGCGCAGCTATCAGACCTGAATATTGCCTCCTCTGCAAAGAGGGATGTGCCGGCACACACGGCGCATCCCTCTTTGTTTTACCTGAAATTCATAAAATTTCCCGGCCTTGGCATACTAAGACAAACTACAAGCACAAGGGGAAATGGTATGGAGACCAAACGGATCGGCGCACAGACGCTGCGCTTTTCACGTCCGCCGCGCGTGGAGAGCTTTGCCAACATCGGCGCGAAGCTGGAGGGACAGGGCCCGCTGGCGGACTATTTTGACGAGCTGAGCGAGGATTCCTTCTTCGGCGAAAAGACCTGGGAGAAGGGCGAGGCCCGTATGCAGAAGCGCGTGCTTTCCCGCGCGCTGGAGAAGGCGACGCGCAGGCCGGAGGAGCTGGACCTCATCTTTGCCGGCGACCTTCTGAACCAGTGCATCGGCACCTCCTTCGCCCTGCGGGAGTTCGGCGTGCCGCTGTGCGGCGTGTACGGCGCGTGCTCGACGATGGGGGAGAGCCTGGCGCTCGCGGCCATGAGCATCGACGGCGGCTTTGCCCGCCGCGCTGCGGCGATGACCTCCTCGCACTTCTGCACCGCCGAGCGGCAGTACCGGATGCCCGTGCCCTACGGCTCGCAGCGCACGCCGACCGCCCAATGGACGGCTACGGCGGCGGGCTGCTGCATCCTGTCGAACGAGGGAAGGGGCCCTGCCGTCACGCATGCGGCCATCGGGAGGATCGTGGACCGCGGCATCACGGACGCGAACAACATGGGCGCAGCGATGGCGCCCGCGGCGTATGACACGCTCCGCGCGCTCTTTTCCGACACGCGGACCTCACCTGCGGACTACGATCTCATCGTCACCGGCGATCTCGGCCGGCTCGGGCACGAGGTCGTCGCGGACCTCTTTGCGCGCGACAGCGTGGACATGACGAAAAATTACAAGGACTGCGGGCTGCTGCTCTACGATCTGGAGCGGCAGGATATGCACATGGGCGGCAGCGGCTGCGGCTGCTCCGCCGCCGTGCTCAACGGCTATCTTCTGCGCGGGATGCGCGAGGGCAAGTGGAACAGGATCGTCTTCGCCCCGACGGGCGCGCTGCTCTCGCCGACCTCCACCATGCAGGGCGAGAGCATCCCGGGCGTGTGCCACGCCGTCATTCTGGAAAACATCGGGGAGGAAAGCTGATGGACTATCTCAACGCCTTTCTCTGCGGCGGCATCCTCTGCGCCGTGGGACAGATCCTCATTGACAAAACGCCGCTCACGCCGGCCCGTATCCTGACGGGCTACGTCGTCGCGGGCGTGCTGCTCACGGCCGTCGGCATTTACGAGCCCATCGTCGAATGGGGCGGTGCGGGCGCGACCGTGCCGCTCACGGGCTTTGGCTACTCGCTTGCGAGCGGCGTGAAGAAGGCCGTCGCGGAGCAGGGCTGGCTCGGCGTGATGACCGGCGGGCTCTCTGCCACAGCGGGCGGCATCGCTGCGGCGGTCTGCTTCGCGGTCGTGATGGCGCTGCTCTTCCGGCCCGGCGACAAGCGGTGACAAAAAATGTGCCCGTTCCTTTTGGAACGGGCACACCGGTGAATATCATCGGAAAATCAGATGAGGTTTTTCTCCGTCTCGGGGGCGAAGAGATGGATGAGCCGCGGCTCAAAGCTGAACCGCACCGCCGTGTGGCGGGCGTAGGCATTGGCGTCGAGGTTCGCGGTCTGCACCACGGCCACCACGTCCTTGCCGCCGGCGGTCATGTGCAGATGCAGCTCGCTGCCCATCAGCTCGCTCACGTCGATCTGCGCGTCGATGCCCTCGTCGCCGACGGTGACGTGGACCGGACGCACGCCGACGGTCACGGCGCGGCTCTCCGCGCCCGCCGCGGCGAGCTTCGCGTTCTGCTCCGCCGTCAGCGGCAGCGTGTGGCCCATGACGGTGACGGAGTAAGCGTCGCCACTCTTTGTGAGCCGGCAGTCCTCAAAGAAGTTCATCTGCGGCGTGCCGATGAAGCCGGCGACGAACAGGTTCGCGGGGTGGTTGAACACCTCCTGCGGTGTGCCGATCTGCTGAATGAAGCCGTCACGCATGATGACGATGCGGTCGCCGAGCGTCATGGCCTCGACCTGATCGTGCGTGACGTAGATAAAGGTCGTGTCGATCTTCTCGCGCAGCTTGATGATCTCCGCGCGCATCTGGTTGCGCAGCTTCGCGTCAAGGTTCGACAGCGGCTCGTCCATCAGGAACACCTTCGGGTCGCGCACGATGGCGCGGCCGATGGCGACGCGCTGGCGCTGACCGCCGGAGAGCGCCTTGGGCTTGCGGTCGAGGTACTGGGTGATGTCCAGGATCTCCGCGGCCTCGCGCACCTTGCGGTCGATCTCGTCCTTGGGCACCTTCTTGAGCTTGAGCGAGAACGCCATGTTCTCATACACCGTCATGTGCGGGTAGAGCGCGTAGTTCTGGAAGACCATCGCGATGTCGCGGTCCTTGGGGGCCACGTCGTTCATCAGCTTGCCGTCGATGTACAGTTCGCCCGCGCTGATCTCCTCCAGACCCGCCACCATGCGCAGCGTGGTGGATTTGCCGCAGCCCGACGGGCCAACGAGGACGATGAACTCACGGTCGGCAATGTCAAGGTTGAATTCCTGCACGGCGACCACGCCCTCGTCGGTGATCTGCAGGTTGTGCTTCTTCTCGCCGCTGTCCTTGCTCCTCTTTTTCGGCTCGCTGTTGGGGTAGACCTTCTTGATGTTTTTCAGAATGACTTCTGCCATATTCTCTGACCGCGGCTCTGCCGCCTCCGCGCGCAGGGCCTCGCGCCGCTCGGGCGCTTTACGGCAGGTCTCCACACTGCCGCACCGCCGGTCAGGGCGGGAACGATCCTTTCATGTTCCTCACGGCGGCTATTGGGTGGAGTAGCCGCCGCGGGTGGTTTTGGATGACTTTATCCTATCACAGTGCGAAAGCCGGCACAAGGCTTGCCGGTGTCCGCTGCGCCGATTTCGTGAAAAGAGACAGTTTCACGCCGTGATCTTTGTGCCGCATGACAGGGATGAAAGGAACAAAAACGGGAAAGAGCGTCGGCTCTTTCCCATTTTGCTGCCTTTATTTTTCCTGCGGGAAGCAGACGGCGATCTCCGTGCCCTTGCCGACCTCGCTTTTGAGCGCGATCGTGCCATGGTGGTACGCCACGGCGTGCTTGACGATGGACAGCCCCAGACCCGTGCCGCCGCTCGCCTTGGAGTGGCTCTTGTCCACGCGGTAGAAGCGCTCGAAGATGCGGCTTTGATGCTCCGGCGGGATGCCGATGCCCGTGTCGCGCACGGTGAGACAGGCGCTGCCGCCCTCGGCGCCGACGCGCACATCCACGCTGCCGCCGTCCACGTTGTACTTGATCGCGTTGTCGCAGAGGTTGTAAGCGATCTCATAGAGGAGCCGCCGCACGCCGATGACCGGGGCGTTCTCGCCCGAGACGGTGACGGTCACGCCCTTTGCCTCCGCCGCGGCGCGGAGATTTTCCGCGGCCTCCTGCGCGAGCGGGAGAAGGTCGACCGTTTCGGTCGGCAGCTCGCCGCCCTCGTCGAGCTCGGAGAGACGGATGATGTCGCCGATGAGCGTCACGAGACGCTGCGCCTCGGCGCGGATGTGACCGACGAAGCGGGGCATATCCTCCGGCTTGACCATACCGTTTTCCAGCAGCTCGGCGCTGCCGATGATGCCCTGGAGCGGCGTTTTCAGCTCGTGCGAGACGTTCGCCGTGAACTCGCGGCGGCTGCGCTCGGCGAAGGCCTGCGCGGTCATGTCGAAGGCCAGCAGCACCGCGCCGACCACCTTGCCGTCGGACTCGATGCGGCTGAGGTCGAACTGGTACTCGCGCCCGCCGCGCTCGGCGCGGACCTCGCTGTGCCCGTCGGTCATCGCCGTGCGAAGCGCGAGGCTCATGGAGTGCTCACGGTCCACGGTCAGGAAATCCTGCCCGACGCACGCGCCCGTCACGCCGAAGAGCGTCTGCGCGGCGGGATTGATGTTCAGCACCGCGCCCTTTTCGTCGAGCAGAACGAGCCCCTCGTTCATGCCGGCGGTGATCTGTGTGAATTCGTCTGTTTTCTGCCGCAGCTCGGCGAGCTGGGCGTCGATCTGTCTGCGCTGGCGGTCGATGCGCCGCAGGAGCGGAGAGAGCTCCTCATAGGCGTCGTTTTCCAGCGGATGCTCGAGGTCGAGCGCGTTGAGCGGCTCGACGATGCGCTTGGCCAGACGACTCGCGAGCAGACTCGAGAGCACGAGCAGCACGATCACGACGAGCAGAATGGGCTGGAACGCTCCGAGCAGCAGCGCGCCCATCGTGGCGCGGCTGGCGGACAGGCGCAGCACGGTGCCGTCCGTGAGGCGGCTCGCGCTGTAAACGGTCTTTTGCAGCAGCGTCGCGCTGTAGCGGCTCGAGCTGCCCGTGCCGGTCTCCAGCGCCTCGCGGACCTCCTCTCGCTCAAGATGGTTCTCCATCTGCGCGGCGTCCGCCTGCGTGTCGTAGAGCACCGTGCCGTCGGAGGCAATCCAGGTGACGCGGAAACGGTCGGATTTGATTTTTTCCAGATAGGTCGAGCCGTTGGTCTCCACGGCTGCCGCGGCGATGCGCAGCTCGTCGCCGAGCTGGTGCTCCTGCATCCCCTCATAGAAGCTGTAGAAGCAGCCCATGACGAGCAGCAGGCTGCACGCGAGCACCGCGACGCCGACGGTGAGGATGGAGCGGAAGATCTTTTTGGTCATTTCTTCTCCGCCTCCCATCGGTAGCCCACGCCGCGCACGGTCTCAATGTGCTCGCCGTTTTCGCCGAGCTTCTGGCGCAGGGTGCGGATGTGCATATCCACCGTGCGCGTCTCGCCGCAGTAGTCCACGTCCCAGACCTTTTCCATCAGCTGATCCCGCGTGAAGGCCATGCCGGGGTGGGAGAGGAAGAGCCGCAGCAGCTCAAATTCCTTGTACGTCAGCTCCACGCGCGCGCCGTCCGCCGTGACGATGTGCTCGGCGGGATCGAGCGTGAGCGTGCCGCTGCGCAGAAGCGCCTGCGCCGTTTTCGGACGGCTGCGGCGCAGCACCGCCTTGACGCAGGAGACGAACTCCATCACGCCGAAGGGCTTCGTGAGGTAGTAGTCCGCGCCGAGGTCGAGCCCCTGGATCTTATCGTACTCCGCGCCCTTGGCGGTTGCCATCACGACGGGGAGCTCGGCAAAGCGCGCGCTCGCGCGCAGCCGGCGCAGCAGCTCGATGCCGTCCGTGCCGGGGAGCATCACGTCGAGCACGACCAGCTCGGGCGGCGCTTCCTTTTGCAGGGCGTCCCAGAACGTGTCGCCGTCGGCGAAGCCCCGGGCCTCAAAGCCGGTGGATGTGAGCGCGTACACCTCGATGTCGCGGATGCTCGCATCGTCCTCCACGCACCAGATCATCCTTATTCCCCCTTGTGAACGCCGGTGACGGAGAAAATGACCCACTCGGCGATGTTCGTCGCGTGGTCTCCGATGCGTTCAAAATATTTTGCGATCATCAGCAGGTCGAGCGCGTATTCGCCGTCCGCGGGGTCCTGCGCGATCTTGCCGATCAGACGCTCCTTGACCTGCGTGAAATAGCCGTCCACGGTGTCGTCCTCCGCGATGACCTGCTCTGCCAACATTGTATCACATTTTACATACGCGTCAACGCTTTCCGTCACCATGCGGATGGCGGCCTTCGCCATCTCGCGCAGGAGGTCGTTGTCCTCGGCCTGATGGCCGTGGAGAAAGCTGATGATCTCGGCGATGTCCTCGGCCTGATCGCCGATGCGCTCCATGTCCGTGATCATCTTGAGCGCCGCGGAGATCTGGCGCAGGTCGCGCGCGACCGGCTGCTGCTGAAGCAGCAGCTTGAGGCAGAGGTTCTCGATGTCGCGCTCCTTCCGGTCAATCTCGCTGTCGAGCGGCGCGACCCTCGCGGCAAGACTCTTGTCGTTTTCGGTCAGCGCACGGCTGGCGAGCGCGATGACCTCCTCGCACAGCGCGCCCATTTCGATCATTTCGTGATTGAGCTGCGAGAGCTGCTCGTCAAATTTGTTTCGCATCAGCCGAACCTCCCCGTGATGTAGTCCTCCGTCCGCTTGTCGGCGGGCGTGGAAAAGACCTGCTCCGTCTTGCCGAACTCCACCAGCTCGCCGAGCAGGAAGAAGGCGGTGTTGTCCGAAATGCGTGCCGCCTGCTGCATATTGTGCGTCACCATGACGACGGTGTAGCGGTCCTTGAGCTCGCACGCGAGGTCTTCAATCTTTGATGTCGAGATGGGGTCGAGCGCGCTCGTGGACTCGTCCATGAGCAGCACCTCCGGCTCGACGGCAAGCGCGCGGGCAATGCAGAGCCTCTGCTGCTGTCCGCCGGAAAGGCCGAGCGCGCTCTTTTTGAGCCTGTCCTTCACCTCGTCCCAGATGGCGGCGGAGCGCAGCGAGCGCTCCACGATCTCGTCGAGCTTCGCGCGATTGCGCACGCCGTGCGTGCGGGGACCGTAGGCGATGTTGTCGTAAATGCTCATGGGGAAGGGGTTGGCCTTTTGAAAGACCATGCCGATGCGGCTGCGCAGCCAGGTCACATCGACGCTCGGCGCGTAGATGTTCTCGCCGTTGAAGTCCACCTCGCCGGTGATCTTCACATTGGGAATGAGGTCGTTCATGCGGTCGAGCGTGCGCAGGAAGGTCGATTTGCCGCAGCCGGACGGCCCGATGAAGGCCGTGATCTCGTGCGCGGGGACGGCGACGGAAATATCCTTGAGCGCATGGTTCGGCCCGTACCAGAGGTTCAGACCCCTGGCTTCGATGATGGGAGCGTCAGACATTTTACTGTGTCCCTCCGTTCTTTTTGAGCTTGCGGCCGGTGAGCGCCGCGGTGAGATTGATGACGAGCGTGAGCAGCATCAGCACGCTTGCGATGGAAAAGGCGACGTCCGTGCGCCCGCGGTCGTTGGCGTAGACATAGAGTGCGACCGTCAGCGTGGCGGAGGACGAGTGCAGCGCGGTGACAAAGTCATTGAGCACCAGTCCGAAGCCCGCGGTGTAGAGCAGCGCCGCGCTTTCGCCCACGATGCGTCCGACCGCCAGAATGCAGCCGGTCACGATGCCGTCCACGGCGTTTGGCAGCACAACGGTGCGCACCATGCGCCACTTGCCCGCGCCGAGCGCCAGCGCACCCTCGCGGTAGGACTGCGGCACGGTCTTGAGGCTCTCCTGCGTCGTGCGCACGATGGTGGGCAGGATCATCACGACGAGCGTCAGGCTGCCTGCGAGCACGCCCGCCTGCAGATCCATTTTCTGCACGAAAAAGAGCATACCGACGAGGCCGAAGATGATGGACGGGATGCCGGTGAGCGTCTCGGTGGCAAATTCAATGAGCTCGACGACCCTGCGGTTCGCGGCGTACTCCGTGAGATAGATGGCGGCGCCCACGCCGAGCGGCAGAACGAGCGCCATGGCGAGGAGAACGATGTAGAGCGTATTGAGGATGTTCGGCAGGATGCCGATGGTGTCCCGGATATAGCTGGTCGTGCCGGAGAGGAAGTCCCAGGTCACGCTGCCAGCGCCGCGATAGAAGATATAGCCGATGAGAAACACCAGCAGGGCACAGGTGAGCAGCGCGCTCAGCCACACGAGAGAGCGCATGGCAAGATCATAGGCGCGGCGGCGCGGAGAAAGATTCCGTTCCATGTCAGTTCTCCTTCCGCTTTTTGATGAAGAGGTTCAGCACCACGTTGATGAGCATGATGAACAAAAACAGCACCAGCGCGATGGAGTAGAGCGCCTGCTGATACAGGCTGCCGACAGCGGCATAGGCCATGCCGGAGACGATGCCGGTGGTCAGAAAGCGAACGGGCGTGAAGAGCCCCGGCATATTGGAGACGTTGCCCGCCACCATAATGATCGCCATGGCCTCGCCGATGGCGCGGCCCACGCCGAGCACCACAGCCGTCGCCACGCCGCTGCGCGCGGCGGGCAGGACGACGCGGAAGCTCGTTTCCATCTCGGTCGCGCCGAGCGCGAGCGAGGCCTCCTCATATTCGTGCGGCACGGCGCGCAGCGCCGTTTCCGACACGTTGATGATGGACGGCAGGATCATGATGGCCAGCACGAGGATCGCCGCGAGCAGACACGCGCCCGAGCTGAGGGAAAAGGTCCGCTGGATGGCGGGCACGAGCACGATCATGCCGACCAGACCGTAGACCACCGAGGGGATGCCCGCGAGCAGCTGCACCGCCGTGCGGATGACCGCCGCAAGCCTTGGCGGAGCGACGCGGACGAGGAACACGGCGGTCAGAAGTCCCACCGGCACGCCGATGAGGATAGCGCCCGCCGTGCCGTAGATGCTCGTAAGAATGAAGGCGAGGATGCCGTACTGTGCGCCCGTGGTGGTGTTTGTCGGGTCCCAGACCTTGCCGAAGAGGAATTTTCCGAGCCCGATCTCGCGGATGGCGGGAATGCCCGAGAGAATCAGGTAGATGCTGATGAGCAGCACGAACGCTACGGCGACCACGCCGCAGAGCAGGAAAATGAGGTGGATGAGGTTCTCCAGCGTCTTGCGCATACCGCTGTGACGCGGCTGGGCGGCGGAGGGCTTTGCGCCCTCTGCCGCCGGAGAGATGTATGCAGCCGCCATGGCGCTTACTTTGCGACCGGCACCGCGCCGGCGGCCTTGATGAGGTCGTTCGCGGCGGTGGAGGTGGCGTAGTCGAAGAAGGCCTGCGCAGCGGTGGAGAGAGGAGCGTCGGTCTTCGTCACGAGGACGAAGGGACGCTGGATGGCGTAGCTGCCGTCGAGGACGGTCTCCTCGGTGCAGGCGACGCCGCCGACCGTCACAGCCTTGACGGTGTCCTTGCCCTCGACTGCGGAGAGGGAGGCGTAGCCGATGGCGTTGACGTTGCCCGCGACCGCCTCGATGACGCCGCCGGTGGAGGTCAGCTCCTGATCGAGCTTGCAGGCGTCCTTGGTGCCGGTGATGGATTCGAAGCCGTCGCGCGTGCCGCTGCCGGCCTCACGGCCGATGCAGGAGATCTTGCCCGCTTCGCCGCCGACCTCGCTCCAGTCGGTGATCTCACCGGTGAAGATCTTGGCGATCTGCTCGACGGAGAGGTCCTCGACTTTGTTGCCCGCATTGACGATGACGGCGATGCCGTCAAGGGCGACAACGGTCTCGGTCAGGCCGCCGGCCTTCTCCTCGTCCTTGAGGACACGGGAGGCAAGACCGATGTCGGCGCTGCCGTTGCTGGCGGCCTCAATGCCGGCGCCGGAGCCGGTGGGGTCGTAGGTGACGCTCACGCCGCTGTTGTCGGCCATGAACTGCTCGCTCAGCGCGCCGATGACTCTTTCCATCGAGGTCGAGCCGTTGGTCGAGACGCTGCCGCTGAGCTTTTCCTCGACCTGCTGCTGCGGCTGGTCGTTATTGGTGTTGTCGGGGGCAGCGGTCTTGCTGCCGCAGCCTGCGAGCAGCGAGAGGCTCATCACGGCGGTGAGCACAAATGCAAGTGTCTTTTTCATCTTTCATTCCTCATTTCACATGTTGATTTTGGACTTTCTTCGTTCCACAACGCAAAGCATAACGGAGCGCTGTAAAATGCAAAAGCCGGGTCATGTAAAATTGAGGTAAAATAGCGGCGCGGCGCGAGAAAAGAAAATTCTTTAAAAATCTCCCGCTCTCGCTCTTGACAGCGCGCGGAAAAATCCTTATAATAGCCGTGTTGCACATCCGGGTGTAGCGCAGTTGGTAGCGCGCATGGTTCGGGAGCGGCCCAATTTCAAATTCCTTAGAATCCTTAAGTTTTGGCTTAGGGATTCTTTTTTTGCACGCTTAGTTTCTTGAAAAAAACAAAGGAGCTATGCGCACATGAAAAAGATTAGATTAAGCACGGTTTCACAGGTTTATGAAGCATTTCTGCACTCAAGAAAGGCTCTTGGTGCAAAAGAGGTCATACTGAGGACTTACCGCACAAGTTTTTTAGCGGTATGCAAATATGCCGATATCTTTACCCGATAAAACCAAGTGCCGTAAGCAGTGGACAGCAAATGTGTGCCGAAGGTCATAGACGCGAGGGCCCTTCCCTTTCCCGCCATAGGAGATTCCTGCTTTACGCAGAAAGCGGTGAAAATTAGTGTAAATGTTCATAACGCAGTCCACACCGCATCTGGTGAGTTGGTGGTAGAGTGAATGACCCAAACAGCCAGCTTCATAGCCGCAAACAAATTTGCATTCTTCACCGCGTTGCTTCTGGACACGTTCCATATACTTGATTACCTGACGGTAATCCGGTTCTGTTTGCGCAACAGCGAAGCCGCGGTCGGAATCTGCGGTATAGCAGCAAAAAGTGAAATTTGTGGTATGGACATCCATGCCGACGTAGATTATACTTGCCCTGATGACTCCTCCTTGTATGTGGTAGGTCTGGTACTTTTGAGTTTGCGCTAAAAGTATGACAGGTAAATCCACGTTTTACAAGCGCAGGAGTCATTTCATATTGTCTTTTGTGATTCGTTCATGCTCCATTTGCTTATGTAGGCAACAGAATATGTGTGTTATACAATATATCCAAGTGACGATTATAGCTGTCGAACCGCATATTACCAGACAGGGTTTCTTCACTATCTTTTGGATTAATATTTAGGGAAGATATGGGGCAGAGAAAAGCTCCTTGTGCCTTTGAACCACATGTTAAAGAAATACTACACCCAGTCCGAGGAGCAGGACGATCTCATCTCCATCGGCACCATCGGGCTCATCAAGGGCATTTCGACCTTCAAGCCCGAGAAGGGCGCGCGCCTTGCGACCTATGCCGCCCGCTGCGTAGAAAATGCTATACTATCGCAGCGGAACAAACGGCGGTTGAGGTGGCGGAACAAACTCCTTTTGATGCAAAATGGCACCTGCTGGCGAGAGTGGGAGTCCGCTGCTATATTTTGCTTTCCAATGTATCGGGTGCGGTAAAAGTAGCCCCGCTCCAGATTCTTCAATTTCCGGTGATACTGCCGCACAAGTTTCAGGACGCAGAAAAGTTCAATTTGCAGTTCTCGGACTTCTCAGAAATCACCGAAACAGCGGACAAGCTGCGGTGGTATCGTTATCAAAAAGGACTTCGTCAGCGTGACGCGGCGGACTATGCGGGCATCGACCGCAGTACCTATATCCATTACGAAGAGGCAGGGCGGGACTTTTATCCGAAGGAGCATATGGAGAAGCTGGCAGAGCTGTTTGAAGTGCCGCTGGAGGATCTGCTGGATGACTATAACCTGTTTCTGTTGCGGGGACAGGGGGAGCAAATCAAAGCCATACGTCAGCGGCTCGGCTTGACGCAGAAGGCATATGCTGCGCAACTTGGCGTCCTGCTGCAAAAGTTCAAGCGATGGGAACAGGGTAACGTGCAGATTTTCAAATCTACATGGGAGAAGTATTTCAAACAGACATAACCATAGCAGTAAACGAGCAGACCGGCTGTTGAGGCTGGTCTGCTCGTCTGCTATGTATTATTGCTGCGCTTTCAGATGCTTCACGGCGGCGTCCACCAGTTCCAGCTTCTGCTCCGTGGAACAGGGCAGCTTCTGGACATTTTTCAGCACCTGCTCGGACTGAAACTTTGCCAGCTCCTGTGCCAGCTCCTGCTTTGCCTGCTGTGACTTAGGAAAAATCAGAAATACTTCCATCGCTGCCCTCTTTTCCAGAGCATTTGCCGCTTCAATCTATGCGTATGTTCCGGCGGCTATGTAGACAAATAGAATTCAATTTCAAGGCTGCGAGGGAAATCGTATTGCCGCGCGACTTTAGCGGTGCGGGAATGCTTGCCATTCAAGGGCTTTTCGCCCCCAAATTGTCTACACCCGAGCGGCGTTTGCGGGCGGATTTCGCCTTCTGCTGGCGGTGAACCTCCTTGGCGCAGGCGGGGCAGTATTTTGTCCTGCCGGAGCGGGCGAGGATGCCCTTGCCGCAGACTTCGCAGCGGCGGAGTTTTTTCGGGCTGAGAATGGCCTGTTCCAGCTTGGGCTGCTGGGGCAGCACGGCGCGGCGAAACCACCGGCAAAGCAGACTTCGGGAGATGTGTTGCGGACAGACGCCGTCCAACAGCAGGCACTCGCCATCCAAGAAGTTGCAGCAGCGCTTTGTAAGGCCGCGCACTCTGCGGAGCTGCCCCGGTGTCAAGCGAAAGAGCGTGCCGTCCGGCAGACGCTCGATGGGGTCAAGCTTGTGCATCTTCGGCCTCCTTTGCGATGAGCTTTGCATCTGACGGATAGTTCAGCGTAATGAGGGCAGGCTTGCCCAAACCCTGCTTGCGCCGAACAATCAAGCCGCTGTATTCCAGCTCCCGGAAGATCCGCGTGGCGCTCTGGCGGCTGCGGTGGAGCTTCGTCTGCGCCTGCTCCAAGGTGAAGTACAGCCGAATTGTGCCGTCCGGCTCGACGTAGCCGTTCTGCCGGGAAATGCTGGCTCTGTCCAGCAGCAGCGCGTAGAGCACCTTGGCGTCGTTGCTGATGCCCCGCAGAGCTTCGTCTTGGAGAAGAAACCTCGGAAGCGGTACATAGGACGCCGCCGGGCTCTGCGTCGTGAGCTTGCAAAAAGTTTTCATCTGACCTCCTGTCCCATCCATCAATCCATCCATTTTTGTGTTGATTGATTGATAGATTGATTCTCTTGTATCTTGATTTATTTCTTATTAGTTAGAGGATGAATTTCAGCCCCGATGGAGGGCACGAAAACCGTCGTCCTGAAATCCGGTTGCGGTACGCTCCGGAGCGTCAGCTTGTCCACCGTCCGGAAAGCCGGTGACGGAAAACCCACACATGGAAAATCCTGTTGTGGTCAAAGCTCGTCCTTTTGCCGCACTTTCAGCAGCTCCCAGATCTCGGCCTGCCGCGCTTTCAGCTCGGCAACATCGTCCTCGTAGCAGTGCCCGGTGCTGTTGATGCGGCGGCAGATCTGGTTGATATTCGAGGCGACTCTGCTGACGGCAGCAGCCAGCTTCTTTTGCTCGGTGTAATCGACCTTGATGATGTACCCGTCAATCAGCATTTTCCGGGCATACGCGCCGAAATTGTGTGTCCCCAGCTGGCGCATTTTGTGCTGGATGAGATTCAGTTCCTGCTCGTTCAGGCAGATTTCCTTGCGGATGGGTCGCGTGCGATCCGGCATGTATTACTTCCCCCTCAGTTCCAGACAAAACTCATCATCGCCTTCCTTCCGGATTTGCAGGTAATCCGTGTCGGCAAGCTCTTTGATGACGTCAGAAATTCTTTCCTCCGGCATGTTCAGCTGACAGGCCAGCTCCGACAACTCAACGCCTTCATCGCCAAGGGCGTAGAGGATTGCGGCGAAGCCTTTTGCCTCAACAGAAAGGTGCGTGTCTTGCAGCAGTTCTGTGGGGACAGCGGTCATGTGGGTACGGTTGTGGTAAGTGATCATAATGTTTCTCCTTTCAATTTTGAAAAACTTTGTTTGAAGGGCGGCTTGGAAGCGAAGCTGTTTGCCTTTCACTTTACAACGGACATTTTTCCTCAAAAACTTGGCACCCCCTTTCAAAAAACTTCTCTTGCCCCTGATCCTCCCTCTACTTAGCTAAGTGAATCAGAGATCGGTTTTGTCCCAAACTTCCATAAAAAGTTCAGCAGATATTGCAAGCTTCGTTGCTCCTGCGGCAAACAAATCATTTGCGCTAAAACCACCTTTCCCTTTACAACGGAAACAACGATGCCGGGTGTCATGCTTTTGCCATAAAGAGGGCAAAAAAGAAGCGCCTGCCACTACGACAAGCGCTTTGTTTTTGCATCAATTATTCGAGCAAATCCTCTATATCCCTTTGATCGTATTCAGTTTTTTGCATCAGCCGACAGACACCGTCTGCCTCGTCCCGCTGCTGCAAAAGCTGGGTAAACGCCCGATAGAGCGCGGCCTGACGCCGCTCGATCACGCCGCGATTCTGCTGCATGGCATCCGCTGCTTTGCGGATAGACAGCCCCTCGGAAAAGCGTTTCCGGAAGAGATCGGCGTAGTTGTTGAGCACCGTTTTAAGCGACTGCTGGGCAAACGCAAGATCCTCACACATGGCCTGATATGCCTCGCGGTTGGATATGCCGGTGTACTGCTTCCGTTCCCGGATGAGCTTGTAGCGCCGCAGATCCATCCGGTAGTTTTCGCAGATGTCCTTGGCGTTTTCATAGTAGGTTCTGCTGCAACGGATGGCGCGCTCTGCGTACTCGTCATCGACGTAAGTGAAGGGCTTGCTCTTGGGCTCCGGAAAGCTGTCCTCATACACTTCGCGGACGGTGCCTTCGTCGATCTCGCGCCGGGTTTGGCGGACGTATTTATCCCGCAGCACACCATCGACTTCGACCTGCTCGCAGAAGGAGGTGTACCGGATGAGGTAGTAATGCTCGTTGTCTTCTTTGGCAAAGCTGGCGTCCTTGCAGACCACGATGGACTCGTCCGTGTCGATGTCCTTGAGCACCCGGACAACGAAGATGGGCTTTCCGTCGTACCGCGTATAAAACCCGGCAAATACCCGTTTGAGTGCCATAAGAAAGCCCTCCTTCCGCTGATTTTCTTACCGTATAGCACAGATTTCGGCGGAGAGAAAGAGCGGCGTTGGGACAGAGAAAACTGGGATTTGGTGGATTAGCAAGCACAGCCGCTGCCCAGACACGCGGCGATTTTGGGAGTATCCCAAGCCCTTATTTATAAAAGTGCGGCTCCTGAGTCCCTGCCAGCAGCATCCCCGTGTAGATGCCGCCCCTGCATTCGTTCAGGAGTCGTCTGCGCCTTTCTGCAAATCTATTGTACATATCGTGCCTTCTCTTGTGCTTACCTTATTGGTTTCTTTCATCACCAAAAGAATAGTGCGAGCGGAAGGGAACGTCAAAGCTGCGAAAACTGATTTTCAAATTTGATGGCGTCGATGTGAGGAACAAATCATCATCGATGCGATGGTTTCCATATCGCCGTATCGCAGAAAATATTTTTGCCAAATCAAAGGATTTTCTTGAATTGGACACGCTGATTCGCTATAATCTATAATATAGTCATTCTATAGCATGGAGGGCCTCTATATGGCAAGTTATAAGTCGAGAGTGATTGACGTGACTATTGTGAATCGCCTGAGAAACAAAGGAGCGATCCTTGTGGAAGGGGCGAAATGGTGCGGCAAAACAACCACCTGCGAACAGCATGCCTCCAGCATTTTGTATATGAGCGACCCGGATCGGGTAAAGCAAAACCTCCAGTTGGCGGATATCAGTCCTCGTTCCCTCCTCCAGGGTGAGACGCCGCGCCTGATCGACGAATGGCAGATGGCACCCAAGCTGTGGGATGCTGTGCGCTTTGAAGTGGATCACCGAGATGGCTTCGGGCACTTTCTGTTGACCGGTTCTGCTGTGCCTGCGGAGATGGAGCAGGTGCATCATACGGGCACCGGTCGCTTTGCGTGGATCAAGATGCGGCCCATGAGCCTGTACGAATCTGGCGAGTCCTCTGGCGCAGTCAGTCTCAGCGAGTTGTTTTCTCCTGATGATAAACCGATTTTTGCGGAAAACAAGGCTACGTTAGAGAATATCGCATTTCTTATCTGTCGCGGTGGCTGGCCGCAAGCGACCTTCCTAGAGGGCGACGACGCACTGATACAGTCTTTTGACTACTTGGACGCGGTTGTGAAGTCCGATATCAGCCGAGTGGACGGCGTTTCCCGCAATGAGACCCGTGCACGGCTCTTAATGCGTTCTCTTGCGCGTCACCAGGGAACACAGGCACCGAACACCACGATCTGCGAGGATATCAACGTCAGCGACGATATGGAGCTGAGTAAGGATACCGTTGTTTCCTATACGAATGCGCTGAAAAAGATCTTTGTGATAGAGGATTGCCCTGCTTGGAGTCCGAATCTTCGCTCCAAGACAGCGATCCGTACATCTGACACACGCTATTTTGTTGATCCTTCTATCGCCACTGCAGCGCTGGGCATTGGTCCCGATGATCTGCTGAACGACCTTGAAACCTGCGGCCTATTCTTTGAAACGCTCTGCATCCGCGATCTGCGCGTCTACGCGGAAGCACTGGACGGCAGCGTGTATCATTTCCGCACCAAAGAGGGCTTGGAGTGCGACGCTGTTATCCACCTGCGCAACGGAAGCTACGGCCTTGTAGAGGTCAAGCTCGGTGGAGACAGGCTCATTGAGGAAGGTGCGCATACGCTGAAGACGGTCGCTGATAAAATCGATACGAAAAAAATGAAAGAGCCCTCCTTTCTGATGGTTCTGACCGGCACCTCCCCCTATGCCTACCAGCGCGAGGACGGCGTGTATGTGGTGCCCATCACAGCACTGAAGAATTAGGGGAGCCTATAATAATGCCGATAGTGTTTCGGTACCTTGGATTATAGAACGAGCAAGGAGCAGATGATTATGATAGATGTTTCAAATTTGAAGGACACCTTAAAAACTCTGGGATTTATTGCATATGGCGATATATATGAAAAGGTATTTTCTGAGATTGGGTGCAGCCTGAAAGTAGATTTCCAAGCAAAAAGACTGATTTATCCAAATGAAATAAAGGGCAGAGAGCGCAACAATGGTTTTGATAAGAAAGAGAACTTCGTTGTATTTGAATGCGTATGTCGGCTCCTGTTAAAAGAGTATCGTCCTGAGCATATAGAGCTGGAAAAAGAATGGCATCTCGGGCACGACCCCAAGGGTGGACGCGCCGATATTTGCGTGACCGACACAAGCGGAAATATGCTTTTCATTATCGAGTGCAAAACCTGGGGCAAAGCGTACGACAAAGCACTTAATAATACCAAAAACGACGGAGCGCAGTTGTTCTCCTATTGGCAGCAGGAGCAGTCTTGCAAATGGCTTGTTTTGTATGCCTCTGATTTGAAGGGCGGCTGTATTGTACATAAAGCATCTACGATTGACTGTTCCGACGACGCAAATATCGTCCTGCTTTCAAAAAAGGATAAGTCCATCAAGCTTTATCGGGATGCGAACACCGCATCAGCCAAGTATGAAGCCTGGAAAGAGACCTATGGAAGGCAGATCCATGATGATCTGATCTTCTCCAAGGATTCCGTTGCCTATCAAATTGGGGTAAAACCGCTTCGGAAAAAGGACCTTCGCGATTTCACGCCAGATGACAAAATTGTCAATAAATTTGAAGAAATCCTGCGGCACAATAATGTAAGTGACAAGGAAAATGCTTTCAACAGGCTTGTCGCGTTGTTCATTTGTAAGCTTGTCGATGAAAGCATAAAGGATGAAGACGACGAAGTAGAATTTCAGTATAAGCAAGGAACGGATACATACGAGACTCTGCAAGATCGACTCCAACGGCTCCACAGAGACGGTATGGAGAAATTCATGCGGGAGGAAATACTTTATGTGCCTGCGGATTATCCGGAATGGCTATTTTTGACATATACCGGTTCCAAACGAAAAAGCGCGATTGAAGATCTTCGGAATACGATCCGTATTTTAAAATTCTATTCGAATAATGAATTCACGTTCAAAGATGTCCATAATGAAGAACTGTTCTATCAGAACGGAAAGATTCTCGTTGAGATGGTGCAGTTGTTTGAGAAATACAGAATTGTCTATCCGTCCAAGCATCAATTCCTGGGCGATCTCTTTGAACAGCTGCTGAACAAGGGGTTCAAGCAAAATGAAGGACAATTCTTTACGCCGATACCGATCACTCGGTTCATTTGGGATAGTCTGCCTGTTGATCGGATGGTAAAGTCTGATAGGGGAAACGTTTATCCAAAGGTCATTGACTACGCCTGCGGGGCCGGACATTTTTTGACGGAAGCTATCGAAGCGATCAATTATTTTGTACAGTCAGATGGAAATAATGCATGGGTCAGAGATCACATTTACGGAATCGAAAAAGACTATCGTCTTGCCCGCGTTGCAAAAATATCCCTGTTTATGAACGGCGCGGGAGAGGGCAACATTATCTTCGGCGACGGGTTGGAAAATGCGCCTGACAAGGGGATTGAGGACGGCACTTTTGATATTCTGGTGGCTAATCCGCCATATGCAGTAAAAGATTTCAAGCAGCATCTACAACTTAAGAACAACAGCTTTACCCTTCTTGACCGGATTGGCATGAATGGCGGAGAGATCGAAACGCTGTTTGTGGAGCGAATTGCACAGCTGCTAAAGCCGCAGGGAGTCGCAGCGGTGATCCTGCCGAGTTCCATTCTCTCAAATGACAGTGCAAGCTATACCGGAGCTAGGGAGCGGCTTTTGCAGAATTTCTATATCCGAGGAATTGCCGCTTTCGGTTCCAAAACCTTTGGCGCGACCGGGACGAATACCGTTGCGATGTTTCTGGAAAAATTCAATGAACCGCCGAAACAGATTGACTTGTCAGCGGATTCTGTGGATGCGATTTTCAGCGGCGCGGAGCTTGCCGGATGGAAAGATAGGGACATTTTCGAGGCATATCTTGCACAGATTGATATCGACGAGAATGAGTACAGAGCCTTTTTGAATAAATCCCTTTCCGTTGCAGATCTGGAAGGATCAGAATACTTCAAAATGTATGTGATGGCGTTTGCCGATTCTTCAGATGCAAAGAACCTGCTGAAAACAAAAGCATATAAGCAGAAAAGTGCTGATGAGCAGGCAGCCGCGTATCTGGAAAAATTGTATTCGTACACTTACTCCATAGAGCGGGAAAAACTGTTTTATTTCTCGCTGGTGTATCAGCAGACAACCGTGATCATTACGGCTCCGGCAGACAACAAGGCACAGAAAGAATTCCTCGGATATGACTGGTCAAACCGCAAGGGTAACGAGGGCATTCAGATCATCACGCCAGGCGGAAAGATGTATGATGATGCGAATCGAGTAGCACAAGGGACTCTTGCTCATTCCATCAAGAAGTCTTTTGATGGAATGGCACCTTCTTTCAACGAAGAACAGGCCACCTATGCGTCCGTTGTCAATACAAAGAATATGCTTGATTATTCGAGAGTTAATTTCAACAAGGCTCTAAGAACAAGCGTTAAGAAAGCTTTCCATATATCAAGCAAGTATCCATTGGTAAAACTTGCTTCAGTTTGTGATCTGAATACCTCAAAAACCGAGATTCATGATACTCCGGACGATTTGCTTGTTTCGTTTATCGATATGGCCTCTGTAAGCAGCGAAGGATTTATTGAAAGAAAAGTTGATCGTCCCTACGGCGAAGTATGCAATGGAGGATATACATACTTTGCTGAGGGAGATTTCATTATTGCGAAAATAACCCCATGCATGGAAAATGGAAAATGCGCAATTGCGGAGGGATTGACGAACGGTATCGGATTTGGTAGTAGCGAGTTCCATACTTTTAGATGCCATGCAAGCGAAATTCTCACTAAGTTTCTCTTTCTTCTCCTCAACCAAACTACGGTGCGTAAAGCTGCTGAGGATGCAATGACTGGAGCAAGTGGACATCGTCGTGTACCTGCAGCGTTTTATGAAGAGATGCTGATTCCGGTTCCGCCCATTCCAGTCCAGCAACAGGTTATTGACGAATGTGCAAAAATCGACGAGGAATATAATGCCACCCGTATGAGAATTGAGACCTACAGGCAGAAGACAGCTGATTTGTTTGCAGAGTTGGATGCTGTTATGTCGACCACGGAGGGGAACAGACTGAGCCTGTCTGATACAGAAAAATTCAGCGTTGCTATTGGCAAGCGAGTTTTGGACAAAGAACTTGCATCGAATGGTACAATTCCCGTTTACAGCGCCAATGTCACTGCGCCGTTTGGATTTATTGATAAATTGCTGATTACGGATTTCTCCGCGCCCTCTGTGTTGTGGGGAATTGACGGAGACTGGATGACCAGCTATTTGCCTTCAGATATGCCGTTCTATCCCACAGATCACTGCGGCGTCCTCCGCTGCAAGAACTCTGAAGTAAATCCACGTTATCTTGCTCATATTCTTGAGGTCGAAGGTAGAAAAATGGGATTCTCCCGGTCGTATCGTGCTTCCATCGACAGAGTGCATGGAATTGCATTTACCGTTCCTGATATTTCAATACAAAACAACGCTATGTCGAAAGTAGCAGACTATGAAATGGCTATAAAAGAATTGGAAGGGTCTTTAGAAAAAATAGCTTCTCGAAGAAGTGAGATTATTAGAAAAGCATTAGCGGAGTGACTGTTTGACGGTGCTATATTTTAAGCGAAAGAACCGGAGGAGATTACATGGATAAAACAGGAGTTATTTACATACTGACCAATCCGTCCTTTCCTGAATATGTAAAAATCGGGTATGCAGACGATATCGACAAGCGGCTGCAGCGGCTCAACCGGAGCGAGTGTATTCCCTTTGCCTTTCGTGTCTATGCAACCTATGAGGTCAATTCGCGGCTTTCTGATCTGAAGATTCACAGCATCATTGACAAGCTGAACCCCAACCTACGTTCCATCGAGAACTTCAATGGAAAGCAGCGTATCCGTGAGTTCTATGCCATGTCGCCGGAAGACGCCTATTCCATCCTGGAGGCCATTGCGGAGATCCATGGCTGCGCGGACAAGCTGAAACGAATTGCTATGGATGAAGCCCAGAAGCAGGCGGAGGAAACCGCGCAGGAGATCGACGACGAGCACAAAGAGCGTCAGTCTCCTTTCCGCTTCTCCATGTGTAACATTCAACCCGGTGAGGAGATCGAGTACTGCAATAACCCAGAAATCAAATGCACGATAGTGGATGACAAAACGGTGAGCTATCAAGGGCAGATCTACTCACTCTCGGCTTTGGCTCAGCTGCTCACTGGTAGCAAATACTCTGTCGCCGGTCCGCGCTATTTCAAGTACAGGGGCGAATGGCTGAATGACGTGCGCCACCGACAGGAGAGATAAGTACCTGTTAGTACACTATGGTGCCGGCAGCGGGGTGTTACGACAGCCACCTATTACCGTTGGGAACGTGAACTGTTGACAGGCGTGCGGAAAAACGGAGCACCGCCATCAACGGCCATGACCTTTGCGGAGCTGCCGGCACCGAAGAAAATGTCTCGCAACGTTTCGGAACGTTGCGCCACACTGCGTATCGGCAGTGCCAGTCTGGACATTTACCCCGGTTGTGACGCGGAACAGCTGAAAATGCTGGTGGAGCTGCTGCGCCCATGCTGAACGATTTCACCGGTGCAGATCAGGTCTACATCGCCTGTGGCTACACGGATCTGCGTAAAGGCATAGACGGCCTGGCGCGCCTCGTCCAGCAGCAGTTTGAACTGGATCCATTTACCAACACACTATTCCTGTTCTGCGGACGGCGGCGGGATCGGATCAAGGGCTTGTACTGGGAAAAAGATGGCTTCATCCTGCTGTACAAACGACTGGAAATGGGCGCGTATCAATGGCCGCGCTCTGAATCCGAGGTAATGCTATTGCTCCCGACTTTTCAAGCTGGAGCAGGCGTTTACAGAGCTGACACCGGAGGAGCGATATGAAAAGCGGCTGGAGCAGGAGAAACCTGTTTTAGACGCGTTGTTGTCATGGGCAAATGAGATGCAGGCGAAAACCGCGCCGAAATCTGCGTTGGGCAGGGCCATCGGTTCTGCTCCTTTCCTCGATTTTGCAAGCAAAGCATACCGGAAGAAGGCGCGGAAAGCTATTCACCAAGTCTAACGAAGAAGCATGGCAAAACAGAAGCGATACCACCAAAGCGGCTATGCCGTCCGCAGCCAACAGGCAAGGGAATGAAAAGATCAGCCGCCCTGCGATTCGCAAAGCGGCTGATCCATTGCTCTTACGCTGTATTTGCATTACAGCTCCATTTTCGGTGCGTAATCCGCGGCAACTTCTTCTCGGACATCGTCCTCGGTGGTATCGAGCTGCCGTGGCGTCTGCGTCATCGCAAGCTCCTGCAGATGACCGATCCGGCGCTGCACGCTTTCCGTGATCGCATGGATACGTCCCTCATCGATATAGTCGGCAGCTTCCTCACAAGACAGTACGCCGGAGATCAGCTCGTCTACATCGGAGAGGCGATCAAAGTCGATCCAATCAAAATCGGTCACCAGCTTCAGCTGCTCGGCGTGGTGGTTTTTGAAGGGCTTGCAGACCACATCCTTTTCCGAGCGCATCTGACCGGGCATCTTATCATAGCCAAGGGAGGAGCCGCTGTCATAGATCGGAGCCATACCGAGCCATTCCAGCGTTTCCGCGTTTCGCAGTGCCCCAAAGTTATTGAAGTGGCGATCCTCGTTTGCGATGATATAGTCCAGCACCAGCATCCGGTCTAAAAACGGCGTAATGTTCCCGATGCCGAGCAGCTCGCAGCACTCCAATAGATGCCGGTATCGGGAGGTGCTGTTCTTCTGCTTTTTCGCCTGCAGCAGCCTCCACGCCGGGATCAACTCCGTATTCTCCGTAACAAGATCCTCACAGACCGAGTAGGGTGCATCCTTGCTCCAGATGACTGTATACGATACATGAGGAATGCCGAGCCGCTCCATGATGCCGGAGGCGATCACCTCGTTGAACGGCTGCTGCCGGAACGGATTGCTGCCGCCCTTGATCAGGTACCGCTTCCCATCGAGGATCTTCCACCGCTTTTTCAGATTGCCGTCCGATGTGCTGTCGGGGGAGCTGAAATTGAGTGCGTCCTTCTTCTTTCGTTCTCCGAACAGCACATCCCCGATGTCCTCCGAGAAATCATTTTGGAAAAAGTTGATGTCCTCCCACCGAAGCCCCGCGCCTTCCGGACAGATCCAGTACTGATCCGAGAGGCTCAGCCCGTAGCAGCGGACGAGCAGCATTTTGGTGTCTGCCACCCCCAACGATTCCAGTGCTTCCCGCACACCGCTGCGGCTTGCCGGAATGGAGCGATCCCGCCACCAGTCGTTAAACGCCGCACGGTCGGCGATCTCGTTTCGCACAGGGATGCCGATAGGCAGATGCTCCGGTGCGTAGACACTGCCAATTTTTTGTATAAAGCCGGTCACATCGTCCAGCTCGAGCTCTGCCACGGGGGTTCGTTTATGCATAAAGGTGCATTTCATACCTGTCGCCTCATTTCGTCTGCTTTTCTGTGATTTCAGCATGCGCAGCTGCGCCTGCAGTTCCTTGCGCTTTTCGATTTTATCTGCCAGCGTCTTGATCTCACTGTCGTGCAGATATCGGCTCTGCTTTACACCACTTTCCGACCACTGGTGATAATAATAGGTCTTGCCGCCGATGTTTTTTTTGGAAAGATACCCCTTCGGCAGTCCGGCGATCTGCTCGGTCAGTTCCGTGATGCGCCTTAGCTGCTCCCTGTTATCCATGTCTCTCACCTCGTCTTTCAGGGATATTATACCCCGACTTAACCCCTGTTGTCAACGCTGTGCTTCATAAAAGCGCGGCAGCGATGCGCGACATGATAAACTCCACGCAGGGTATCGCCACACTGTTGCCGAGGGCTTTGTAGCGGGCACTGCCCGAAGCACCGGGTATATCCGTCCAGCCGTCCGGGAAGCCCTGCAGTCTTTCACACTCCAGCGGAGTAAGACGACGGATAAGCAGTCCGTTGCGGATCGGATGAATGGAGTTGAGGGAACTGCCGGAAGTTCCTTTCTGGAGAGTCCCGCATAAATCCCCGTTCTCGGCAGCATTGCGGCAGTCAAGTCCTGCCACATCTACGACAAGGTCAGTGGCGTCCTTATGCTGGCGGGCACTTTGGGTGCTGACCACCTCACCGTCCTTGAACACATCCACCCGCTGACGGGCATAAATGCAGTGCCGATCCGTGGCGGTGAGCGTATAGGCCAGTTCATCTTGACAACCAAGGCCGTTGCCGCCGTTCTGCGGCTGCCGGTCGACCGTGTTTCCTGCAATGCAGATGG
>ERZ773241.881-NODE-881-length-31658-cov-39.791317_pt1 | contig 31658 bp, 24 predicted proteins | sample MGYA00580989_ERZ773241 | MGnify/ENA primary metagenome ERZ773241 (study PRJEB29015, sample SAMEA2737804) | human gut metagenome | biome: human gut; feature: human-associated habitat; material: faeces | place: China | collected 2012 ... | reverse complement strand
GAAAAAGAGGACCCGATGCAGATGCAGCGGGTCCTTTTTGTTGTATCAGAAGAAAATTATACTGTGCGGTATTTGCGATCCAGCGCCCAGCCGAATGCAAACAGCACCACACCGCTGACAGCCAGCACCGGCACGGGCCAGTTCAGCTGACCGGTCTGCGGCAGACCGCTCATTACCGGGTTATCCGGGTGGCCCGGAGCCACGGGATTGTCCGGATTACCGGGAGAGACCGGGTTATCCGGGTTGTCCGGCGGGGTAGGCATATCAGGATGATCGGGCGTATCCGGCGGCGTAGGCGGGGTAGGGGGCGTAGGCGGCGTGTCCGGCTTGGTGGGGGTGTAAGCACCCACCTTGGGGCTGGCATCCACCGCATAATTCCACTTGCCATCCTCCGCCATGGGCAGAGAGACAAGGAATGGATTGATCGGCTCATAGCCCTTGGAAGCCTCGGTCTGCACGATCAGATACAGGCCCAGCTCCAGACCACGGAAGGTCACGTTGCCGTCCGCATCAATGGTCTTTGTGGTGCCCTCGGCGCTTTGGGGCAGATACTCCTGCAGCTGGGCCGCAAGGGTGCTGTCGGTCAAATCACCCAGCGCAATGCCGCAGCCGTAGAAATCGCCGCAGTATTCGTAGCTCAGGTTGCCGTTTTGGCGCTTTACCTCGGCCACACGGTACAAAGTGAGCTTGCCGCCGCTCAGCGCCTTATCGTTGGCGCTGTCGTACAGCGTAACGCGGATGGTGCCGGTAGTGGGATTGCCGCTGCTGTCCACCAGCTTGATGTTTGCGCTGGTGGCAAGGGCAGGCAGCGCACTTGTTACCAGAAGGCACAGCACCAAAAGCAGGGCCGCAGCGTGCTTTTTGAGATCAGTGCGTTTCATGTTTTTCACCTCTTGTAGATTTGCGTTTGCGGTTGGAGAACAGCAGCCAGAGCAGCAGCACCAGCAGCAGGGGCAGTGCCATGATGGGAGCTGTGATGATCGGTTCGATCTTGATGGCATCGGCTGTTACACGGATGTGCTTGAGCTTGTCCGGCGTTTCGATGCGGCGTCCCCGCACCAGAAGGCGGTGGGAGTTGATGCCGTAGGGGGTGCAGGTCATCAGGGTGACGTAATCCTTGCCGTCCACCACCTTGAGGTTGTCGGTCTCGGTGGGCAGTACAATGGAGATCTGGTCCACCTCATAGGTAAGCACCCGGTCCAGCACCGTGATGGTGAAGGTGTCGCCCACTTCCAGCTGGTCCAGATTGGTGAACAGCTTGGCGCTGGGCAGGCCGCGGTGCGCCGAGATGACCGCGTGGGTGGACGCGCCGCCCACCGGCAGGCTGGTGCCCTCCAAGTGGCCTGCGGCGATCTGCAGCACGCTGTCGCTGGTGCCGTGGTAGATGGGCAGCTCCACGCCGATTTTAGAAATGGTGATGTAACCCATAATGCCGGTGCCGGTAATATCCAGCGTTTCGTTGTAGCCGGTAAGCTGATCCGGGCGGTAGAGGGCGTTTTCGTTGGCGGCCACCTGTGCGTTAAAGGCATCGGCGGCGTCAAAGTAGGCGCTGTAATCCGCATCGGTCATGTTGTCCACGTCCTGCGCGTAGTTTGCCACCGCGCGGGACTGGTTGCGCTGGTTGACGTAATCGCTGATAGTGGGGTATAACATCACGGATAGACCCACGAAAAAGACGAGGATCAATATAATGGTGCTTTTGTTCTTTTTCATGGGCTACTCCCTAACGTTATAGTTTCAGGATCAGAGCAGGGGGCCTTGCGGCCCCGCTCTGTGCAGGGGAAAAGGAGAGCTTAGCGGTTCTCCATGCGCTTTTTGGTAATGAGCAGGATAGCTGCTGCAACCATCAGGCCGCCGCCAACAACGTAGAAGATGGTGGTGCCGATGCCGCCGGTGCCGGGCAGCACAGTGCCGCGTTTGTTCTCAATGGGAACAACCTTTTCTTTATCATCGGTATCCGCAAAATCTTCATCATTGACCATCTTATACTGGACAGTGTAAGTAGCGTTAGTGAGGGTGTTGCAGCTGCTGGTAATCTGAACTTCCACATCAGAGGTCAGGCTGTTGAAGCCGACGGGAGTTGCGGTTTCCTTCAGGAAGTAGGTGCCTTCGTCCAGACCTTCAACGCAAACATTGGAGGTTGCGTTAGTCCTAAGCTTACCGGCTTCACTCTCATTTTTAGTCCAGCCGGTCAGCTTGTTGTTGGAATCGAACTTTGCGTACTCGGCCGGATCAGTAGTGTTATTCTTGCGGTACAGCACGAACTCAACATCAGCCAGATACTGCTTTTCATCGTTACTATTGGTGAAGAACTTGAGGATATTGAATTTCCAAGTATAGGTCTTGGTACGTCCGTGGGTTGTCTCGCCATTGTTGCCATACTTCAGCCAAGTCTCGTTCTCGTTGCCGGCAGTACCAACCACAGCATTGCTGTTAATGGTAGCGGAGTAGGTTACAACCACCTTATCGTTGGTATGCAGAGAGCCTTCCTTAAACTTGATCTCAAAGGTGCAATCATCGATGGGGGTTTCTATGGTGTAATCAGTAAACGGGTCGCCATTCTTTTTAACAGAGATGGTGCCAGTCTGAAAGGCCAAACCATTGGACATCTTATCGTGCAGAACGTAGTTGGTGGGGTTACCATCGGTCACGTAGATGGTGGTCTGGAAGTTTACGGTATCGCCAACGTTGCCGTCGTTGCCCTCACCCCAAGAGCCGGAAGCGTACTCAACTTCCTTTGTCACAGTGGGAGCACCGTTCTTTTCCTGTACGGTTGCAGAGGGCTTGGTGGTGTTTAGCATGCACAGAGCTTTGCTGGAAGTGTCCACGTTGGAGGTAATCAGGTAGTAACCAAGTTCCAGACCGGTGAAGGTCACAGTGCCAGAGCTGTCAGCAACTTTAGCGGCAACAGGAGTCAAATCTTTAGCAAATTTCATGGCCGCTTTAGAGAAAGCCTCAATATCAGCAGCGTTCTCAGCGGTATCTTTCCAAGTAACATAACCATCTTTGTCAGATTTAAGGTAAATGCTAGAACCAACAAAGGATTCCCACTCAGTAGTAGCCTTGTACTTGAAAGCGGTGTAAGAAGAGGCATCGTTGCCAGTGCCATTGGTTTCAAGGTTAAGGATCTTATAAATGTTATAGGTCTTGCCATCCACAGTGTTTTTAACGGTAATCGAACCGTTAGTAGCAGGTGCCGCCCACGCCGGAATCGCCATGGCGCAAACCATAGCAACTGCCAGCAGCGCAGCCATGAGTTTCTTCATTGCTTTTTTCATGGAAAAAGCCCCTTTCTTTTCTGCCCCTTGCCGCCCCCTGCATTTTGCACAGGGGGGGGGTAGGGGTGTCGTTTTTGTTCGGACTAATGCGTAAACTTTGCGCTGGGCGGGCGGGGGATCAGCCTCGGGCGTCCGGCAGGGAAGTGCAGTTTAGTCATCTGCCCTCCCTTCGCGTCTGCGCTTGCGGTGGATAAAACTATATGCCAGCGCAGACAGCATCATTGTGCCGCCCACGGCTGTATACGGGAGTGTACCGGTGCCGCCGGTAGAGGGGAGCTCGTAGCCAGAGTTGTCATTGGGGGTGTTTTCGCAGTAGTAGTAGAAGCTGCCAAACTTCTGCCCTTCAGCCAACTTGTACTCGCTAAAGGTGTCTGTGCCCGCAATATAGTCGGGAACGCCAGAGGCCGTGTAGCTACTATTGTCGGAAATTACAAAATAATGGTAATTATTCGGTGTCCGATAACCATCAGGCGCTTGTGTTTCCTTCAAGCGATAGAAGGTGTTAACGTCCAGACTGCCAAGCGTTACGTTGCCGCTGGTGTTGGTCACTATATCAGTTTTTTCGCTTTTCCATCCAGTGGTAGCGTTATACTTTTCCAGACTGAACTTTGCACCGGGCAGAACCTTGTCTGGCGTGCCGGAGTACTTGACGATGGTCAAGCGGTTGGAGTTGAAGTCGATACCGGCAGTAGCTCCCGAACTGGAAGTAAAGCTGGTGTTGCATTGCTCGTTCTTCCACTTACCATTCAGCGTTGCAGTGTTCTCAAAGGTGAAGGCATTGCCTTTAACCAGACCTTCCGTATTAACTCGGTAATGGAAAACCAGCACAAGCGGGGTGCTATCGGGTACCTTTGTCCATGCCTTAAGCTGGTGGCTGTTATCGCTGCTGTACTTGAAATAGTAGGTGGACGTGTCAACGTTATTTCCGGCTACACAGGTAAGGTCTGCACGCCATGTGGTTGCTTCCAGCGTACCATCTGCCTGCAGCTTGGCATCAAAAACAGAGATGCCTTCCAGCGTTACACGCTTGTTACCAGACCCATCAGCCCACAAATCAGAGGGCACGGTCATGACGTCTTGCAGAACCATGTCGGTGCCATTGTTCAGCGTTGCACCGTAGGGGTTCAGCTTGACCTGATAGGTCAAAAGACCGGTGGTTTCGTCAAAAGTACCGCTCTTGCCAACAACTCTGCGCGTAACTGTTTCGGTAAAGGAGGTATCACCTATCTTCTCGCCATTGCGCTTGAACTCGGCAACGTTCCTAAACGATGCGGTATTGTCATTCCAGATGTCGGTACATTTAGGATCCAGCGTAGTGTCGTAGGTGATATTGATTTGCTTGCGGATCTCAGTCACACCGTTATTTGTATAACTGAACGACTCCGGCAACATGGTGATTACCAGCGTGGTGGTTCCGTCTGCGTTTTTGGTGACTGTAGATGTAGCGGGCAGGGCAACGCCATAGTTCTTGATTTGAACGCTGCTTTCGTCCAGAACCAGACCGCGGGGAATGGTATCGGTAATGACCCATTGTTTGTCATTTTTCCATTTCAGCACTCCATCCGCGTTGAGCTCGATCGTCCAAGGCAGCTTTTGGCCGGGCTGCAGGGTAGTACTGCCGCTGCCGCTCTGCATGTTCGTCCAATTATAATCACCAGCATACTTATAGAAGTAACTTATCGTGTCAGAGCCTTTTGTAATTTTCTGCTCAGCGATTGCCACAGTGCCATTATTGATGCGGCAGTGGTTCTTGACCGTTGCACCGTAGCTTGGCAGCTGCTGGACGATAAAGCATTTTGTTGTGTAGGTAATGGTCAGCGGGCCGATCACATTGGAGTTTGTAAAGTCGATCTTGAACAGACCCAGATCTGTGCCAGCGTCATCTTTGTCGCCGCAAGTATAGGTATAGTCGATATTTACTTTACTGGTAACATCAACATGGCTAGAATCGTAAACCTTTACAGAGCCCTCTTCAATGGTCTGCGCCTTGCGGTTTTTACCGTCTGCATCCTGCACCGCGTTACTGTAATCGTAGTAAATATAGTCACTGACACCTGTCGAGTTGATGATACTGACCCACTTCATGGTGGCCTCTGTACCATTATTAGTCGGCTCACCAACTGCCTCTTTGGTAAGAACATCTGAGTCGATGTGGACAGTGCCTTCAGAGCTGCTGTCCAGCCCACCGCCCTCCAGATTGCCGGTGTTTTTGACATCCAGACCGGTCAGAGGGATAGCTTTTGTGACCCTTGTCTGGTAGGTGATCTCATACTTGTTGAAGCCTGGCTCAAGGTTGTAGGTGAGTTTGTGGTCTGTACTGTTGTAGACATCTGTTGGTTTGGTCTTGGTCTCATTGCCGTCTGCATCGGTCTTTTTGACCTTGAAAGAATTGGCAACAAATTCCTGATTTGTGTCGATCGTATCGGTAAATTTAGCGTTAGCAGGCAGATAACGCATGACGTCACCGTTGTTGATCTTGACAGTCCATGTGATGATCTCGCCGTCTTTGCTGAGCTTGCCCGATTTTTCAATATCCTTTGTTTTGATAGAGGTGGAAGTACCTTCTACATCATCACCAAATTTGATAAAGTTTTTTAAATCGTCCCCGTTGTAACTTGTGCTGCCAAAATTATCAGCCTTGACGCGGTAAGTGATGGTATAGGTGCCCTTTTGCAGGGTCTGACCACTAGTGCCCAAGGTGATCATTTTGCCCGTACTACCTGTGGTATCTGCCCAAGAAATGTCGGGCGCAGAACCATCCGGGCCAGTAACTTGGAGGAAGGTGTCAACATAGTCGAAGGTGACCCCGGACGGATTTGTGAGTGTATCGGTCAGCGTCAGGGGGGCTGCTCTGTCCTCCTTCAGGGTAAGTTTTACAGTGTAATCAACGTAAGCATTCTTGCCGTCGTACTTAAGCCCGGCAGATTGTTTATCCAGACTGAATTTCTTTTCCTCGCCGGGCGTGGTGCTTTCTTCGCGCTTAATATAAATGGTGACCTTTGCTTTTTCGTTGACCTTAAACTCATTGCTCCCGCCGGTCGTGACCTTGGTTTGGTCCCACCGGAAATCAAAGTTGACTGTACTTCTGACCTTGGTGGTATTCGACACCTGATCCTGATGAATAAAATCACGGTCATAGGTGAACAGGACGTACCACTTACCGTTTTCCTTTACAAACTGGTAGGTGCCACAAACGCTGCCCTTTGGACCGGTATAGTTCGGATCGATCAAGTCGCCAGTTTCCGAAGCAACGCTCTGCAAGTCAAAAGCCTCCGGCAAAGCTACTTTAACCTTGTAGTCATGGCTTGCAATGTCCTGAGCCGGAATATCCTTCAGTTCAAGGTAGCCGTGCATTTGGTCAGTGACAACGCTGGTGGCAACATCAACGTATTGGCTGCCCTGCTGCTTCTGAATCTTGAAATCAGTAACATAATTAGTACCGTCCAAGGCAGAGCCAACGGTCGTGGTGCTTACGGTCGTGGGCTCACCCGCCAGCGTAAGCATACCGGGGGCTTTCAGTGCGCCGTCAACGGCAGTGGTAAGCATCTCGTCTGCGTACTGGGCGGCGGCAACATCCACCACGGCCAGAACCTCGGCGTTGGAAAGGGTGACCTCAGCCACCTTGCCGTCCACGTCGCCGGAGATGACGGTCAGGGTGTCGGCATCGCTGTCCACACTGCTCACGATGCCCACGGTCTCCACGGGCTGAGCGTCAGTCACGGTGGTGGTCTGCGGCTCGGCAGCGGGGGAATCCACGCTGGGGATAAGGGTGTCCGCGCCGGATGCAGAGGTGCCGGTGCTGTCCACCGGCTTTGCGGCGGGCTGCTCCGGGTTGGCGGTATCGGGGAGATCGGGGGTGATCACGCTGTCGGCAGCGGGGGCGTCCTCGGCGGCAGGGGCTGCATCCAACGCAGAAGCGCCGGAAGTTTCAAGCTCTGCGCCGTTCTCACCCTCAGCGTCCATGCTGAACAGGTCGTCCAGACCGTCCGCTGCACCATCGGCGCTGCTGTCCACAGCCACAGTGCGGGTGACGTACTTATTATAAATAACGATGTCGCCTACATTGGCGGCGCTGCCGTCCTCGCCGTCCAGTAGCCAATCCATGTCGCTCATGGAGCTGCGCAGGGAAAGCACGCTGGCCTCCTGCGGGATGGCGCTCTGGGGGATACCGGCGTACTTCAGGCAGTAGGAGAGGAACATCACGTCCCACTCGCCGTAGGGGTTGCCGTAAGACTGGCCGTAGCGGGAGTAGTAGTGCAGGGTCACGCCGTCTGCGGGGTCGATCTCGAAGTTTTTCTCGCTCTGCTCGTAGCCCAGCTGGGTCTTTGCCACGCTGAGCAGGTCCTCGTCCCAGTTGCCGGTCATCACGGCCTCGGCGTTGGCGGCCTGCCACTCTTCGGGGGTCTCAACGTCGGCGGAGGTGTCGCTCAGGCAGGCTACAGTGTGGTGATGCTCCGGCAGGGGGCAGGTAAGCACTTCCTCGTAGCAGGCGTCAGTGTGGTGGTGGTAGATGGGCTCCACGGTGTCCACCGTCGGCTCCAGTGCCACAGGCTCGGCCACAGCCATAGCCGCCAGCTCGGCGCTCTGGGTGGGCTCCACCACCTGCTCCACAAGCTCGCCCTCTTCCAGTCCACAGGTCAGCTCGTACTCGGTGGTATAGCAACTTTCGTCGTGGGTATGCTCAAATTTGTCGCAGATCAGGCTGCCATCCTCGGGGTCGAAGCAGTCGTCACCGTGGACGTGCTCTTCCTCCATGCAGGTCAGAGTCTGCACCTCGGTGTAGCAGTCCTCGGTGTGCTCGTGGGGCACAAACTCGATCTGCGGCTCCAGTGTCAGCGGCGCGGGCTCAGCCTCAACGGTGGGCTGGCTGGTCGCAGCAGCGGCGGCCACCTCGTCCGCATTTTCAAGCTCGCCTTCCTCGTAACCGCAGGTGAGCACCTTGGTGTAGCAATCCGCGGTGTGGGTGTGCTCCTCCTCGCCGCACTGGTACTGCGCGGTCATCGAGATGCCCACGCCATGCAGCTGCCAGTTGACGAACAGGGTGGTGATCATGGCAAGTGCCAGCACAAATGCGGTGTAGCGCCGCAGGGTGTGCCGGTTCTCACGGAACCGCTCCATGTACGTTTTAAGAATGTCGTTCATAACGAAATACCTCCTCCCGGGGTCAATGGATCAACGAGAAGCTGGACAAGGGCCATATCCTCAAAAAAACCCTGCCCACGATCTGGCTTTTTTCAACGCAGCCTATCACGCTGCTGCGGCTGTCGATGGAGGTGGCACGGTGGTCGCCCAGCACGAAGTAACGGTTTTCCGGCACCTGATAGGGGAACCGGATGTCGCATTCGCCCACGGTCAGCGCGTCCACATAGGGTTCGTCCAGCGCCACGCCGTTTACCGAGACTACGCCGTTCACGTCCATATCGATCACATCACCGGGCTGCCCGATGATGCGCTTGAGCAGCAGCTTGTTCTGCCAGTAAAACCCGCATAACTCACCGTTTTCAATGTGGTTGGATTTTACCAGCAGGATAATGTCTTTATCATTTAATGTAGGGTACATGCTGTCGCCGGAGACCTGAAGCACCGGCAGAAACAGCGTAGCCAGCAGCACGGCTGCTGCGGCCACCACCACCAGAATATAGATCGTACTGCGCAGCACCCGCTGGTAGCGGCTCTGGTACGCAAGACGCTCACGTTCTGCGGCCACTTCCTCGGTGGAAGGGATGGAAGCGAACCGGATATCGCGTTTTTTCATGTTTCCTCCGAAGGCAGGCCGTCAGTGCTGCGGTATTGATCCAGCAGCTCGTTGGCCTTGTGGTCAAATGCCTGCCAGCGCTGCTGCACCTCCTGCTCGGCGCGCTCTACCATGGCCTTGCAGTCGGCCTCGGTCTGGGTGCGTTTTTGCGCGGCGGCGGCGGTCATGGCGTCGCATTCCTGCTGCGCCTGCGCTTTCAGGCTGTCGGCGTCTGCCTGTGCCTGCTCCAGAATGCGCTTGGCCTCGCTGCGCGCCTGCGAAAGGGTATTGGCGGCGGTGGCGTTGGTGTCCGCAAGACTGGCCTGCACCGAGTGCAGATAGTCATCGGCGGCGGCCTGCGCGGCGGCGAACACGTTGTTCAGCTCCAGCGCGGCCTGCGCGATGGAACCGGCGCTTTCCAGCCGGAGCTGCCGGTCCTGCAGCTGCGCGGTAAGCGCGGCGTTCTGCGCCTTGAGTTGGTCCTCGCTCTGCTTCAGCGCATAGATGATCTCTATCAGTTCAGCGCGGTGCATCCGCCGCAGTTCACGATCTGCCATTTGCGTACAAACTCCCGAATGTAAAGATAATGAAATTTTTTTCGAAAATACCGAAAAAACTTAAAGAAAATGCCTGAAAACTCACTTGTTGCCACGCAACTTGCGCAGCTGGAGAGACCTTTTATAAACTATCTTATTTTAGCACATTCCATGTAACAACAATATAACAAATCAGACACAAAATCAAGAGATAAAGCCCAAAAAATATCGCATTTTTTTGCTTTTTATATAGAAAAAGCCCAAAAAACGACCACTGACCCCCCCAAAAGCTTAAAAAGTTTGTTCACAATTCTGGAACGTGAAGTGCTGCGCAGTAATGCACTGAATTACAGCGTGTACGAAAAACGGGAGCCGCACTTTTCGAAAAAAGCGCGGCTCCCGGATCTGAACTTTGGGGTGATGCTTTTACTTGCCGAAGCTGCCCAGCAGGCTGTTCAGCGATACAAAGGACTGGTAGATGACGTTAACGTTGTTGATGATGGAGCTTGCACCGGAGAAGATGCGGGCAATGTAGTTGAACACCTTGCCGATGTCCAGGAAGGACTGATAAGCGTTGCTGGCGCCGCCGTCCAGATAGGTCATCTCCTCGGCTTCGATAGCGGAATAGCTGGCGGGCATTTTCATGGTAGAAGTAGTCATGGTAAAATCCCTTTCTTCAATGGTGTCATTGCGTTTACAGCAGTGTTCAGAACATGGTGGCGACCAGCAGGGTAGTAAGCAGGGCACCGGCCACAAGGGCAGGGCCTACATACTTCTGCCACTGGGCGGCAGGCTGGGTGGTGGGCTGCGGCACGGTAGAAGTACCGGCCTTGGCAGTCCAGTGGGCGTAGATGGTGGCGTCGGAGGTGAACACGGTGGAGGTGGTCACCTTGCTGCCGCCCACCGGCTCGGTGTACCAGCCGTCAAAGGAGTAGCCCGTCATGGTAGGCTGCTCGGGCGTGCTCTCCAGTTTGCCGGACAGGTTCGTGTAGGTTACCACGGTGGAGCAGATGCCGCCTTGGGCATCCATACCAATGGCGTACACGTTCTCTTCCTTTTTGCTCCCTGAAGTTTTGTCGGCGGCAAATGCAGCCGGCAGTGCGCAGCACAGCAGCGTGAACAGGCAAAGCCCGACCACCAGCGTTTTCAGGAATTTTTTCATGAGATCCCTCGCTTTCCTTCACAAAGATGGAGACACTGCCCCGCCCGGGGACAGCCCGGACATCGGCGTAGTTTCTTCAACTTATTTTTATCACATCCAGTGTACCAGAACCGCAACAAAAAATACAGTCTTTTGAGAAAATAATAAGAAAAATCAGGAAAAAAATAAATTTCACCTTTGCAATATGAATCTTGTGCCCCCTGCGGACTGTGTTTTTTGAAAAACGCGTCCCGCAAAACTTGCCTTTCGTAAAAACATGGAAGAATATGGAAAACGCAGGGGCCCGGCCGCAAAGCCCAAAAACCGACCCAAACCGCCGCAAGTGCGGCAGACAGCGCACAGAAAAAGCTGCAAAAATGCGGCGCACCTCTTGTGGAACAGCGGAAAATATGCTATACTGTTTTGCATGATGCGCCATCGCCAAGCGGTAAGGCAGGGGACTTTGACTCCCCCATCGTAGGTTCGACTCCTGCTGGCGCAACCAGAAGAAGGCCGCTGCACAGGAAACTGTGCAGCGGCCTTCTTTATTTTTTGTTCTCCGGTAGCTTGAAGTAGCCGCGGTATTCGTCCGAGTAGATCTTGCTGCCCATACGGCTCACACCGCCGTACAGGTGGGTGCGCATCAGCGGCTCAATGGCGTCCAGATCCTTCTCACGCAGGATGCGCAGCATCTCGGCGTGCTCGCTGACGACGCTGGACACGTTGCGTGCACCCACGATGTCCAGACGGATAAAGCGGGAATAGTCTGCCTGCGGACGGGTCATCTGCTCCCAAAGGTACTCCTTGCTGGTCTTGTGGAACCAGTACTCGTGCATGGCAAGGTCGCAGCTGAGGAAGTGGTTGAAATCAAAGTTCTCCGGGTCGCTGCGCCCTGCAGCGGCTTCCAGCAGCATATTATAAAGGTGTTCTACCGCAAGGATCTCCATGGGTGAGCAGCTCTGCACAAAGTCCCGGAACACCATGCCCTCCACCGCAACACGCTGGAAGATGAGCTGGTCCACCACGCCGGTGTCGATGGCGGTAACAATGGTGCCCTTGCAGGGAATGATCTGCACAAAGCGGTTCTGCTCCAGCCGCTGCAAAACGCTGCGGATAGGAGTGCGGGAAACGCCGAACCGCTTGCACAGCTGGTTTTCGCTCAGCGCTTCCCCGGGCAGGATCTTCAGTGCGCAGATCTCGTCCTCGAGAATATGATAGAGCTCATCAGTGTGCTGTAATGTAGCCATAGTTGTTCTCCATTTATCCGGTAAATATAAGCTTATTATCATTGTACCGTTCCGGCGACAGAATGTCAATGCTTGAATAGAAGTTTATGACAGCTCTTGTATACAGGAATTTACAATCGGGCAAAACACGGATCTTGTAGTGACGAAACTGGTATATTAGATGAAAACACCAGAAAAAAGTTGAATAAATGCTGAAAAAAAGGTGAATATTGTGCCAAATGCACAAAGAAACCTCAATAAGTTCAGTGAATATTGCTTTTGTGGAAATATGTATTTTTTGTTACGATAGCAGCACGAAGTAAATGCTGTATACAGGTTGACCGGCAAAGAGACAAGCACGAGGCAGTTTCCCGGCGGCCTGACACAAGTTGGAGGACAATCGTATGAAAAAGATCTCTCGTCGCAGCTTTCTGAAGGTATCCGGCGCAGTGGCCGCAGCAGGTGCAATGGCAGCCTGCGGTGGTTCTGCCTCTTCCACCACCACCGCAGCACCTGCAGCCAGCTCCGCAGCCAGCTCTGCAGCCGGCGGTGATGACAAGTTTGCCTCTCTGGGCAGCTTTACCATGACCGTGGGTCATGCACAGCCCGAAGGCAACCCCCGCTTTGTCTCCATGGAAAAGTTTGCCGAGGATGTGGCTGCTGCCACCAACGGCCATGTGAAGATCGAGGTTTACGGCAACGGCCAGCTGGGCACCGAGAAGGAGATGCTGGAGCAGGTGGTCGCAGGTACCATTCAGGGTATGCGCGGCGGCCAGTTCGACTTCAGCCCTCGTCTGCTGATGTTCACCCTGCCCTTCCTGACCAACACCCGTGCACAGGTCACCGCTCTGCTGCAGAGCGAGCTGGCACAGAAGGTGTGCGCTGAGGCCGAGGGCGAGACCGGCACCGTCATCATCAACCTGTGCGATGCAGGTGGCTACCGTCAGTTCTCCAACTCCAAGCACCCTATCAAGGCTCCGGCAGACCTGAAGGGCCTGAAGATGCGCACCAACGGCATGAAAACCATCGACATGACCTTCCAGGCCATGGGCGCTACCACCACCACCATCCCGTACTCTGACCTGTACATGGGCCTGAAGACCAGCGTTGCAGACGGTCAGGAGAACCCTTGGGTCAACGTGGAAGGCATGAAGTTCTACGAGGTGCAGAAGTACTTCACCGAAGTGAACTACCAGTTCCATCCGGATCCCTTCTATGTGAACGCTGCATGGTGGAACGCTCTGCCCGAGGAGTTCCGCGATGCCATCACCGAGTGCGCTACCGCTATGGGCGAGTACAACGACCAGCTGATCGACCAGAACTCCAGTGCTGCAAAGCAGACCATCGTGGACTACGGCTGCGAGGTGTACGAGCCCTCCGCAGATGAGCTGAAGGCTTTCCAGCAGGCTGTGCAGTCTGTGTACGACAAGTGCATCAGCGAGGGCATCTGCACCGCAGACGAGCTGAAGGAGATGCAGGATATCGTTGCAAAGGCATAACCGCTTGCGCGTATATCGTTTTTATTGAGGCACGGGGGCAGCCTTCGGGCTGCCCTTTCTCAATGATAAACCACCCACAACATTACAGGAAAGGGGCTGAGCACAATAGAAGCGCTCAAAAAATTCGGGAAAAAGCTGTTTGACCTGTACTTTTTCATCGGGATCGTCGCTATGGCACTGCTTGCCGCGCTGGTCATTTTTACGGTCATTGCACGCTACTGCTTCTCCCTGAGCTGGAAGCAGCTGGCAGAGTTCAACACCACCCTGTTTGCCTTTACCACCTTCTGGGGCATGGGCATCAACGTCATCAAGGATGAGCACGTCATGATCGACATCATCTACGACGGCGTCAAGCCCGCCCGCAAGCGCTGGCTGGCCATCGTCAACTATCTCATCGTACTGGCCGTGGATCTGGTATTCACCTATCAGGGCTTCAAGTATGTTGGCGTTGCAGGCAAGCAGATCAGTCAGGGCATGGAGATCCCCATGATGTATATGTACGGCATCATGCCGGTTTGCGGCATCATTTGCGCTATCTGCGTCGTGATCAAGATTATCACCCTGTATAAGGCCGACATTTCCTTCTTTGCGCCCAAGAACAAGGCGCTGACCAAGGAAGACGCATAAGGGAAAGGAGAGAAAATACTTATGGCAATGCTCATCCTTCTGGTGCTGCTGATCTTCTTTGCTGCGCTGGGCGTGCCGCTGGCCTTTGCAATCGGCGCTTCCTGCGTGAGCTATATTCTGATCTACGCACCCAACTTTATCACCATGCTGCCGCAGCGCGTATGGAACGGCGCTTACAGCGAGCTGATGATCGCCATGCCGCTGTTCATGCTGGCCGGTGAGCTGATGAATACCGGCGGTATCACCCAGCGCATCATCAACTTCTGCATGGAGCTGCTGCGCCCGGTGCGCGGCGGTCTGGGCGAAGTGAACATCGTGGCATCAATGATCTTCGGCGGCATCTCCGGTTCCTCTGTGGCAGATACCTCTGCTCTGGGCTCCATCCTGATCCCCGCCATGGAAAAAGAGGGCTACCCTCCGGAGGCCTCTGCGGGTATCACCGTTGCTTCCTCCACCATGGGCATGATCATCCCGCCCTCTACCCCCATGATCGTTTACTCCATGATCTCCGGCGCATCCGTGGGTGCTCTGTTCATGGCAGGTGCCGTGCCCGGCATCCTGATCGGCCTGACTCAGCTGGTCCTCGTGTACATCATCAGCGCAAAGAAGGGCTGGCACCCGGCAAAGGCCAAGTTTGACGCAAAGCGCGCCGCCAAGAGCCTGCTGAGCGGCATTCCCGCCCTGATCATGCCGGTGTTCATTATCATCTGCGTTTCCTTTGGCGTCTGCACCGCCTCCGAGAGCGCAGGTGTCGCTGTGCTGTACTCCATTCTGGTGGGCTTCTTCGTTTACAAGGAGCTGACCTGGAAGGGTGTCTGGGAGGCACTGAAAAAGACCCTGATCTCCTCCTCCTCCATCATGCTCATCATCGGCTTTACCACCATCTTCACATGGGTGCTCACCATGCAGAAGGTGCCGCAGACCGTGGGCGCATTCTTCATGTCCCTCAACCTGCCCGCGTGGGCCATTGCGCTGATCTTTGACGTGCTGATTCTGCTGATCGGTACCTTCATCGACGTCAGCCCCGCCATCCTACTGCTGACTCCCATCCTGCTGCCGGTCATGCAGCAGTACGGCTTCTCTCCGCTGCAGTTCGGCGCTATGATGATTACCGGCCTTGCTATCGGTCTGGTCACGCCTCCCGTTGGCATGTGCCTGAACGCCTGCAACAAGATTAACCGTATGCCCATCATTGAGATCTTCAAGGGCGCTGCACCTTATGTCATCTGCAACGTCATCGTGCTGATTTCTATCAGCCTGTGGGGCCCGCTGACCACCGCCCTGCCGCAGCTGCTGGGTTACAGCATTTTCTAAGCATAGGTCTGTACGCAGCCGCACCCGCCGCAAAGCGGGTGCGGTTTATAATAGGAACCCGAGAAAAAAGAGAAGGTGTAAGAATTGACTCTGAAGGAAAAGATGAAAAAGGGCCCGGTTTTCGGTATGGCGTGCTTTACCGGCACGACCTGCGTGATCGAAAACATTGCCATGTCCGGTCTGGATTTTATCTATCTGGATCTGGAGCACACCAACTATATGCTGGATGAAGCATTCGAAAAGCAGATCATGGCGGCAAAACTGCATGATATTTCGGTGCTGGTGCGCATGGCAGACGACAACGAGGTAGCCATCCGCAAGGTGCTGGAATGGGGCGCAGACGGCGTTGTGATCCCCCACTGCAAGACGGCCGAAATGGCACGCCGCAGCGTGGAGGGCGCAAAGTTTGCACCGCTGGGCCGCCGCGGCGGCGAGACCAACGTGCGTGCTGCCGGTTTTGGCTACCACAACTTTGACTGGAACGCCTACATCGAGCAGCAGAACCGGGATACGCTGGTCATCCCTATGGACGAGGACTTTGAGTTTACCGACAACATCAACGAGATCCTTGACGTGCCCGGCATTGATGCCGTAAACTTCGGACCCATCGACTACGCTGTTTCCAAGCAGCTGAAGATCGGCTACTCCATGGGCGAGGAGGTCCACGAGGCCTACAAGACGCTGGTGGCAAAGTGCCGCGCCAAGGGTCTGGGCGTTCTGGGCCCGGTGGTGCCTCCCACGCAGGAGAACCTGAAGCAGGCTATTGCAGACGGCTACAACATGATCATTCTCGGCAATGATATGTGGCACTTCCAGAAGGCTCTGAAGGAGCTTGTGAACGATCAGGTCGCACCGGTGCGCAAGGAGCTGCTGGGCGAGTAACCGCTGACCACTGAAAAAAGCTGAAAGGCACATACCCCCGCAGACGCGGCAGGGTATGTGCCTTTTTGTGTATCGGCTTGCTTTGCCGCACAAAAGGCGGTAAACTGGGGACAGACAAAATGCCCGAAAAGGAGAAACGACATGGCATATACAAAGGCTGACCTCAAGCACGACCTTGCAGCAATGGGGCTGACAGGCAACGAGACCATCCTGATCCATTCCTCCATGAAGTCCATCGGCCCAGTGGAGGGCGGCGCAGACACGGTTCTGGACGCATGGATGGAGTTTTTTGCGGAGGGCTTGCTGCTGCTGCCCACCCACACATGGCGGTTCATCAACGAGGAGAACCGGGTGTTCGATGTGCGCCGCAGCCCGTGCTGTGTGGGTATTCTGCCGGAGCTGTTCCGGCAGCGCCCCGGGGTGGTGCGCTCGCTGCACCCCACCCACAGCATGGCGGCCTACGGCAAGGGGGCGGCTGCGTATCTGGAAGGAGAGCTGGACGCCAACACCCCCTGCACTCCCGGCGGCTGCTACGACCGGCTGCGGGCAGTCCACGGCAAAGTGCTGCTACTGGGGGTCACCCACGCCCGCAACACCTTTATCCATAGCGTGGAGGAGGTGCTGAACGTGCCGAACCGCCTGACCGACAAGCCCCTGCAGCTGACCGTGGTGGACGAAGCCGGGGCGCAGCACACCGTCTATATGCGCTGCCACTACAACGCACAGCAGCCGCATATCTCGGAGGATTTCGTCAAGCTGGAGCAGGCATATCTGGACTGCGGCGCAGCCCGGAACACAAAATTTGGCGATGCAAAGTGTATCCTGTGCGACGCCGAGGGGCTTTTCCGGGTCACCCGCCATGTTCTTGCCCCGAACCCCGAAGCTTTTGTCACCGAGCCGATCATCCCGCCGGAGCGCTGGCAGGGGAAAATTTTATAATGCAATGCCGGGCAGCCTGCAGCTGCCCGGCATTTTTTACTTTTTGCTCAGCAGAAGCGGATACGGTACTCCCGGGGGGTGCAGTGCTTGATCTCCCGAAAAGTCTTGATAAAGTAGCTGGCATCGGAAAAACCGCATTCCAGCCCCACCTCGCCGGTCTTGAGCCGGGTGGAGCGCAGCAGCTCGGCGGCCTTTTCCACCCGGAACTGCTTGACGTACTGGATGGGCGTGATACCCAGAAACTGCCGGAAGCTGCGCAGACAGGCGCTTTCGCTCAGGGCGACGCAGCCAGCCAGCTTTTCCACGGTCAGCTCCTCGGCGTAGTGCTCCTCTACATAGCGGAGCATCTGCTTCATCCGCTCCGAGGCGATCTGCTCCTGCTCCGATACCTTTACTTTGCCGCTGACGCATTGGGTGATGAGCAGCCGCAGGGCGGCAGTAAGGTGGTAGCGCACCCGGTTCTCGTAGTCAAAGGACTCGTCCGCCACGCCCTTCCACGCCTCCCGCAGGCAGAGCAGCACCTGCCGCTGCCATGGCACGGCCTCGTCCAGCAAAAAGAAGGGCGGTGTGCCGGGCTGCAAGAGCGGGCGGATGAGTTTTTGCCAGAATACGGTGTCCATGCCGCCGATAAGCCGGGGCTGGAACACGCCGGAGTGCAGCAGCGCCCTGCCCTCGGCAGACTCTACCGCGTGCAGCGCCCCGGAGTTGATGAACACCCCCTGCCCGGTCTGCAAAGTCAGCCGGGTCTTGTTCACGTCCACATGAATGGGCCCCAACGCCGCCAGAATGAACTCAAATTCCTCGTGCCAGTGCCACGCCACCGAAAAACAGGAAAGATCCTCGGCATAGCAGGCGATAGGGAACAGTGGGCTGCCGTGCTGGGCCTGCTCCCGCCCGGCGGCATCCGCCACCACGGCAGTAGCGCTGGACAGCCCCACCCGGCCGCTGGTATAGGAGGCACAGCTTGTCTGATATGCCATATTCACCAATTCCTTTCCGCAATACTTTGAATGTTTTTTATCAATGCCGGTTTTGTTGCATATACTATGCGGTTCTGTTCTATAATTTGCGATTGTTTTGTGGTATTATCCTATCAGAGCTTCCAAGCTCAGTATAGCACCGGCGCAACGGGAACGCAAGCTGTGCAAGCGTTCCCTGCCGGGCAAAACCGCTATTCTCCCGCCGCCTGTCCAAAGAGGACCGGACGGCAAGTGTAACATAAACCATTTCATCAAGGAGGTATTCCTATGCTTCGTATCGAGTATTTTGATAAGGAACGTTTCATGCGCCAGCTTTCTGCCAGCCACGGCAGCGTGCTGCTGCATCTGGACAACGGCAAGACCTGCGACCTGAAAAAGGACACTACCGCACGCTCCATGCTGCAGATGATGGACACTGCCCCCAAGAAGGGCTTTGACCTCACCGTGACCGACCCTGCCGACGTGACCGGCTTCCTGCGCTATATGCTGGAGGCAGGCCGCACCGAGCGCGTGGCCGGCTGAGTAATGCCAATCTCTTATCCCAATAAGTGTCACAGCAAATGCAAAACGCCCGCCCCGGCATGACCGGGGCGGGCGTTTTGTCTGTTTTACCGGAAGGCTTGCGCGGGCGGGCAGTCTGTGGTAAGCTGAAAGCAGAAAAAACAAGATGGAGGGAACGACTATGAACCTGAAGGAAGCATTCCGCTACCAGAACAAGCTCCAGTCTCTGCTGGACGAGGCGCAGGGCATTCTGGATTGCGATGCCAACGTGACCAAGGTGGCCAACACCTATCTGCGCCATAAGGTGATGCCCGAGGCCGAGGACGAGACCGTTATGGACGTGGCACAGACCGAATATGCAGAGCAGATCACCGACGTTGCCCGGTTCATGCTCTATCTGCTGGAGGAGAAGAGCCGCCTGTTTGCCGCCATTCGCAAGGCAAAGGATGCGCTGGACATGGATATGGACAGCGAGGTCAGCCTGAATGCCGCGCGGCAGAGCATTGCCCGCACCTTCAAACGGATGAACGACCTGCGCAGTTCTGAGCAGCTGCTCTCCGGCGGGGGCACCGGCTACCGCTTCAACGCCGAGGGCAACCAGATCTCCTACTGCTGCGATGTGAAGCGGGTGACCACCATCAACTACGACCGCAAGGTCATCCATGCGGCGCTGAGCAAACTGAACCGGCAGGCAGACGAAACCTCCAATCGGCTGGACCTCTGCCTTGTGACCTCCAAGGTGGACTACACTGTCCCCTTTGATGTAAATGCCAGCTTTGCCGAAGCCTTTGAGATCTATCTGGAAAACGCCAAAAACTAAATAAACGTTCCACCGGCTATTTTGGGTGCGGCAAGCGCCGGGTGCACAGCTGCCGGTTCAGGTGCAGATGAACTATAACGCTGCACATTTCCGCAAGGAAGTTTTGGTACGGCTCACCTTACGAGCCAGCTATTATGAAAAAATCTTGCGTTCGGCTTTTCCGCCACCGCCAGACGCTTTTTCGCCGAAACCGTCCCTTGCTCCTTCCCGCATTCCTGCTTTTGCGCTTACGTCTCCATGGGCAGGCAGGCAAGCCACCCTTCATGAATTTGCCCCGCAGACTGCTGCGGGCACACACTTTCTGCGTGCCGGGTGGGCGCTCTGCGCCCCTTTGCACGCGGAGTAAAATGGCAGCTGCCCCTGCGCTTGCCGTATCCAAAATAGCCGGTGAAAAAACCAAAACAGGAGGAATGCTCTATGAAAAAATGCAACCTGTTTTATCTCAGCGGACTGTTGTTTTTTCTTGTTGCGGTGCTGAATCTTGTTACCGGCGAGCATCACTCCACGGCGGTGGTGTGGCTCTGCCTTGGCTCCGCCTTTTTGTGTCTGGGGTATTCGCAACAGAAAAAATAAAGCATTCCTGCAGCCCCGGCGGTGGAAAAATCTGGCCGGGGCTGCAATTCTTTGCGGGGCTCGTTCGTATTCCAGACAGAACGACTAAATTTCGACAAAAACGAGGTAGGATCATGTCAACCAAACCAATCCATTCCACTGCCGCGACCCGCTTTGACCTGAGCGCAGCGGCGCTTCATATCCTTGCCATGGCGCTGATGCTGATGGACCACCTGTGGGCGACCCTGCTGCCCGCGCAGGAGTGGCTGACCTGTGCCGGGCGAGTGGCGTTTCCCATCTTTGCCTTTATGGCGGTGGAGGGCTACTTCCACACCCATGACCTGAAAAAATACACCCTGCGTCTGCTGCTGTTTGCCCTGCTTTCGGAAGTGCCCTTCGATTTGATGTACGGCGGTACATGGTTCTACCCGGTGCACCAGAACGTCATCTGGACGCTGCTTTTGGGCATTCTGGGCATCCACTTGATGGAAACAGTGCGCAAAAAGCAAAAAACAGGACTGTACCTGCTGGTATCCGCCCTTGTGGTGGCGGCGGGCGCGGTGCTGGGCACGCTGGGCATGGTGGACTACTACGGCGCAGGGGTGCTGACCGTGTTCATCTTTTACTTTTTTCACGGGCACGGGCGCAAGTGGTGGTGTCTGCTGGGGCAGCTGGCAGCGCTGTACTGGGTCAACGTGGAGCTGCTGGGCGGGCTTATGTACCCCATTCAGCTCTTCGGCATGGACTTTGAGCTTTGCCAGCAGGGGCTGGCGCTGCTGGCACTGGTGCCCATCTGGCTGTACTGCGGTCGGCAGGGCTATCACAGCAAGCCTTTCCAGTATGCCTGCTACGCCTTTTACCCTGTGCACATGCTGCTGCTGGTTCTGGTGCTGAATTTCGTGAACCGGTAAGGAGAATGGAGCACTCCAAAAACATTTTTACGCGTGGGGCGTAGAAAGGAACTTCCGCTGAAAATAGCCAAAGCGCATGCGGAGCCATTCGAAATCGTCCCGCCGGTACAAGGCCGCTGCACAAAGCGCTGTGCGGCGGCTTTTTTGCGGGAAAACCGACACATGTTCACAAAAAGTTCAGCCTTTTGAGCAAAAAATACTATTTTTTTCGTGTAAAATAGACAACATGGATTGAATGCTGTCCGCAATTGGATTATAATAATAATGTATGCAAAAGCGCATTTGCTGTGTCTTTTTATAACGCGTACTGCTTGAAAATGACGTAGCTGCGCAATGTGGGCGGCTGAAAAGAAAAAACGCCGTTGCGGGTCTTTGCCGCAAACGGCTGTTTACCATGGCAGCCGGGGCGTTTCGTTCCGGTTATTTGTCCTTAGGAGGAAAAACAAGGTGAGAGTAGGTCTTGACATCGGTAGCACCACCATCAAGTGCGTGGTGTTGGGCGAGCATGATGAACTGCTGTATTCTACATACGAACGACATTATAGTCATATTCTGGAAAAGGCGCAGGAGCTGCTGCGGCGCATTGATGCCGAGCAGCTGCATGGCCGCAAGGCGCTGCTCAGCATCTCTGGCTCTGCCGGTATGGGCTTAGCCGACAGCTGCGGCGTGCCCTTTGTGCAGGAGGTGTTCTCCACCCGCGTGGCGGTCAAGCGCTTTATGCCCAAGACCGATTGCGTCATCGAGCTGGGCGGCGAGGATGCCAAGATCCTGTTTCTGACCAACGGCACCGAGGTGCGCATGAACGGCAGCTGTGCCGGCGGCACCGGTGCTTTCATCGACCAGATGGCCACCCTGCTGAAGATGAGCGCCGAGGAAATGAACAAGGCTGCCGAGCAGGCGCAGCGTACCTATACCATCGCCAGCCGCTGCGGCGTGTTTGCAAAAAGTGACGTGCAGCCGCTGATCAATCAGGGTGCCCGCACCGAGGATATCGCCGCCAGCATCTATAAGGCCGTGGTCAACCAGACCATCGCCGGTCTGGCACAGGGCCGCCCCATCAAGGGCAATATCCTTTATTTGGGCGGCCCGCTCACCTTCAGCACCGTGCTGCGCAAGAGTTTTGACGAGGCGCTGAACGTGACCGGCACCTGCCCGGAGAACAGCCTGCTGTATGTGGCGCTGGGCGCTGCGTTGTATGCCGACAAGGAATTTGTGCTCACCGAGGTGGCCGATGCGCTGGACAAGTACGCCGCAACCGCTACCTACGCCAGCGAGCCGCCGCTGTTCGCCACCAAGGAGGAATACGAGGCCTTCCATGCGCGGCACATGTCCCACAGCGTGCCCCGTGTGCCCTTCAGCGCTCATTGCGGGCCGGTGCATATCGGCATTGACTCCGGCTCTACCACCGTCAAGCTGGTGGTGGTGGACGAAAAGAGCCAGATTTTGTACACCAACTATCAGCCCAACCTTGGCAACCCGCTGCCCCTCATCCGGGAGCAGCTGCTCAAGATCTACAAAGAGCACCCGGGGCTGCAGGTGGCCAGCGTCACCACCACCGGCTACGGCGAGGAGCTGGTAAAGAACGCTTTCCGCTGTGATTACGGTCTGGTGGAAACGGTGGCGCATTTTACCGCTGCCAAGTACTTTATGCCGGACGTGGACTTCATCATTGATATCGGCGGGCAGGACATGAAGTGCTTCAAGATCGAGGACGGTGCCATCAGCAACATCTTCCTGAACGAGGCCTGCTCCTCCGGCTGCGGCAGCTTTTTGCAGACCTTTGCGCAGGCGCTGGGCTACGACGTCAAGGAGTTTGCCGCGCTGGGTCTGTTCGCAGACCGCCCGGTGGACTTGGGCAGCCGCTGCACTGTGTTCATGAACAGCTCGGTCAAGCAGGCGCAAAAGGACGGTGCCAGCATCGAGAATATCTCCGCAGGCCTGTCCATCAGCGTGGTCAAGAACGCGCTGTACAAGGTGATCCGCGCTTCCAGCCCGGAAGAGCTGGGCCGCAAGATCGTGGTGCAGGGCGGTACCTTTTATAATGAAGCCGTGCTCCGTGCCTTTGAAAAAGAGATGGGCGTGGAGGTCATCCGGCCGGACATTGCCGGTCTGATGGGTGCTTACGGCGCTGCCTTGTACGGCCTGCGCCAGAGCCATAAAAACAACCAGACCACCTCTGCCATGATGGACGAGCAGGAACTGGAAAAGTTTGCACAGCAGGTGGTCAGCGTCAAGTGCGGCGGCTGCGGCAACCATTGCCAGCTGACCGTCAATACCTTTGCCGATGGCCGCAAGTTCATCTCCGGCAACCGCTGCGATAAGCCCGTTACCGGCAAGAGCGAGGACAACAGCCTGAACCTGTACGCCTACAAGCAGCAGCTGCTGGCCAGCTACAAGCCTGTGCCCGGCAAGCGCGGCTCCATCGGTATCCCGCTGTGTCTGGGCTTCTATGAGTTGCTGCCCTTCTGGTACGCCTTCTGGACGAGCCTTGGCTTTGCGGTGCACACCAGCCCGGTGTCCACCCGCGGGCTGTATCTGGCCGGACAGGCCACCATCCCCAGCGATACCGCCTGCTTCCCGGCAAAGCTGAGCCACGGCCACATCAAGGCGTTGAGCCAGATGCAGCTGGACGCCATCTTCTACCCCTGCCTGACCTACAATGTGGACGAGGGCTTGGGCGACAACCATTATAACTGCCCGGTGGTGGCCTACTACCCGGAGGTTCTGGCAGGCAACTGCCCGGAGCTGGAAGGCAAAAAGTTCATCTATGATTATGTGGGCATCCACCGTCCCAAGGACTTTGTGCACAAGATGGCAAAGGATGTGCTGCCCAAGTACTTTGGCGGCATCTCCGAGCGGGAGGTGCAGGCCGCAGCCGATGCTGCCTACGCGGAGTACGAGGCACACATGGCAAAGATCCGGGTAAAGGGCAGCGAGATCATCGACGAGGCGCGCCGTCAGGGCAAGCGCATCATCGTGCTGGCAGGCCGCCCCTACCATGTAGACCCGGAGGTCAACCACGGCATCGACCATCTGATCACCCGCCACGGGGCTGCGGTGGTTACCGAGGACAGCATCTCCAACCGGGTGCAGAAGTTCCCCACCAGCGTGCTGAACCAGTGGACCTACCACAGCCGCCTGTATGCTGCCGCCAAGTACTGCACCACCCAAAAGGATATGGATCTGGTGCAGCTGGTGTCCTTCGGCTGCGGCGTGGATGCCATTACCACCGACGAGACCCGCGAGATTTTGCAGCGGGGCAACAAGCTGTATACCCAGCTGAAGATCGACGAGATCACGAACCTCGGTGCCGTGAACATCCGTCTGCGCAGCCTGTTTGCCGCACTGGACGAGCGGGACGAGGCCGCCGCAGAAAAGTCAGAATAAAAGAAACCCTGAGATAGGCTGAAAGGGTTCCCCCGGCGGGGGAAGCTTTTGCGGGGACTATCTTGTTTAGAGCAACATAGGAGGAACCTATGGAATATCATTATCCTAAATTTACCCCGGAGATGAAAAAGACCCACACCATCCTTATCCCCAACATGGCCGTGACCCAGTTTCGGCTCATGGAGTACGCACTGCGCTGCGAAGGCTATAAGTGTGAGCTGCTGGGCAACTGCGGCAGTGCCGTGGCACAGCTGGGGCTGAAGTATGTCCACAACGATACCTGCTACCCGGCGCTGCTGGTCATCGGCCAGTTTCTGGATGCGCTGAACAGCGGCAAGTATGATCTGGAGCACACCGCCTTGCTGATCACCCAGACCGGCGGCGGCTGCCGCGCCTCCAATTACATCCATCTGCTGCGCAAGGCGCTGGTCAAGGCTGGATATCCGCAGATCCCGGTGGCAAGCCTGAACTTTTCCGGTCTGGAAAAGGACAGCGGCTTCCAGATGACCCTCCCGCTGGCACGCAAGTGCATCGCCTGCATCTTCTACGGCGATATGCTGTGTGCGCTGCGCAATCAGGTGGCCCCCTACGAGAACGAAAAGGGCGCTGCTGACCGCATGGTGGATCGCTGGATCGCCCGTCTGGGCCGTGCATTGCTGGCCGGAAAAGGCTTTACTTCCCGGGAAATGAAGCACACCTTCCCGCTCATCGCAAAGGAATTTGCCACTATCCCGGTCACCCGGGTGCCCAAGGTCAAGGTGGGCGTTGTGGGCGAGATCTACGTCAAGTACAGCCCGCTGGGCAACAACGACCTGCAGAAGTTTCTGGAAAGTCAGGACTGCGAGGTGAACTTCCCCGGTCTGATGGGCTTTGTGCAGTACTGCGCCTTCAACATGGGCGAGGATCATGTGCTGTACGGCGGCAAGCTGGCTGTAAAGGTAGGCACCGACCAGTTCCTCAATTGGTTGGACAGCGTGGAACGCGTCATGCTCAAGGCAGAGACGGACGCCGGGTTCTATGCGCCGGGCCCCTTCAAGGAACTGGTGGAAAAGCCCAAGGGGGTCATCTCGCTGGGCGCAAAAATGGGTGAGGGCTGGCTGCTGACCGCCGAGATGATCGAGCTGGTGCAGGGCGGCTACGGCAACATCGTGTGCGCGCAGCCCTTTGGCTGCCTGCCCAACCATATCGTGGGCAAGGGCATGGTGAACAAGATCCGTGCGCTGTACCCCAGCGCCAACATCACCCCCATCGACTACGACCCCAGCGCCACCCGGGTCAATCAGGAAAACCGCATCAAGCTGATGCTGGCTGTGGCCAAGGAGCGGCTGAACGCCCCCGCAGAAGCCCAGCCGCTTACGGCAGAGCAGCTCGCAGGCGGCGCCCCTCAGGTTGGCGCTACCGTGTAACAAAAGCAAATACGATAAAAACAGGGGAGCCGCTGCACGGCATTTTTACGCAGCAGCTCCCTTTTTGCAGGAAAGGAACCCCTATGGAAAAGCCCGCAGCTGCCTGTTATCATCTGCCCGGCCTGTTCGAGTTTTACGAGCTGTACCGCCGTTTTTTGCCGCTGTACCGGGAGCACCGGGAATATTTTTACGATTGGTGCACCATTGGCTCCATCTACGGCGCTCCGGCGGGCTGTATCTGGGGCGGGGGACGCATCTCCTGCGGCGGGGCAGCTGCGCGCGAGGTGCTGGCGCTGCTGCGGGAATACGGCATCTCCGGGCGGCTGACCTTCAGTAACTCCCTGCTGCGGGCTGAGCACCTTGCCGACCCGCAGTGCAACGCCCTGTGTGAACAGTTTGCCAAAAGCGGCAGTGTGCCAAACGGCGTGATCGTCCATTCTGATTTGCTGGCGGACTATCTGCGGCAGCGCTGGCCGGAGCTTTATCTGGTATCTTCCACCACCAAGGTGCTCACGGAGTTTGCACAGTTGCGGCAGGAATTGGCAAAGCCGCAGTTCCGGTATGTGGTGCCGGATTTCCGGCTGAACCCGGCACTGGAACAGCTGCGCACCCTGCCGCCGGAGCAAAAGGCCAAGGTGGAGTTTTTGTGCAACGAGTGCTGCTGGTTCGGCTGCACCGAGCGCAAGCGCTGCTATGAGACAGTCAGCCGTCAGAATCTGGGCGAGGACTGCCCGGACCACCGCTGCGCCGCCCCGGATGCCGCCGGGGGCTACCGCTTTTCCAAGGCGATGCGCAGTCCCGGATTTATTGGGGTGGAGGACATCCGGCAGCGGTATCTGCCCGCAGGTTTTTCCCAGTTCAAGATAGAGGGCAGAGGGCTTGGCAGCGCACTGGTGCTGGAATTTCTGCTCTACTACATGACAAAGCCGGAATACCAATTGCAAGTGCGGGAGGCAATCTATCTGGACAATATGCTGGACCTTTTTTAAGAAAATTGCACCGGGCAGACCATTTTCTGCCCGGTGCTGTTTTTTGCCTGCGGGATTTGCGCCCGAAAACTTTCTTTTCCTCGCAAAGCGTGTTACAATAAACAGGAAATTATTTTTAGAAGCTGTTTTTGGAAATGGTGTGCAGTACTTAGGAAAACGGCTTATAGGAGCAGTGCATGGAAACAACGCAAAAACAGATCGTACTGGGCATTCTGGCCCATGTGGACTCCGGCAAGACCACCCTCTCCGAGGCCATGCTCTACCGCGCAGGTGCCATCCGCAAGCTGGGGCGGGTGGACCACGGAGATGCCTTTCTGGACACCGACAGCTTGGAAAAAGCGCGCGGCATCACCATCTTTTCCAAGCAGGCGCTGCTTACGGCGGGCAATACCGCCATCACCCTGCTGGATACCCCCGGCCATGTGGATTTTTCCACTGAGACCGAGCGCACCTTACAGGTGCTGGATTACGCCGTGCTGGTGGTCAGCGGAACGGACGGCGTGCAAAGCCATACCGAAACGCTGTGGCGGCTGCTGCGGCGCTACCATGTGCCCACCTTTGTGTTCGTGAACAAGATGGACCTGCCCGGTATGACCCGGGAGCAGCTGCTTACCCAGCTGAACCACCGCCTTGGCGAGGGCTTTGTGGATTTTGGCGCAGAGCCTGCCGCCCGCAACGAAGCACTGGCGCTGTGCGATGAGCAGTTGATGGAAAAAATGCTGGATGCAGGCACCCTGACCGATGCAGACATTATCCCCGCAGTTGCCCGGCGGCACGTTTTTCCGTGCTGGTTCGGGGCGGCGCTGCGGCTGGACGGGGTGGATGCACTTCTGGACGGGCTGGACCGCTACACCCGCCCCGCCCCGGCGCTGCAGGCCTTTGGCGCAAGGGTGTTCAAGGTATCGCAGGACGAGCAGGGGGCACGCCTGACATGGCTGCGGGTCACTGGCGGGGAACTGAAGGTAAAGGCTCTGCTTACCGGCGAAGCGGACGGCGAGCCGTGGGCAGAAAAGGCGAACCAGCTGCGGCTGTATTCCGGCGCAAAATATACCCTGACCGAGGCCATCGGCCCGGGACAGGTATGCGCTGTGACCGGCCTGACCCATGCAAAGCCCGGCACAGGACTTGGGGCAGAGCGGGACAGCGATGTGCCGGTGCTGGAGCCGGTGCTCAGCTATCAGGTGCTGCTGCCGGAGGGCGCGGATGTGCACGCCGCGCTGGGCAAGCTGCACCGGCTGGAGGAGGAAGAACCCCAGCTCCATGTGGTGTGGAACGAAAGCTTAGGCGAGATCCATGTGCAGCTGATGGGCGAGGTACAGCTGGAAGTGCTGCGCAGCCTGTTGGCAGAGCGGTTCGGGCTGGAAGTATCCTTTGGCCCGGGCGGCATTTTGTATAAGGAGACCATCACCGAGCCCATGGAGGGCGTAGGCCACTACGAGCCGCTGCGCCACTATGCCGAGGTGCATCTGCTGCTGGAACCGCTGCCCCGGGGCAGCGGGATGCAGTTTGCCGCCGACTGCCGGGAAGAGGTGCTGGATAAAAACTGGCAGCGTCTGGTGCTGACCCATTTGGAGGAAAAGCAGCACCTTGGCGTGCTGACCGGCGCACCGCTGACCGATGTAAAGATCACCCTGCTTGCCGGCAAAGCACACCTCAAGCATACTGAGGGCGGCGATTTCCGGCAGGCTACCTACCGCGCCGTGCGGCAGGGGCTGATGCTGGCCAAAAGCCAGCTGCTAGAGCCGTGGTATGCCTTCCGGCTGGAGGTGCCGGTGGAGAATATCGGCCGCGCCATGAGCGATATCCAGCGCATGGAGGGCAGCTTTGACCCGCCGGAAAGTGGCGCGGAGACCGCCACCCTGACCGGCTTTGCGCCGGTATCCACCATGCGCAGCTACCCCATGGAGGTGGTCAGCTACACCCGGGGCAGGGGACACCTGAGTCTGACGCTGGACGGTTACCGCCCCTGTCATAACGCGCAGGAGGTCATTGCAGAGACCGGCTACCAGCCGGAGCATGATCTGGACAACCCCGCGGATTCCGTATTCTGCGCCCATGGTGCGGGCTTTGTGGTGCCGTGGAGCGAGGTGCGCAGCCATATGCACGTGGAAAGCGGCTGGGGCAAGGCAAAGTCCACCCGCCCGGAGACGCAGGCTGTGCCCCAGCGCCGCGCCATGGCCTACCGCGCCACGCTGGAGGAGGATGCCGAACTGCTCAAAATTTTTGAGCGCACCTACGGCCCCATCAAGCGTGACCCGCTGGCAGCCTTCCGTCCGGTGCAAAAGACCGAACGCCCGGATTTTTCCGCCGAACAGTGGGAAATTGCCCCGGAGTATCTGCTGGTGGACGGCTACAACATCATCTTTGCGTGGGACGAGTTGAACGCGCTGGCAAAGGAAAGCTTGGACGCCGCCCGCCGCAAGCTGATGGACATCCTGTGCAACTATCAGGGCTACCAGAAATGCGTGCTCATTCTGGTGTTCGATGCCTACCGCGTGCCCGGAAGCCCCGGCGCCATCGAGCAGTACCACAACATCCATGTGGTCTACACCAAGGAGGCCGAGACCGCTGATATGTTCATCGAGCGGGTCACCCATGAAATCGGCAAGAGCCGCCGCGTCCGCGTGGCGACCTCGGACGGTATGGAGCAGGTCATTATCCTTGGTCACGGTGCACTGCGCGTTTCTGCCCGGATGTTCCACGAGGAAGTGCAGAACGTGGAAAAACAGATCCGCGCCCTTGTGCAGGGGCAGGCGTAAAAGTTATCTCGAAAAAATTCCTCTCTTGTGAAAAAGTCGGTTTGGAAAATCCGCAGATTTTCCAAACCGACAATCTTAAAATAATGATTCCGCTAGAAATGCCCAGAGTGAAACGGAGGGCATTTGAAATCGCTTTCTGGAGGTGTACCCATGGCTGTGGAAATTACCGAAGAATTTGTCTGGCAGAGCATCCCGCGCCGTGCCCGGGACAGCCATAAGGGCACCTTTGGCAGTGTGCTGGCAGTGGCGGGCAGCGCCTTTTACCGGGGCGCTGCGCTTCTGGCAGCCGAGGGTGCACTGCGCACCGGCGCGGGTATCGTTACCCTTGCCAGTGTGGAGCCGGTGGTCAGCGCCGCCGTCACCCGCCTGCCGGAGTGCTGCCTGTGCCCCTGTAAGGAGGGCGCGCAGGGCGGCATTGCGCCGGAAAATGTGCCGCTGCTCCGGCGGCAGAAGGCCACCGTGCTGCTGCTGGGCCCCGGCCTTGGCGGCACAGCGCAAAGCGCTGCCCGGGCCACCGAGACCCGCACGCTGGTGCAGCAGCTGCTGCTTGGCTTTGCGGGGGCTGTGGTGTTGGACGCAGACGGTCTGAACGCCGCCGCACAGCTGCTGGCCGAGGGCAAGCCCTTCCCACACCCGGCAGGGGAGTTGGTAGTTACCCCGCACCCCGGTGAGATGGCGCGCCTGACCGGGCTTTCGGCGGCAGCGCTTGCCACCGACCGGGAGGGCATTGCCCTGCGCTATGCCAAAGCGTGGAATGCCGTGGTGGTGCTGAAGGGCGCACGCACCGTTGTGGCAAGCCCGGATGAGCGGGTGTGCGTGAACCCTACCGGTAACCCGGGGCTTGCCCGGGGCGGCAGCGGGGATGTACTGGCGGGGATGCTGGCAGCGCTGCTGGCCTGCGGTCTGCCTGCCTATCAAGCTGCTGCCTGTGCGGTATACCTGCACGGTGCCGCCGCCGACCGTGCCGCCGTAAAGCGCGGCGAGTACGGAATGCTGCCGCATGATATCCTGCCAGAGCTGGGCGCACTGTTTGCGGAAAACCAAAGATAAACGAGAAGCGGCAGCTGCACAAAATACCGTGCAGCTGCCGCTTTTTGTTGCTATAATTTGTGGCTCAGAAACGTTTTAGATCACCGGAACTGGCCGAGATATTCCTCCACTGAGCGGGTCATCTCCTTGGAGAAATCGGAGTTATACTTGCGGTTGCAAAAGGCGGTGCACCACTGGTCAAAGGGGGCGTTTCCGGCTTTGTAGCCGAAGGTGTCCCGCAGCTCTGCGCCGTCCATGGTGCGGTAGCCGTTTTCGTGCACGATATGCTCCATGGCGCAGCGCTGGGGCTTTACGCGCTCCTTCTGCTGCTGGGTGGGCCAGCCGAACACCAGCATCACCGCCGGGAATACATAGTCCGGCAGGTGCAGCAGACTGCGCTGGGTGTCGCAGTTTTCCATGATATCCCCAATGTAGCACGAGCCGATGCCAAAGCTTTCGGCGGCGACTACGGCGTTCTGGGCGGCAATGGCGGCATCGGTGACTGCCAGCATCAAATCGCCCACACCCGGGGTGCGGGGCGTGCAGCCGGCCTCTAAGTAGGCGTTGTACCACTTTTTGCAGTCGGCGCAGAACACCAGTACCAGCGGTGCTTTGGCAATAAAGGGCTGGTGGTCACAGCTTTCGGCCAGCGCTTCTTTCAGTGCCGGGTCGGTGATGTCTAAAATGGTATACAGCTGCTGACAGCCCGCGGAGGGCGCCTGTGCGGCAGCTTCCAAAATGGCCTGCTTCATCTCGGCAGGGATGGGCTTTTCTTCATACACCCGCACCGACTTGCGGTCGAACAGGCTTTGCAGGATAGGATTGCGCTCAGTCATGGGAACACCTCCGGTGTTGTGTTTATTCGTAGTCGATGGGCAGGGTGGGCAGACCGTTCAGTTCCAGCCCGGCGGTATGCCCGGCAATGTACTGGTAGTAGCCCTGCGCGGCGATCATCGCGCCGTTGTCGCCGCAGAACTTCAGTTCCGGCAGGTAGACCTTGGCACCCAGCTTCTGGGCACCGTCATTTACCAGCTGGCGCAGACGGCCGTTGGCGGCTACGCCACCGGCAAGGCACACCTGCTTTGCCCCGGTATCGGCAGCAGCCAGCAGCAGCTTTTCGGCCAGAATGCCCGCAATGCGCTCCTGAA